>Ga0075122_10003138_pt1 | contig 10503 bp, 11 predicted proteins | sample AntAceMetag02UKB_FD_69790 | JGI IMG/M metagenome (GOLD analysis project Ga0075122, IMG submission 69790) | Saline lake microbial communities from Ace Lake, Antarctica - Antarctic Ace Lake Metagenome 02UKB | ecosystem: Environmental > Aquatic > Non-marine Saline and Alkaline > Saline | place...
CAACAGCTGCCACTTTATGGTTAGCATCTATGATTGGTTTATCATTTGGTATGGGTGCATATATGATTGGAATTGTAATTTCATTATTTTCACTTATATTCTTAACATTTTTTAGAAAAGTCTTAGCGCGAACACCACTAAAACACATGGAGAGCCCCGAAATATTAGGTTCTGAAAGAGTCGATGATTAAAGAGACTATCTAAGTCTCTTTTTTTTATGAAATAAAAACATTCATATTTTTTGCAAAAGAGAACGAAATGATGTAGAATATTTATGGAATTTCGGAGGTGACTGGAATGATATTAGAAATTAAAGATTTATTTGTATCTGTTGAGGATATAATGATCCTTCAAGGAGTTAATTTAATCGTTAAAGGTGGACAAACACATGCAATCATGGGACCTAATGGAACTGGCAAATCGACATTAGCATCCATTTGTATGGGACACCCTAAATACAAAATAGAATCAGGCGATATCCTATTAGATGGAGAAAGCATTATAGATAAACCTGTTGATGAAAGAAGTCGAATGGGAATATTTTTAGCAATGCAAAATCCGACAGAGGTACCAGGAGTAACAAACTTTGATTTTGTCAAAGCTGCGAAGCAAACTAGAATGGAAGAAGGAAAGCATTTAAGAGTTGGTAAATTCATTTTGGAATTCGAAGGAGCTTCTCAAGATTTAAAAATGGGTAAAGGATTGGCTCATAGATACTTAAATCAAGGGTTCTCTGGTGGAGAAAAGAAACGCAATGAAATCCTTCAAATGAAATTATTAAGTCCGAAAGTGGCTTTTTTAGATGAAATTGATTCTGGTTTAGATGTGGATGCACTAAGAATTGTTGGAGAAAATGTAACCGCATTAAAATCACCAGATTTAGGGTTGGTATTAATTACACATTATCAACGACTTCTGGATTACATTGTTCCCGATTTTGTTCATGTTATGATTAATGGTAAAATCGTGAAGACTGGCGGAATAGATTTAATCGAAAAAATCGATCAACAAGGGTATGATTGGGTTAAAACAGAACTTGGAATTACTAATTTTGACGTGAGAAAAGTACCTGTTTCGTTAGGAACATGCGCTACAAAATCATTAAAATAAAGGATTAGATATGAAAATACCTACGTATTTGGACAATAAGCTATCAGTAATCCATTTCAATGAACAAGAAATCAAGAATAACTCAAACTATGAATTAACAGGAAATCGTATAACGATTCATGGTGTTGATGATGTCTATTTATTCATTGGGGATTATCATGAAAGCAATTTTGAATTAGAATTCTTATCTGATTCAGACATTCAACTTTATATTATTTTAAAATCATCTAAGCCTGCAGATTATACATTTAATTTTAATTTGCAAAGCAATGTAAAATTAGATGTTTTTACCGATGTCAGGAATATAGACAACACGATAGTTCGTTTCACGAAAAACTATCACGTGAACAAGAATTCTGTTTTAAATCTTTACACCGCATTGTTAAATAGAGGTGAAACAACACTAAAAGAAGTTATAAACTTGGATCAAGAGAATGCTGAAGTACATATCGATGTATTAAACATTGGATCTTATAACGATAAGTTTGTAGTAGAACAAGATGTGTTGCATAATGCGAAATCAACTAAATCTACTATCAACAATTCCTTAATTAGCAATTCAACATCAACATTGAAGTATTCGGTGTCCGGTAGAATTTTTAAGGGAAATGAATATTCAAGTTGCAATCAAGTAAATAAAGGAATCATATTAAATGAATTTGGTGAAATTGAAGTTGTACCAAAATTATTTATTGATGAATATAATGTTGAAGCAAGTCACGGCGCAGCGATAGGGCAGATGGATGATGAGCAACTATACTATTTACTAAGTAGAGGGTTAACAGAGATGCAAGCAAGGTCTTTGATTATTTCTGGATATACCAAACCATTCATAAATCGTATCAAAGACGAAGATATCAAACTGATGATAGAAAGACAAATCCTTAAAAAAATAAATGAGGTAGATATCGTATGATGAAGAATCAATGGATTAAAGATTTTCCGCAATTACGGAATCAAATGATATATCTTGATACGGCGGCTACAAGTTTGAAACCACAATCTGTGATTGATAAAGTAAACTATTATTATCAAGATTTGAGTTCGAACATTCATAGAGGAATGTATGACACTGCTGTGGAAACAACAATGTTATATGAACAAGCAAGAGAAGTTGTTGCGAAGTTCCTCAATGCTGAGGAATCAGAAATCATCTATACTAGAGGAACAACAACATCACTCAATTTAGTTGCTGCATCCTATGGAATGCAGAATCTAAAAGCAGGAGATGAAATTATTGTTTCGGAACTAGAACATCATTCTAGTTTTTTACCTTGGCAACATGTTGCTGAAAAAACGGGCGCGATTCTTAAATATGTGGAGTTAAACGAAGAAGGAAGAATTACGGTTGAAGCATTTCAAGACGTATTAAGTGACAAAACAAAAGTAGTGGCGTTAACCTATGTATCGAATGTTATGGGTTATATCACTCCTATGAAGGATATTATTGCGCTATCACATCAAAAATCAGCGATTGTGGTTGTTGATGCTGCTCAAGCGGTGCAACATCTAACGATTGACGTAAAAGCCTTAGACTGCGATTTCTTAGCGTTCTCTGGGCATAAGATGCTAGGACCAACTGGGATTGGAATATTGTTTGGTAAAGAAGCCTTATTACAAAATATGGAACCATTTGAATTTGGCGGGGACATGAACGATGATGTGAATAAGGATATATCCGAATGGAAAACTGGACCACAAAAGTTTGAAGCGGGAACAATGCCAATTGCATCAGTATTAGGTTTGGTGGATGCAATCGAGTATATTCAAAATATAGGACTCATAGAAATATCAAAATATATTGATAGCTTACATCGTTATGCATTAGCTCAATTAAATAAAATTGAAGGGTTAACAATATATAATCCAACATCTGAAACAGGAATCATTAGTTTTAATTTGGAATCTGTTCCAAGTCATGATGCCATTTCATATTTTGCAGAAAAGAATATTGCAATTCGAGCTGGGCAACACTGTGCCAAATTGATTTGCGATTGGTTGGGTATATATTCTTGCTTAAGAGCATCCTTATATATATACAATACATTCAAAGAAGTCGATGTATTTGTTGAGACGTTAAAAGAAGCAATCGCATATTTTAAGAAGTTAGGTTTTTAGGGGGAATAGAACATGGCAGGATTAGATAATCTATATCGCGAAGTGATTATGGAACATTATAAAAACCCTCGTAATAAGGGCTTAAAAGATGATGAAGAATATAAATTATTTCATATAAAAAATCCGTCTTGTGGAGATGATATTACGATTCAAACCCTTGTTAAAGATGGAATTATAAAGGATTGCAGACACATTGGACACGGTTGTTCTATATCAATGGCATCCGCTTCAGTATTAACTGAAATTATGGTTGATAAAACAGTGGAAGAAGCGTTGAATATAGCAAACAACTATTTGAATATGGTCGCAAACAAAGAATACGATGAAACACTGGATTTAGAAGAAGCTACTGTGTTTAGTGGTGTGAAACAATTTCCAGCGAGAATAAAATGTGCTTCAATTGCATGGGTAGCGTTTAAAGATACCCTGAAATAGGTGGTAATATGACTAAGAAAAAAGACGAATTAAATATCGTTTCTGATTATAAATATGGGTTCCATACGGAATCCAAATCGATTATTGAAACGAAAAGAGGCTTAAGCGAAGCCGTTGTTAGAGAAATCTCTGGCATAAAAAAAGAACCAGAATGGATGTTGAATATCAGGCTGGAAGCATTGAAATCATTTTATGCCTTACCCAATCCTACATGGGGTCCGGATTTATCACAAATAGATTTTAATGACATTATATATTATATTAAACCATCTGAAAATGTTGAGAAAGATTGGAACGATGTTCCTGCGGAAATTAAAGACACGTTTGAAAAACTAGGCATACCAGAAGCAGAACAAAAGTATCTGTCTGGTGTTACCACTCAATTTGATTCAGAAGCTGTTTATCATAGTACCATCCAAGAACTAACAGATTTGGGAGTAATCTTTTTAGATACGGATACCGCTTTAAAAGAATATCCGGAGCTATTTAAAAAGTATTTCACTAAATTAGTTAGTTATACAGATAACAAATACGCAGCGTTAAATACGGCGGTGTGGTCTGGTGGATCATTTATTTATGTTCCAAAGAATGTTAAAATTGATAAACCATTGCAATCATACTTCAGAATTAATTCTGAAAAAATGGGGCAATTTGAACGTACAATGATTATTGTGGATGACTATGCATCATTAAACTATGTTGAAGGATGTACTGCTCCAATATACTCCAGTAACTCTTTACACGCAGCTGTGGTAGAAATCTATGTAAATGATCATGCGAATTGTAGATACTCCACTGTCCAAAATTGGTCAACGAATATTATTAACCTAGTAACCAAGCGGTCATTAGTGGAACGCTACGGACATATGGAATGGATTGATGGAAACATTGGGTCTGGTCTTAATATGAAATATCCTGCTTGCATACTAAAAGGTGAGCATGCCAAAGGAACGACAATCACGATTGCCTTTGCAGGTAAAGGGCAATATCAAGATACTGGTTCAAAGATGATTCACATAGGAGATTACACAACTAGTAAAATTGTTTCTAAATCGATTGCAACCAAAGGTGGCAAGGTAAACTACAGAGGTATTGTATCTCAAGGGAAACATGCCAAAGGTGCAAGAGCTAAAATAGAATGTGATACGATTTTGGTGGACCGTGAATCAAGTTCTGATACCATTCCAACCAATATTGTAAAAAACTTTAGAGGTCAAATTGAGCATGAAGCAACCGTATCAAAAGTGAGTGAAGAACAACTATTCTATCTAATGAGTAGAGGTTTAACAGAAGACGAATCTAAAGAAATGATTATCATGGGATTCATCGAGCCGTTCGCTAGAGAATTACCTATGGAATATGCTGTAGAATTAAATCAGCTTATCAAATTAGAAATGACCGGATCAATCGGGTAATATATAAACCTATCAATAAACCATTATGGTTCTTGGTAGGTTTTTTAATTTCTGCATGAATATCTACGAATTTAGCACTTTCTTGTTATGCTCATTTTGCAAAAATTAAAGTTCTATGATAAAATAATATCAAAGGTGGTGCTGTGTATGAAGCTAGTTATGGCAATAGTGTCTAATGAAGATGCTAGCAAAGTAATTAAAAGCTTAATAAAAGAAAATTTCTTTGTAACAAAGCTTGCAACTACCGGTGGATTTTTGATGAGTGGTAATACAACTATGATAGTTGGTGTTCAAGATGAAATGCTCGACAAGTGTATTAAAGTGATTTCAGAAACATCAAGAAGAAGAACGAAACTTGTTCCAAATGCGATTTCAAGTGAATTTGGTATTTTTTCATCAACGCCTGTTGAAGTCCAAGTTGGAGGAGCTACTATCTTTGTTTTAGATGTGGAACAATTTATTAAATCTTAAATAATGTTACAGATAAGAACTGTAGAAGCCTACAGTTCTTTTTTTTAGAGATACATATAATAATAAGTATCATGTCAGAATCACATTTGATAAAGACATATCGACATATAATTGTTATAATATAATTATTAAATATATTATATAAGATTCAAAAACAATTTTATGATGTGAAGTCAATTGTGTTATTGAGTTATTAAGGAGACTATGTCATTTGATAAATTCAAGGAAAATATATTTATATGTAAAAGGAAATAACTTGCATGACGTTATTTCGTTTTTAGAGATTTACGAAGAGTTTTCGATTGAAAAAACATTTGGACACTACATCGAATTATCTGCCGATGCAATCATAAATATTGAAACATTAATGAATGCTAGAGAATTTTTAGTTGGAGAATTATTTCATGATTTCATCGCGTTTGTAATGCCGTTGAATTTTGATCATATTATTCAAGATATTCTGGATATTATGCCAGATTTAAATCCAGGTATCTATACAATTGACAGTTTGATCCCAGAAATAGTTCTTAGGAATAAAGTAGAACTAGTAAAAAAACTTAAAAATTACTATTACAATAAATTTAGCCCTGAAACCATTGATACTATACTTGGGTTCATTGAACAGGATTTAAATGCAAGTCAAACTGCTAAAGCATTATACATGCATCGAAACACGTTGAATTATCGTTTGGATAATTTTATTAGCAAGACGGAAATTGATGTTAGAAGATTTAAAGGAGCATTAGCGATTCACCTTTTATTTAGAAGGTAATTTGTGCAAATTGTATATAAATAGAGAGGTTTTGTGCACTTTGCATATAGAAAAAACCTCTTTTTTTTTGTATAATATTAGAGAATTCAATTAAATAGGAGGAATTATATGGCTACTTTAAGTTTTAAAGGATTAGACAAAGTATATGATAACAGTGTTCAAGCAGTTTTTGACTTCACTTTAGAAGTAAAAGACAAAGAATTTATCGTTTTCGTTGGACCTTCTGGTTGTGGTAAAACTACTACACTTAGAATGGTTGCTGGACTAGAAGAAATTACAGCAGGAGATTTATATATTGATGATACATTGGTAAACGATGTAGCACCAAAAGATAGAAACATTGCAATGGTATTCCAATCTTATGCATTGTATCCACATATGACAGTGTATGATAACATGGCTTTTGGATTGAAATTAAGAAAAATGCCTAAAGATGAAATCAGAAAACGTGTTGACAACGCTGCAGATATTCTTGGATTAAAAGGATATTTAGATAGAAAACCAAAAGCATTATCAGGTGGACAACGCCAAAGAGTTGCATTGGGTAGAGCAATTGTTAGGGATGCGAAAGTATTCTTGATGGATGAACCTTTATCAAATCTTGATGCAAAATTAAGAGTTGCCATGAGAGCGGAATTAATCAAATTACATAAAAGACTTGAAACTACAACTATTTATGTAACTCATGACCAAATCGAAGCAATGACTATGGCAACAAGAATTGTTGTTATGAAAGATGGAAGAATCCAACAAATTGGATCTCCAAAAGAAATTTATGATTACCCTAATAATATGTTTGTTGGTGGATTTATTGGTACACCTGCAATGAACTTTTTATCAGGAAAAGTAACAGAAGCAGGATATTTCACTTTACAAGGTATGAAATTAAAAGTTGATGAAAAACATTTGAAATTATTAAAAGACAATAAATTAATTAATAAAGAAGTTGTTTTAGGATTCAGACCGGAAGACGTTTATGATGAAGAAAGATTCCTAGAAGAATATAAAAATGCAAAAGCAAATTTCACTGTTGATGTAGCCGAATTACTTGGCGCGGAAACAAATATTCATATTACCATTGGTGATTCAAATATTATCGCAAAAGTTAATGCAAGAGCGGATTTGGATATCGGGGATAAAATTGAATTAGCAATCAATATGAAAAAATCGCATTTCTTCAACCCGGAAACAGAATTAAGATTAGTTGAATAAATACTCTTAAAATAATCAGTTAAAACCACCAAATTTGGTGGTTTTTTTCAACAACAAAACCCTTCCTCCTATGGTATAGTAGTAGTGGTGATAACATGATCAATTATATTAAGAAAATGACAAACAATGAATTATATATTTCAATAGACCATAAAATAGTTATTTTAGATTGCACGTTTCAAAAATACGTCAATCAATTACTATTTCAGAAATTAACGAACTTACAATCAAGAGAACAAACAACAAAGCGAACATTGGGATTTCAAGCGAAAATCCCAGTTTTTATTGATAAGTCAACACTACTAATGTGTATAAAAAGTTATCGATTAGAAGAGAGTCTGTATATTAATTATTTCGCAATCACAAGTTATAGTATAAAAAAAGATTATATAGTCATTACGTTTGTAAACGAACATTGCATGAAGTTAAATCAAAAGCACTCCTATATTAAGCAGTTAGAAAAATGTCGTAAAATATTGGATTACCTTAATTAGAAAAAGAAAATGTTTGCATTCCATAAATAAAGGCAAAAATTATGGTAATATTTCCTAATTTCTAGTATAATTATTGTGTGATTATATATAGGAGGATTTCTTATGAAGAAGAAAACGTTAGAAGATTTAAATGTAAAGGGTAAAAAAGTACTAGTAAGAGTTGATTTCAACGTACCAATTATGGACGGAATAATAACGGATGATAATCGAATAGTACAAGCATTACCTACAATCAATTATTTAGTGGATGAAAAAGCGAAAGTAATTCTATTTTCTCATTTGGGAAGAATTAAAAAAGAGGAAGACTTGGCTAAGAATTCATTAGAAGTTGTTGCGAAAAGATTAGAAGAATTATTAGGGAAAACAGTAGCGTTCGTACCATTTACTAGAGGACCAGAGTTGGAAGCTGCTATAAATAATATGAAAGAATCTGAAATAGTGATGTTTCAAAACACTAGATATGAAGATTTAGATGGAAAAAAAGAATCAAAGAATGATCCTGCATTAGGTGCTTATTGGGCTAGTTTAGGAGATTTATTTGTTAATGATGCATTTGGTACAGCGCATAGAGCACATGCTTCAAATGTTGGTATCGCATCATGCTTAGAATCAGCTGCTGGATACTTGATGGAAAAAGAGTTGAAATATATTGGAGATACAGTAGCAAATCCTGAAAGACCATTTATAGCTATTTTAGGTGGGGCAAAAGTTTCGGATAAAATTGGTGTAATTGAAAACTTACTGAAAAAAGCAGACAAGATTTTGATTGGTGGAGGTATGGCATATACCTTTATGAAAGCACAAGGATATAATATTGGTACATCAATCTGTGAAGATGACAAACTTGATTTGGCAAAATCTATTCTAGAAAAAGCGAATGGCAAAATTGTATTACCAGTTGATGTTGTTGTAACAAAAGAATTTGCTGAAGATGCTGAATACCATGTTGCAACGTATAAAAACTTAAAATCAGATGAAATGGGCTTAGATATTGGACCAAAAACAATTAAGTTGTTCGCAAAAGAATTAAAAGGAGCGAAAGTAGTTGTTTGGAATGGACCAATGGGAGTATTTGAATTTGAAAACTTTGCTGTTGGAACAAGAGCTATATGTGAAACATTAGCGAACTTGAAAGATGCTAGAACGATCATTGGCGGAGGAGATTCTGCGGCTGCAGCTATCCAAATGGGATACAGTGATAAATTTACTCATATTTCTACTGGCGGTGGAGCTTCATTGGAATTTTTAGAAGGCAAGGAACTTCCAGGTGTTGAATCATTAGATGACTTAGATGAATGTGGTTGTGGTTCTGACTGCGGTTGTGGACATTAAGATATCTATATAGATATGAATAGAAAAAGAATATTACAGTATCAAATGCAGAAAGAAGCAAAACTAAAATCGCAATTCAAGAAATCGAAAAAATAATAAGATAGAGGTGTATTTAATGAGAAAACCAATTATTGCTGGAAACTGGAAAATGTATAAAACCAGAGACGAAGCAATTGAATTTATGTATCAAGTTTCGGAAAAATTACCATCAATAAAAAAAGTAGATTCTGTTATTTGTGCGCAAGCACCAATGATGAGATGCCTAATTAAAAGACAAGGACAAAATCTAAAAATTGGAGCACAAAATCTTTGTGCTGAAGATGAGGGAGCTTTTACTGGCGAGATATCTGGAAAACTACTAGAATCTTACAATGTTGAGTATGTTATCATAGGGCATAGTGAAAGAAGAAACTACTTTAAAGAAACAGATGAACTTGTGAACAGAAAAATTAAAGCTGCTTTAAGAAACGAACTATTGCCAATTGTTTGTGTGGGAGAACACCTGGAAGAACGAGAAAATAACCAAACAAATCAAGTGTTGACCAAACAAATTAAAGGTGCTTTTGAAGGCATCAGTGCAGTTGAAATGGAAAATATTGTTATTGCTTACGAGCCAATTTGGGCGATTGGTACTGGAAAAACAGCTACCTCAGACCAAGCAGATGAATCATGTGGATTTATCAGAGAATTAATTAAAGAAATGTACGGCTTTACCGTAGCGGGAGCGATTAGAATTCAATACGGTGGTTCTGTGAAACCAGAAAATATTGATGAATTAATTGCCAAAGAGAATATTGATGGAGCGTTAATAGGCGGAGCGTCTTTAGATCCAAATAAATTTATCTATATGGTAAAAGCAGCTGTACAAAAATAAATATTATTAATAATGTAAAATCACTCCTTCCTAGGAGTGATTTTTTGTCATATTAGTTGACAAGAAAGGTGAAATGATATATTATAATGACACAGTGTCATCGAAAGGGAGTATAACATGCCAAAAAGCACATTTTATAAAATATCTAATAAAAAGCAAGAAATGATTATTGAGTCAGGAAGAGTATTGTTTTCTAAACATTTCTATGAGAATATTGATGTAAAAATGATTGTAGAAACCTGTAAAATTCCCAGGGGATCATTCTATGCA
>Ga0075122_10003139_pt1 | contig 10499 bp, 12 predicted proteins | sample AntAceMetag02UKB_FD_69790 | JGI IMG/M metagenome (GOLD analysis project Ga0075122, IMG submission 69790) | Saline lake microbial communities from Ace Lake, Antarctica - Antarctic Ace Lake Metagenome 02UKB | ecosystem: Environmental > Aquatic > Non-marine Saline and Alkaline > Saline | place...
CAAATACTGCTAATCTTCCTCCCTTCAAAGGATTTTTAATTTTACCTAAATTGGGACCTTTTATTTTTCCAATGCGGATTTTTGAAAATTTCTTTTTTATTATCAATCCTAAAATTAGTAATGCAAAACCGATTCCTAATGAATATTCCCAATTATAAACAACTTCGGAATTTGTTGCCATTCCCAATAAACCCAAAATTATGAATACTCCCCCAAATATCATTGTCATTCCTCCAAATCCAAATTTCCAGAGGATTATTGCAGCCAATAGTAAAACTGCCCAAGGGGCCACGTTTTCTAAAAATAATTCATTTATTCCTATTGAATAGAGGAAATCTTCAAGAGAGAAATTTGCAATTGTTAAACCATACACGGCCATTATTGAAACGACTAATGCGATCAAAATTGCTGCAGCTTCGGAATTTGGAAAAAGTTTTGTCATAGCTTTTCTTGTGACGAAGAGGACGATGAAGAATAATATTGCTAAAAGGAAAGTTTCTACACTTAGAAATTGTTTTATTGAAAATGTTGAATATCCCCCATATGCTGAAATGAGTGGGAGTAATATCAGTCCAACAAAAATGGCTAGAATGTTGCCTCTTTTTTTCATATATCTCATAAGGAATTATGTTTTTATAAGGTTTTGTAAGTGATTTTGGTGAAATTTTTTTAGTTTGTAAATTTTAGAAATTCCCGCTATGAAATCGAACTAAAGTTCGATGACCCGCCCAGTTATTTGTGGAATTTCCTGTAGGAAGTTAGCCTAAAATTTCATGGTTTTACCAAATTCTTGTAGGAATTATTTTTCAATTCAAATAATTTGTTTTCTATTTCTAGAATCATTTCTTCTTTTAGGACATTTTCTTTTTCGTATTTGTATCTCTTTTCTAAATTTGAATTTATTTTCTTTTCAATTTTTTGTGCGTTCTTTTTTGATGTTTCCAAAAAGTATTTTTCTTGTCTTAGTTCAATTATTTTTTTAATTATTTTATCGTATTTTTGAGAAATTTTTTCTTTCTCTATTTCCAAATATCTTATTTTTTCATTTTTAGAAATATTTAATTTTTTCATTTTTTCAATAGGTGTTTTTTTCATTTTAATAAAAGAGATTTGATTTTTATAAAATATGGTATTTCTTTATTGTTAAATTTTTCAAAACCAATTTAAACTTGATTATCATTTTATGTTTATGAAACAAAGATCATATAGTGTCTTGGGGAATGTAGCTATTGTTAATTTTTCTGATGATATCAAAAAGAATGCTAAAAAAGAATTTGCGGAAGAAATTTTGGAGAAGAATAAAGCGATTAAAACTGTTTTGGAAAAATCAAAGAAATTTAGTGGGAGGCTTAGGAAACAAGAAACAAAAGTTCTCGCGGGAGAAAAAACAAAAGAAGTTTTATATCGAGAAAATGGTTGTGTTTTTAGGTTTAATGTTGATGAAACTTATTTTTCTCCTAGGCTTGCAAATGAGAGAAAGGAAGTTTGCGAATTAGTTAAACCCAAAGATGAGGTTTTTGTTATGTGTGCGGGAGTTGCTCCTTTTCCTATTGTTATTGCAAAAAATGTTTCAGTTTCGAAAATTTATTCTAATGAATTAAATAGGAAGGCAAACATTTATGCTGAGAAAAATATTTTGAGGAATAAGTTAAAAGATAAAATTGAATTGGTTCCCGGGGATATAAAAAAGATTGCTCCTCGTTTGGTTGAAGAAGGGAAAAGTTATGATTTGATTTTGATGACTCGCCCTAATTTGCAAGATACTTTTTTGAAAGAAGCATTTATGATTTCTAAACCTGGAACTAGGATTTATTATCATGGTTTTTGCAAGTTAGAAGATAAGGGAAAATTGATTGAAGAAATTAAAGTAGAAGCCAAAAAAGCTGGAAAGAAAATTAAGATAACGAATACAAAAGATATTGGGGAAATTGCTCCTTATAAAATTCGGTTGAGGGTTGAATTTGAAGTTTTGGGAAAGAAAGGTTTTTGGAAGAGGTTATTTGGTTTTAAGATTTTCTAATTTTTTTATTAATCCTTTTGCTTTGCATATTTTTGGTAAATTTTCTCCACCAAGCTGGGGTCGAATTTGATTTGAATAAGGGCATATTTCAATGTCACAAAAAGTTTGTTTTCTTCCTAACAAGTAATCTTCTTTGCCATATTTTTCGTAATGCTCACATTTTTTCATATCAGAGAATATATTTTTCTATTTATATTAATTTGTTTTATTTAGTGTTATAATTCTTTTTTAACTTCAACGGCAGTTGGAGCTTGTCTTACTCTCAATTGCAAAAGTTTCTTTAAATTCGTTACACTCATTTATTTGAACTTTTACAATTGTTCGTCCGTGCCAGGCACTCCGGTCAAGCTCATAATTCTTTTTTAACTTCAACGGCAGTTGGAGCTTGCCCTCCGTGCCATGTAAATCTTGGCCGCATACGCATCGGATAAATTCTTTCAGAATTGTCATCTAGAATAATGGCTGAACCTTTCAAGGAAGGTAAATCATTCATGAATCCTTGAATTGTGTTTGATAAATAACTTTGCATCATGTGATTTAGTGCGTCGACATCTGGTTTTGAAGTTACTCTGTGAGCGAGAACTATGTCCGATTGGGTCATGACATCTGTGTGAATTTTTCCTGGTTGTTGTGTTGCAAGAACTAACGATATTCCTGGTTGACGCCCTTCCCTTAGAATTTGAACTAAAGCATCTGTCGAAATTATTTTTTCATTTAGTGGAAGGAATTCGTGCGCTTCGTCAATGAATAACCAAACAAGAGGAGTTTTCTTTTTTTCTGTTTCGGAAAAATAATCCAATCCTTTTGAGACGGCTTTTATTTCTTCTTCTTTTCTTGCAATCATTCTTTCTTGAAATAATTTTCTTGAAAGTAAACTTATTACTAATGCTCTTACGTTAAAAGATCCTATGGAATTATAGACGCTTAAATCAAGAACGGAAGTTAATCCGCCGGTTATTATTTCTTTTATTTTTGTGGGTTTCATGTTTTCCTTTGCAAATACACCCCAATTATCTGCAGCTTCAAATAAACCAATTGCAGCATTGATTGTTTCTTTTTCACTTCGATTGTCTTTCTCTATTTCTTCAACTATGTCTTTTATTACAAAATAATCTTTTTTTTGTTTTAATCTGTTAATTGATCTTTCAATTAAAATTGAAACGGGATTGATCATTTCCAGTCCGAATGTTATTGTCCAATCTTCCGGATTTAATTCTGCAACGCTTAATGCAAATCTTTCGTCTACAGGGATTCCTTTTTCTATGAAACTATCGAAATGTCCGAATGGAACAAATATTTTTACTGGAAGGTTTTTTGGCTTTAAGCCCCATTCTCTCAACAATTCTTTATCTTTTTCATTGGGATATTTCATTGTCCAATAGATTCCCATCGTGTCGAATATTAGGGAAGCAATGTTTTGGCTTACCTCTTGGGGAAGGCTAGATATTTCTTCAGTCATTACTCCCAGAGTATATGATTTTCCTGAACCCCTTTTTCCGGCAATTAGTATTACATGGCTTTTAGCTATATCTAAATATAAGTTATTCGAGAGAGAATTGTATTGGCCCATTTTCACATATCCTCGGCCAAGGAATATTAATCCCTTTTTTCCTAACTTTTTTTTATCGTCTTCACCTCTTCCTATAATGATGTCGTATGGCATGAAAGAAATAATCTTTTGAGATTTTTAATAGTTTGGATGTTCTTATGTTGGAAATTTCTTGAATTTTTTATCCTATTTTTTAAATTAAGAATAAATAAATATTAATCTTAATTTTAATATGATTTTAATTTTGAGGGAAGATATTTTAATTTATATTCTGCAGGAACGACTTTGTAATCTTTTTTTATTTAAACATAATTGATTTCAAAGTAGATTCTCCCCTTTGTTTCCTGCAGATTTTTTTCCTGAATGTGGGAAACTTTTATAAACCAAAAGATATTTTACTTTTTTATGACAAAGGGGAAAAGTGTTGGTGAGAAGATTAAAGAAAATCCATGGGTTCTCTCAACTTTGATTTTGGGTGTTGTTGCTGTTGTATTAATTTTTAGTTCTTTTTTGACTGTTGGGATTTCTCCGGAAAAAGTTGGAAAAAATTTTGTAAATTTTATTAATGCTCAGGGTGAAACACAAATAGAATATGTTTCAGCAGAAGCTTTTGGAAATGATTTATATCAAGTTATTGTTTTGGCTGATGGAAAAGAGGTTCCGGTTCATGTTACTCAAGATGGGAAATATTTTGTTCAGATTATTTCTCCTTTAGAACCTGAAGAACCAGAAGAACCTGAAGAGACTGAACCTACTGAATTGAATATTCCAAAATCAGATAAACCTGTTGTTGAATTATTTGTTATGAGTCATTGTCCTTATGGTACTATGGCAGAGAAAGGAATTTTACCTGCTTTAGAAGTTTTGGGTGATACTATTGATTTCGAATTAAGATTTGCTTATTATGCTATGCATCCAACTCAAGGAGAAGTTCAAGAGCAATTGAATGAATATTGTATTCAAAAGAATGAAGAGGAAAAATTATTTGAATATTTGACTTGTTTCCTTGGAAAAACTGGAACTCCTGAAGATGGACAAGCTTGTTTAGCTGAGGTTGGAATTGATCAAGCCCAATTGGTTGGTTGTGTTTATGATGCCAATGGAGAGTTTTCAATTATTGCAAATTTGGAAGATACAGCTAGTTGGTTAAGTGGAAAATTTCCTCTTTTCAATATAGACAAGGAATTGAATGAAGAATATGGTGTTCGTGGAAGTCCAACTTTGGTGATTAATGGCGTGAGAATTGATGGAGATCCGGATAGTTGTACTCCAGCTAAACAAGAATCAGGCGAGTGTGCTTTATTTTCACTGGCAAGAGATCCTGCATCTTATTTGAATGCGATCTGTGCTGGATTTAATGATCTTCCCGAAGTTTGTGGAACTGCTTTGACAACTACTGCTTATGGTCCTGGCTTTGGATATGATACTACTTCGGCAGGTTCATCAGCTAGTTGTGGTTAATTTTATCTTATATCCAAATATACAAATATTTAATAATCCGGATTTTTTTCTTTTTTTATGAATCATGAAAAAATAAGAGTAGATAACGAAAATTGGGATTCTCCTTTTTTTGCATATAGAATTCCTGAAACTATAGAACAGGATTCAAAATATGTTTCTCCAAAAAAATTATGGGATATTGTTAAAACGGGTCATATTGGAAATCTTTGGAAACTTACTGGGGAAGTGGCAAGTGAAGAAAAGATTTCATCATTACTATATTTATGTAATGCCCTTGGACATTACGTTGCTTTAACAAAGGATGAATTCATGGAAGGAGTAGTTTCTTATGGGTTTGAAGATAGCTTAAAAGCAGAAAAGATTGAAGTGGTTAATCATAAAGATCTGGGAGATCTTGTTTTCTTAAACGATTTGGTTTTAGAGAGATTAGGGGAAAAAGTTTCTTGAATGTATTTTTTTAGAAAGAAAACAAAGGATTAATTTTTAATACTATTTGCCAAATTAATGTGGGGGATGTTTTTATAAAGATTGTTTTTATAATCTTTTTGTATGGCTCGTAAAAATAAGTTAAAATTCTCTCCTTTTTTTATTGTTTTAATTTTTATTTTTTTAATCGTATTTAGTATCAATTTTTTAATAACTGGAAAAAATATTTTTGGATTTGTGGAGGGGGAGGAATCAAACCAAAAAAATTTAGAGGTTCGTGATCTTTATGGGGAAGAGATTGTTATTGAAGGAAAACTTGAAACAATTGTTTATGAGGAGATGGATAGAGAATATGAATATTTTATCAATTCTGATGGAGAGAGAATTAAAATTGATTTGCCTTTTCCCGTTGTTTTGGATTTTGGTGAACTTCTTAGGGTAGAGGGAACTTTTTCTGAATCAGGAGTTTTCCTGTCCCGTAAATTAGAAGTTGTACCTCTTGATTCAAAGAAAAAAATTTTTTTTAGAAAAAATTTCTTTAAAGAAAATTTCTTTAAAGAAACAGATTCTTCTGAAACGTTTGGGGAACAACGAGTAGCAATAATTTTAGTTAGATTTAATGATTCTTCTAATTTTCCTTTTACAGTTCAAAACATAAATGGTTCTATTTTTGATGGTCCTGTTCAAGATTTTTTTAAAGAGAATTCTTTTGATAAAATGTGGCTTAATGGAAATACTTTTGGTTGGTATACTTTAGAGAAAGAGTGTGCTGATGCATTGGGGGGGTGGGTGGAAGTAGAGGAAGCAATAGCTATTTCTGATCAAGATATTTATTTTCCAGATTTTGGTAGGGTGATTATAATTAGTGATACTTTTTGTAATTCTGCTCCTAATGCATATGCCAGTGTTGGAAAGGTTGATCTTACTTCAGATGATGGTTTGTTTAGGGCATCTTATGTAAATATTAGGAATAGTGTATTTTTTTATGAAAATATTCTTCTCCCTTCCGGGGATGAAAGGAAAGATGGTTTGACAAGTGGTTTAGGGTTAATCATTCATGAATTTGGGCATAATCTTGGAGCATGGCATGCAAATAATTGGGATTGTGGAGAAGAGATTCTGTATGCTGATTGCTCATACGGAAATTATGGTAACTTTTATGACATTATGGGGAGGGGTTGGATAACTGGGACCCCTATTGGTTATGGAGGAATTGATTTTGAAATGAATCCCAATGCAGCTTTTCATTTTAATTCTTTAATGAAGAGAGAATTTAAGTGGTTGGAGGAGGGGATTGCAATTACTCAAAATGGGACTTATTCTTTAGGATCTTTGGAAAAAGATAAGAATTCTCTTTTGAAAATTATGCGTCCTGAAGAAACGGTTTCTAAAATTTTTAGACCATATGTTGTAGAATATAGGGTTCCTTTTGGTTATGATTCTTCTTTAAAGGATCCTTTGTCTCAAGGAAATTTGGGGGGTATTTTTGTCAATAGGCAAGAAAGAGATTATTTTGAAAATCTTATTCCCCAGACTCTTTTATTAGATATGAGTCCAAATAGTTTTGGCAATTTTAATGAAGATTGGTATAATGTAGCTCTTTTGCCGAATGAGACTTTTTTTGATGAGGGATTTGGAGTTCGTATTGCTAATCTTGGAAAAGGAAAGGATAATCGGGGAGTAGATATTTCTGTAGAATTTTATGAGCCAAAGTGTGTAAGGGTTAAACCTAAAATTTCTCTAGGGGATTTTCCTGGACAAGAAATAGAAAACATTTTTATCAATCCGGGGCAAACAATTGATGTGGGGGAAGAACTTTTGATTATTGGTGAAAATAAAGATATAGAGCTTTGCTCAGATTCGATGTTTGAATTTATTGTTGATGTCCCCGAGAGCTGGGAATATTCTTTTGAACCTTTTTTCGCAAATCTTTCTTCGGGAGAGATGATTGTTCCAGAGGTTTTTGAAATTACTGCTCCACTTAATGCTTCATTGGAGGGGGCACAAAATATTTTTATAACTTTCACTAATTTAGATACTAATCTTTCACACAAAGTTAATATTGTAGCTTTTCTTTGGGGTTAGTTTTTTAGAAAGAAAACAAAGGATTAATTTTTAATACTATTTGCCAAATTAGTGCGATTAAAATAGTTATTATGGGGAAGATGTATGTTGAAGTAAAATCCATTCTTTTTTCATTGACCTTAATTTTTAATCTTCTAAAAAGATCATTGTAAAAACTTATTCTGGGGTGGGTTGTTCCGAATTCTGCCATAGTAATTATGCAAGTATTATTTGTAAATAAAAATTGAATTCCTAAGAGAATCATTAATGCAATTGTGATCTTCCAGGAAAATAAAAAAGGACTTGCCCAAAGGAATAGAACTATTCCTAAATGTAACCAAAAAAAGAACATGTTTTCTTTTATTTTTTTCATATTGTAGGGAAGGAATTTTTCTTTATAATATTTGTTTTTGTTTATGTCTAAGGCGGACATAGTGATAGATTATTCTAGGGGAGAAAGAATGTTGAAGGTTTTGAAAAGAAAGGGGGATAAAGTTTCTGTTCACATAAATGAAAGGTTTGGGGAATTATTTAATCATTTATTTTGCTTATAAAAAGTATAATTTTTTGGATGATTAAATTTTTTCTTCTTCAGAAGTTCCGGTATGGGGAATCCCGACTGTTAAGGTATAGCCTATTATGTTTTCATCTCGAGCATAGAATTCTTCCACTTCCAATGATCTATCTTGAGGTAAATCTGCGATAATCTTTTCTAATTGGTTTTTTATATCTTCTACTGTTTTTATTTTGGAGGAATTTATATCATAATTTGCACCGACGAATATTTTGGCATAAAAATTTGTTACATCTACCATTAAATTTGACTTTTTCTCCAATTTATAAGAATTATTGTGCTTGAGGATATTTCATAATATAATTAATTTCATCTTCATCTAGTTTCAATTCTTGCTGTAATTTTGTATTTTTTAGTATATGTTGAATTGTTTTCCATTCGGCTAGAATTCTTTTTTTTCCAACGTGGGTTTTTGCAGCATATTTGATTGCAATTGATTTTCTTTTTGCATGTTTAATATTATTCAACCAAATTTTTAAGATTCTTCCTGGTCTTTGATATTTATGAAATCCTTTTTTTTCTGCGTCTCCTTTTGCTTCGGAAACTCCGTAACTTAGGAATGCATTTTCATAAACTAAAAATCTCCAATATTGTTGTTTGTAAATTCTTCCCTTGAATAGGTCCACTTTTGCAAGTCTCTCATAAGCTTTCGCCAATTCGCGACCTTTGTATGCTTTTGGGATGTTTTCTTCCATCCAGAGTATTATTTCATCAATTGGCATATCAACCTTGTCGAAGGTGGAGAGCATTTCTGTGTTTGCTTTATCTTGAAATATGTGCCTTAATGCTTCGAAAATGGTCAATTTAGAATTTCTTTCAGAGATTTCTATTTCTTCTGGATTTTCAAGTGAAGAAGCAGCTTCCAAATCATTTATTGCTGACCTCAAATCTCCTTTTGCTTTTATTGTGATGCTATTCAAAACATTTGGAGTTACTTCTTTTTTTTCCTTTTCTAAAATTTCTTTTAATATTCTTTTTATTGTTGAAGGATTTATTTCTTCTAATTCTATGAGTTCAACTTTTTTTCTTAGTGGAGAGAGTTTTTTTACCCAGGCATCATTTGCTGTACAAATTATTGGATATGGCGTTTTGTCAATCAAAGAAACTAATTCGCTAACTCCTCCCCGGTCTTGCATTCCTGAAAGTCCGTCGACTTCATCAATTAGAATTAATTTATTTTTTTCGAATAATGATTTTTGTTGTAGAACTGGTTTTAATTTTTCATCTAATGAAGATTTATTTCTCAAATCTGAGGCGTTTAATTCAAATATTTCTGAGTTGCTTTCATTTGCTAAAACTTGAACTATTGTTGTTTTTCCAATTCCTGGTTTTCCATTTAAGAGAATTGCTTTCTTTTTTCCTGGGAAATTAATTGAAAAATTTTTTACTTTTTCAATTGCATTTTCTTGATCTACAATATCTTCAAATTTTGTTGGCCTGTATTTTTCTACCCAGTTTTTCATTTTAGATATTTCCCTTCCATATAATTCAATGTATCTCGGAATGAATTATCCCATTTATTTACTGGAGAATCATTTTCGTATTTTGTTGCTGCTAAATCTTGTTGATAATTCATCAGTTCAAAATATTCGTTACAATGATTACAACTATGGTTTATATTGGAGCCCTCACAATTTTTTTCATCATGCTCCGATATATTTTTATCTAGAAATTTTTCTATTTCTTTCCAATCTTTAATCTTTTCCAATTTCATTTTGATATTCTCCTTTGATTTCTTTTTCTAATTTATCTAAAAAACTTTTATAATATTCCATTCTTTCTTTGCCTACTTCTTTTGCTTTTTGTGTATATAATTTATCGAGGATGAATTTTGATTTTGTTTCAAATTCTATTTGTGGGCTGTGCTTTGTTTTATCTTGAATTCTTCCATTAATTTTTCCACTTAAATTTTCTTTAATGTATTTTTCAATATCTGTTTCAGAATAGATTTTAGCTTTATTTTTTCCAATCCAAACAAAAACACGTGCAATCCCTATCGCTCCAAGTGTATCTAATTTGTCAGCATCAAATAATATTTGGGCTTCCTTGGTTTTTGCAATATCTCCTGTTCTGAATCTATGTGAAACAATACAATCTTGAATATGTTTAATTTTATTTTCTGGAAAATTAAGTTCTTTTAAAATTGGTAGGGCCATTTCGGAACTTAGAATTGCATGATCTGTTTTTCCTGTTGGATCTTGATCTTCTTTAACTCTTGCTATATCATGTAATAATGCAGAGGCTTTCAAAATATCTAAATCTATGTTTTCATTTTCTGCAAGATGTAAAGAAAGATTGTATACTCTTATTATGTGGTCCATATCATGGGCAGAGCATGAAAGTTCTTTTTCAACAATTTCTTTTATTTTTTGAAATTTAAAATCCATTTCATTTACCTAATCCTG
>Ga0075122_10003142_pt1 | contig 10488 bp, 12 predicted proteins | sample AntAceMetag02UKB_FD_69790 | JGI IMG/M metagenome (GOLD analysis project Ga0075122, IMG submission 69790) | Saline lake microbial communities from Ace Lake, Antarctica - Antarctic Ace Lake Metagenome 02UKB | ecosystem: Environmental > Aquatic > Non-marine Saline and Alkaline > Saline | place...
AAGATCATCTTGAGAATAGGGGTTATAGTAGGAAGGATTTAGCATGTTTTGGTTGCTCTGTTAAATGTTGGAAAGAATGGGGAGAGGGTGAAGGAAAAGATAGAAAAGTTTTTGGAAAAATTGATTTTGAACCAGGAATATTATTTGGTCCAAATTTAGATATTTATGATCTAGAAAAAGTAATGAAGTTGATTGACCTTTCTGATGATTTAGGTTTAGATTCTATTTCTGGAGGAACAAGTTTAGGTTATGCAATGGAAGTAGAAGATAGATTTGGTGATTTTGATTTTGCTTATTCTTTATTAAAACAAATTGGAGAAGGAAAACATGGTTTAAAAGAAGGTATTTTAAGATATGCTCAGGAAAATAAATTACCTTTAGATATTGCAATGCAAGTTAAAGGTGTAGAATTTCCAGCTTATTTTGGACATTTAAACCCTCTTTATGCACTTGCTCCTGCTGGCCCACACACTTCTTTTGATACTTATAGTAGATCGTGGCATCCAATGGCAATTAATGATGAAGATGATTGGGTAAGAAATGGTGAAAGAGGCCCAATAATATTATTAAATAATCTTTTAGGGATATGTAATTTTCCAAAAGCAAGTTTTTTGCATTTAGCTAGATTATATGAAGGAGTTTATGGTGAGAAAATTAGTGAAAAGGATGAGAATGCTGTTCAGGGTTTAAAAGATGCTGCTATAAGAACTTATGTTAGAAGTAGGAGATTAGATTATAGTCTTGGTTTTACTCATGAAGATGATATTCTTCCTGGAAGATGTTTTGAAACCCTACCTTATAAATGTTATAATCCTTCAAAAAAAAGAAATTCAGAAATCCATCATTTTAATACAAAAGAATTTTTTGATAAGGTTATTAAAAGAGTTAATAATCACTTTGATGGTTTTCAATTAGATTAGTTTTCTCGTCGGTAAATTAATTATTTTTCTTAAAAAATTTTAAAAAATGCCTTTACTTAGTGTAGATAATACATGTACTATAGAATAATAATATTTAAATAGTGTTATATATACACTATTAGTGTAATTAAAACACTTACACTCTGAGGAGATAGTAAGTGTATAAGGCATACTAAATAAAATAAACAAAAAATAAAAGAAAATAAAATGGCAAATAAAACACGAGATGGCTTAAAACTTAAAAAAGTGTTAAGTGCTTTAGAGCAATTAGCAGGAGTAGTTGTAAGGGTAGGAACAAATCACCCTTATGTTGCAATGAGCAAGAGTTATGCAATGGTTTGTCCTGTTGCTGCTAGTACTAATGCAAGAAAGATGATTGTTCCTTGGGTAAAGAGAACTAGTGAGTATTCTAATTCAAATGAAATTTATCATGCTTTGAGAACCGGAGGTTGGAACTAAAATGACTACGCAAATACTAATACAAAAACCAGAGTATCTTGAAAATCACGAGAAATTTACTGATAAATATTTTCAAAGAAGTAAGCAAATTTTAAAAGCAGAAGGAATAAATCCTATTGTTAGATATCAGGTTTTTGCAAGACAAGATATTGATAGCTTAAAAGGGGTAGATGAAGCTGTTGCTTTTGTTAAGGAAAAATCACCTGAATCAAGAGTTTATGCTTTAAGAGATGGAATGAATTATGCTTCTGGTGAACCTTTAATGAAAATAGAAGGTAGGGCTCAAGATTTAGTTGATTTAGAAACTGTTTACTTAGAAATATTGTCTGGAAATCTTACTGGTGAGTTAGATTTTGATGAAGTTAGAAGAAATGCAAGAGCAGTAAGACAGGCTGCTGGAAATAAAACTTTATTATATTTTGGAGCTAGGCATTTTCATCCTCTAGATGATGAAATCATAGCAAATATTTGTTATGAAGAAGGTTTTGCAGGATGTTCAACAGATGTTGGTGCAATGGCTTGGAATGCATTTGGAGGAGGAACAGTTCCTCACTCATTAGTATTAAGTTATGAAGCTTATATGCGAGAGCAAGGAATAAAAGGAAATCTTACTGTTGAAGCTGCTAAAGCATTTGATAGAAATATTGATAAGAGAGTTCCAAGAGTTATGTTAATTGATACTTATAATAGAGAGTTAACAGATGCAATTGAAACTGCAAAAGCTGTTCCTAATCTTAAAGGTGTTAGAATAGATACTTGTGGAGAAAATTATGTTCAGGGAACTAAGGGGAAGAATTCTCCCTTGGTTTTTGGAATGATTGAAAGTCTAAAGAAAAAATATGTTCAAGGAAAGGGAGTTACTATTCAGGGTGTTTGGGCTTTAAGAGATGCATTAGATAGGGCTGGTTTTAAGGATTTAGAAATAACAGTATCAAGTGGGTTTAATGCTGAGAAAACAAATGCATTTATGCAAGCAGATCAGAGTTATGGTGGTATGACTTATGGTAGACCTCTCTTTAATATAATAGGTACTGGAAGTTTAACTAGATCTGTTATGACCACTTCTGACATTGTTGCACATTATTCTGAAGCTGAAAATAAATGGATGGATCTGTCAAAGGTTGGTAGGTCTGAAACTCATAGTAAGAGGTTAGAGGAGGTTTTGTAAGATGGTAGAAAAAATATTTTTTGATGTAGATACTCAATTAGATTTTATGGATTCTAAGTGGGCGTTACCTGTTCCAGATGCTAAAAAAATAATACCTAATTTAAGAGGATTAACAGATTATGCAAAAGAAAAAGGAATAGTAGTTGCAGGGAGCATAGATTATCATGAGGGAACAAAAGATTATGCGCATATAGAGACTGAATTAAAGAGAAATGGAGGACCATTTTCAGATCACTGTATGAAGGGGACTTATGGATGGTTGAAAATTGGAGCAACAACACTATATCCAAACCATGATGTTAAAGGCGCTAATAGTCTAGGAATTTTTGATGAAGCTTTTTATGTTCATAATCCTCCAGACACAAATTCAAGAAATTTGAAATGGTTAAATAACAGAGTTAATCAAGCAATTAGATTAGCAAAAAAAGAACATCAATCAAAAAAACCAAAAGGAATCTACTTTCATAAACAAAGTTTTAATGTTTTTGATAATCCTGGATTTGAGAAATTCTTAGAAAGAGTAAATGTAAAAGAAGCAGTTGTTTACGGAGTTGCTACAGATTACTGTGTTAAAGCAGCAGTTTTAGGAATGCAAGAAAGAGGAGTTCAAACATATGTTGTTACAGATGCAATAAAAGGCATAACACTAGATGGAGAAAAACAAGCTTTAGAACAAATGGCTGTAGCTGGAGCTAAATTTGTTACAACTGAACAAGTTTTAGAAGGAAGAGTAGGAGGTAGAAGATGAATAGTGAAGCTAGAGATTTGAGAACAAGAGTAGAAGGGTTAAAAAGAGATCTTGAAAATGCTCAACAAAATCTTAAAAGTTATGTAAGAAGTTGTGATCATGATTTTGAAAAAGTTTATGATCCAATTTACCATGAAGCTCATACCTACTCTGGAGATCCTCCTGGAACAATGGGTGTAGATTGGAGAGGTCCTGTTCATGTTCCAGCTGAAACAATAAAGAGATGGAGAAGAACTTGCAATACTTGTGGAGAGGTTCAGTATACACAAAGAGTTCATAAGAAAACAATTGTTGATGAAACTCCTGATTTTGGAGATAGGGTAGGAGGTAGAAGATGAAACAAAGAGAGATAATTTTACCAACAATAAATTCTGAACAAGTTGCAGATGAAATTGGAAACTACCTAGTTAGGATTGCTGTTAAAGTTGGAGCAAGGGGTGGAGTTTTGGGTTTATCTGGAGGAGTTGATTCAACAACAACTGCAGCTTTAGCAAAAAGAGGTTTTGATAAATATAATGCAAATCCAATGAATAAAGATAAGTTAGAGGTTGTAGGTTATTTACTTCCTTCAAATACTAATAATTCTGAAGATTTAGAAGATGGATTGAAAGTTTCATATAGATTAGGCTTAAGAAATGAAACTCAAAATATTGAGCCAATAGTAGAAGCTCATAGATTTACAAATCCAGAAGCTTTGAAAAATAATTATGATAAAGGAAATCTTATGTCAAGAATAAGAGCAAATGTATTGTCTACAAAAGCAGCAACAGAAAGAAAAGTGGTTTTAGGAACTGGAAATAAAGATGAAGATTTTGGAATTGGTTATTATACTTTATTTGGAGATGGTGCTGTACATTGCAGTCCAATTGGGAATTTGTCAAAGAGATTAGTAAGACAAATGGCAACATATCTTGGATTTAAAGATCTAGCTAATAGAGTTCCTTCAGCAGGATTAGAACTTGGTCAGACTGACTTTAAGGATTTAGGTTATGATTATGATGTTGTTGAGTTGGTTGTAGAAGGAATTGAACAAGGATTTGATTTAGAAGAGTTAGTTGAACATAATCAGGTAACTGAATTAGTTGAGAAACAACTACCTAAAAGCAGATTTGATAATATTGAGCAAGTTGTTAGAGATATTTTTTATAGACATTATAAAGTTGCTCTTCCAAAAATGGAAATAATGCATCCTCCAGCAGCACCAGTTACATTAAATTATGGAGGTGGAAAATGAAATATGAAAATCCAAGAGTAACAGCAGATGTAATTGCATTAAGAGATATTGATGAATTAGTTGGAGATGAGGCCCTGTTTATTAGAAGAGGTAATGAGCCATTTAAGGGAATGTATGCAATTCCTGGAGGACATATTAATTATGGAGAGGAAACAGTAAAACAAGCAGCGCAAAGAGAGTTTAAAGAAGAAACTAGTTTAGATGTCGAATTAGAGGATTTAGTATATCTAGGATATTATTCTGATCCTGATAGAGATCCTAGAGGCCATTATATTTCTCATGTATATTTTGCAAGACAATGGCAAGGAGAGCCAAGAGCAGGAGACGATGCAGATGAAGTTAAATGGTTTTCATTAGACGCTCTTCCAGAATTAGCCTTTGATCATAATAAAATGATGCATGATTTTAAGAGAAAAAATAGGGGTATTGGAAATGGAAGATAAGACTATTGAAAGGCTTGGAAAAGTAGGACTTGTTGGAAGATTTAAACCATTTCATTTAGGAGCTTATAGATTATTAGAAGCTGCTTGTAAGCAAGCTGACCATGTTGTAATTGGAATTGGAAGTTCTAATAAATATAATCTAAGAAATCCATTTACAGCAGAAGAATCAGAAGCAATGATAAGGGCTGCATTAGATTTTGATAATTATGAAATTATACATGTTCCTGATTCTGGACATATTCTAGAGTATAGTGATGGGAAGAAGTGGAAACAAGTTATTAAGGAGAAATTTGGAAAGTTAGATTATTTTGTATCTGGAAATGATTATGTTAGATCTCTTTTAGAAGATGAATATAGTTTGCTAGAACCTTGGGAAATTGTTCCTGAAGAGAATAGAATCAAATTAAGGGCATCTAGGGTTAGGTTAGAAATGGCTAAATTTGGCAGATGGGAAGAGCTAGTTCCAAAACCTGTTGATAAATATCTGAGCGATAATGGGGTTGTTGATAGATTTAGAAGAGAATTTGGATTGCAGACCCTTGCAGATCTAGCTGAGGTTAATTTAGATGATGATGAAACATTGTGTGAAGAAAAACTTCATACAGGAGAGGTTTAAAATGGCAAGAATAGGGAATTATGATGTATTAAAACAAATAGGAGAAGGAGGATTTGGAAGAGTCTTTCAAGCTGAACATGTTTACTTAGGAGAAAAAGCATGCCTAAAACAAAACATGAGGGCAAGTAGAATAGATGAAGATTTGTTAAGGTATGAATCAAAGTTATTGTGGAAATTAGATGAACATCATTCAATTCCTGCTGTAAAAGATTTTTTTGAAGTTGGTAAAAATTCAGCTGTAATGGTTATGAGTTATATTGATGGAAGAACTTTAGAGGAAGTGGTTGAAAAAAAAGGACCTGTTCATCCTGAAGATGCTTGTTGGATAACTGAAAGATTGTTAGGGGCGTTGTATTATTCGCATTGTAATGGAGTTATCCATAGTGATGTAAAGCCTGAAAATGTTTTTGTTGAACCTAGTAAACATGATATTAAATTAATTGACTTTGGAATTGCTAGTTATAAACCTAAGGGAAGTTCTAAATCTTTAGGATATACTCCAAAATATGCTGCTCCAGAATTAACTCAGGGAAAACCACCTATTCCAGAATCAGATATTTATGGTGCTGGAATAGTTATGCTGAGAGCTTTAGGAGGAGATGTTTTAAAAAGAGAATTTAGAAGTGATACTCCTGAACAAGTAGTTGAATTTTGCCAAGGTATGTTAAGATATAATCCAAGTGAAAGATCTAGTTGGGAAAAGAATAATCCTCTTGAAAAAATTTCAGATTTAAGATTAGAAGTTTTTGGTAGAAGACATTTATCTGATAAAGTTGGAAAAGCAATGCTCAAATCAATGAAAGGGGGTGATGCTTAAAATGTATGCATGGGGAGGAGCTACAGGAGATTGGAGAGGTTCTAAAAAATATGACTATGGTTCTGCAAGAGCTAAGTATGACAAAGCTGCATCAGCTGCAGGAGCTACAGGCACAAGAACCTTTGCAACAAGAAGAGAACCAGATATGGGATTAGTTGACCCTAGAGGAAAAACAATAACAACAGATAGTGTAGATCCTATTGTTATTGGAATTGATGTGACAGGATCTATGATTGATTGGCCTGGAGAGATTTTTGATAGACTGCCGTTGCTTTATCAAACACTTGCAAAATATCGTCCAAATGCTGAATTTTCATTTTGTGCAATTGGAGATGCAACTTCAGATAGGTTTCCGTTACAGGTTAATGATTTTTCAAAAGATATTAATGAGTTAGAAAAAGCAGTTAAAGCACTTGGAGCAGAAGGAGGCGGTGGTGGACAAATAACTGAGAGTTATGAACTTTTTGGTTACTATATGTTAAACCATTGCAAAACTCCAAATGCAACATCTCCATTTTTGTTAATATTTGGGGATGAAACTTTTTATAACAAAGTTAATCCAGATCAAGTAAAACATTATGTTGGAGATGATATGCAGAGCCCGCTTTCTTCAAAAGAAATGTGGAGGAATCTAATGCAAAGATTTGAACTCTTTTATCTTCAAAAGCCTTATGGCCGAGGAGATGCAATTATAACATCAGATGTTAAAGGCAAATGGTCAAAAACAATTGGAAGACAGAGGGTTATAGATATTCCAAGTATGGATAGATCAGTTGATATTGGAATGGGTTTGATTGCAAAGCAGTGGGGTGAATATGCAGACTTTACAGGAAGTTTAGATGCTAGACATGATGACACTGGATTAAAATCAAGTGTTCACAAATCACTAAGACACATTGATGGAGACCCTTCTGTAAAATCTATAACAAGAAAATCTTCTGGTTCAAAACTAACTGATAGTCTTTTAGGAGATTAATCAAATTTACAAATTTTTTATTTTTTTTTATTTTTTTTAAAACACAAACAAGAAATAAGAGAGAAAAACAAACAAAATGGCAAAAACAAAAGTGCAGGCAATTGTAACAATGCCACCATATGCACCTTATATAGGGGAAGTGTTAAAACACAAAGCAGTATCTGGGATTAGGTTAAATACAGTTATGCCTTTGAAAGAATCTGATGATTATGAAAATTTATTAAAAAGATTAAAAGATAAAACAGATCATAATGAAAAGGATTTATGGATTGATCTGAAGTGTAGGCAGTTAAGAATCAAAGATTATGGAATGCCACCTTTTACTGAGATTAAATTAAGTCATAATATTGAGGTTTATACACCTTGTCAAGCTTATTTTTCAAATAGAGCAGAGGTTGCAACTGTTTTAGAGGCTGAAGGAAATAAATTGATAATGCAAGAAGGTCCTAAGAGAGTTGTTGGACCTGGAGAATCTATTACAATAACTCATCCAACTTTAAGGGTTAAAGGCTATTTAACAGATATTGATAAGAGATATATTGAGGCTGGAAATAAAGCCGGTGTAAATAATTTTATGCTTTCTTTTGTTGAAAAACATGAAGATGTTGAAGAGTTTAGAAAATATGATTCTAATTCAAATGTAGCTTTAAAAATAGAATCTCCAAGAGGACTTGCATATGTTTCAAATAATTGGAATAATGATGGAAGGTTAATGGCTGCTAGAGGTGATTTGTATATGGAACTTCACTGGCCTCACTTGATTGTTGAGGGTTTGGAAGATATTTTAAAAAAAGACCCTGATGCTATTGTAGCATCCCGGGTTCTTGAATCAATGGCTTATAGTCCAGAACCTAGTTGTGAAGAAATAGGAGATCTAGATAATTTATTTAGAATGGGTTATAAGAGTATTATGTTTGGAGATGAAGTCTGTCTAAAAAGAGATTCTATTATTGGTGCGTTAAATGTTTTTTCAGCTATGGCTAGGGGGTATGAAAAATGAAAGATAAAAATATCAATATTATTAGATGGGTGAGTAGTTATCTTAAAGAATGGACTTTATTTGAGAAACTGTGGTTATTTATTTTTACTATTATAAATATCTACTTGTTTTTTGTTTGGCATGATAGCTTGATTGGTTTAACAGCTTCTTTAACTGGAATGCTATGTGTTGTTTTAACAGCAAAAGCTAGGATAAGTAGTTTTTACTTTGGATTAATAAATATTTTAGCATATTCTTATGTAGCATATCAAAGTAGGTATTATGGTGATGTAATGTTAAACATGTTATATTTCTTACCAATGACATTTGTTGGTATTTATTTTTGGAGAAGAAATCTAAAAGGTAAAAACAAAGGAGAAGTAAAAGTTAAGAGTTTAGGTTGGGATGGGAGATTTGTCTGGTTTGCATCTTCAATTGTTATCTTAAGTATATATGGATTAGTCTTAACACTAATAAAAGGAACATTACCTTTTATTGATTCAGCAACAACAGTATTTTCAATTGTAGCTACAATCATGCTTAACAAAAGATTAACAGATCAGTGGTTTTTTTGGATAATGGTCGATGTATTATCTATAGTAATGTGGGCATATATATTTGTTACTAGTGGTGGAGATGTGAGTATGTTGGTTATGTGGTCTGCATTTTTAGTTAATGCAATTTATGGCTATTACAATTGGAGGAAACTTGAAAAATTACAAAATGATAGATAAGAAAACAACTGGTTTTATTGGAGGTAAGTTTCTTCCTTTACATCAAGGGCATGTATATGTTATTATGGCTGCATCAAATCAGGTTGATGAATTATATGTAGTAGTATCTTCTTCAAAAAATAGAGATAGAGAATTATGTGAAAGAGACGGAATAAGATATATTCCTGCAGAGGTCCGTCTTTCGTGGCTTGGAGAATCTTTAAATGATATTGAAAATATAAAATTAATTCATATTCAAGATGAAGCATGGGAGGATAATTATGATTGGGAAGAAGGAGCAAAAAATATTAAAAAAGCAATAGGAAAACCAATTGATTATGTTTTTAGTTCTGAGACAGAGTATAATGATTTGTTTAAGAAATATTATCCAGATTCTGAACATATTATAGTTGATGATAAAAGAAAAACAGTTACAATATCTGCAACAGAATTAAGAAAAAATCTTTATGATAATTGGGATAAACTTCCAAAATGTGCTAGATCGTCTTTTACAAAGAAAGTAGCAATTGTTGGAACAGAGAGTTGTGGAAAGACAACACTTGCTAAAAAACTAGCAAAATTCTATAATACTAGTTATGTGCCTGAAGTTGGAAGAGATTATTGTGAGAAATATTCAAATCAATTAACTGAAGAAATGTTTAATTTTATTGCAATGAACCATTTTTTATTACAAGAGAGAAAAACTAAGGATAGTAATAAAGTATTATTTGTTGATAGTGAGGCAGTTATTACTCAGTATTATTTTGATATGTATTATGAAAAACAATCTGCTTTGATAGAGGAAATTGTTAAATTACAAGAATATGATTTAGTTTTATATCTAGAGCCAGATGTTAAGTGGGTTGGTGATGGATTGAGATTTGCTGGTGAAACAGATGTAAGAAAAAATAACAATGAAAAATTAAAACAAATGTTTAATGATAGAGGAATTGAATTTGTTTGTATAAGTGGAGATTATGATACTAGATTTAATAGAGCAAGATCTCTTGTTGATAGTTTGTTTGTTGAAGGAGGGAGAAAATGAAAGATATAGAATGTCCTGAGATTTATACTGGAGATGGGAAAGAAAAAAGTCTTTTTATAGCCGGGGGAATAAGTGGTTGTAAAGTTTGGCAAGATGAATTAGTTGATATGTTAAAGAATGAGGATATAACCTTGTTAAATCCTAGAAGAAAATTCTTTAAAGTAGATGATCTAGAAGTTGAAAAAGAGCAGATTAAATGGGAGTATGAGCATTTAAGAAAAGCAGATGGAATTTCATTTTGGTTTCCAAATGAGACTGTTTGTCCTATTACTTTATATGAGCTTGGTGCTTGGGCTATAACAGATAAACCTTTATTTGTAGGAGTAGATTCAGGATATTTAAGAAAAAGAGATGTAGAAATTCAACTTAA
>Ga0075122_10003145_pt1 | contig 10483 bp, 19 predicted proteins | sample AntAceMetag02UKB_FD_69790 | JGI IMG/M metagenome (GOLD analysis project Ga0075122, IMG submission 69790) | Saline lake microbial communities from Ace Lake, Antarctica - Antarctic Ace Lake Metagenome 02UKB | ecosystem: Environmental > Aquatic > Non-marine Saline and Alkaline > Saline | place...
GTTTTTTAGAAAAATTCCATATGCTTGAAGTCTCTGACTGAGCTTGGGATTTTTCGTTTAAAAAAACTTCTTGAATTTGCATTCTTGGAGCTACTCTGGTTGAGAGAGGTTGTTTTTGGGATTTGACCGGATATTCTGAAGATTGTTGGAGGTTTTTATTTTCTCCATTATTTCCCTATACACTTCCTCAATAGTCTGTTCCCCATTTATATCTAAAAAATTATAATCAGAATTATTTCTATACCATTCTATTACTGGTTCTACATCAGTGTCATACCAATCCAACCTCTTTTTAATTCCTTGGACAGCATCGTCGTTTCTACCTCTTCCTAATAATCGCTCCTCTGACCATTGTCTTGATACATTTATAAAGACTACAACTGGTTTTTTATATCCTAAAAATTCAAAGACAGTATTTAATAATTTAGCTTCAAGTATTTTTCTAGCAACACCATCTAATACTATTGTATCACCCTCCTTCAAATTATCTGTAATTGCTTTAGCCCACATAAAGACGGCTAAAAACTCAGGTTGTAATCCTCCCTTTTCACCAACCTCTTTAGCTAATTTATTTGAATAACCAGAACCTTTTATAAACTCTCTAAACTTACTACCTGTCTCTAAATTAAAAATACTTTCACCTTGTTTCTTTAATTGTTCAATTAACAAATCTACCTGTGTCCCTTTTCCACATCCCGACCTCCCAATAAAAATATATGCTTGTTTCATAATTGTTTAGTTAATTAGAAATTAGGTTTTTAGGTTTTTAGGAGAAAAATCAGCTTCGTGATTTTTCGACTTTCGACTTTCGACTTTATGGACTTTTGACTAAAAATAAAACAAAGTTTTATTTTTAATATTCCCTCATTGAAATTTGAGCATCAATCTTCTTTATCAAGTCAAGTACAACAGACACAACAATCAAAAGAGCTGTTCCTCCAATCGCTAATGAAGTCATTCCCGTCACAGCTTGCATTATTAAAGGCAAAACAGCAATAACCCCTAAGAAGAGTGCCCCTACTAAAGTTATTCTCGTTAGTACCTTTCCTAAATACTCAGAAGTAGATTGTCCTGGACGAATACCTGGGATAAAAGCCCCACTCTTTTTCAAATTAGTAGAAATTGCTTCTGGATCAAAGGTGACAGCAGTATAAAAATAGGTAAATAAGAAAACTAGAATGAAATAAAGAATGGCATAAAACCAACCGTTTTCTAAAATACCTAAGACAAAATTAGAGAAGGTCTTTAACATTTCGCTACTGGTATTAACCAAAAAATTCAAAATCATTTGAGGAAACAACAAAATAGACATTGCAAAGATAATGGGAATAACCCCGGCTTGATTAACTCTCAATGGTAAGTATGTAGAAATACCTCCATAAACTTTTGACCCACGAACCCTTTTAGCATAATTAATTGGAATAGGTCTTTCTGCCTCTGTTACAATCACAATTCCTAAAACAATAAATACTGCCACAGCCAAGAACCCTACCAAAAGAGGAATTTGAGTAATTTCAAAACCAATATACAATTGAGAAATAGCCGTTGGTAAACTAGCTACAATACCAGCAAAAATCAAAAGAGAAACACCATTTCCAATCCCATACTCACTAATTAACTCACCAATCCAAACTAGAAAGACAGAACCTGCCATTATTACAGCAATATTGGTAAACATTTCAAATCCTCCCATATTACCGACAACCCCTTGACTTTGAAGTAATCTTAAGAAACCAAAACCCTGAACAAAAGCCAACGGTACCATCAACAATCGCGAGTACTGACTAAACTTTTTTTTACCAGCCTCCCCTTCTTCATGATACATTTGTTTCAATTTTGGGAACATCATAGTAGATAACTGCATTATAATTGAGGCTGTAATATAAGGAGAAACCCCTAACATCACAATGGAAAGATTTGATAGACCCCCACCAGAAAAGATATTTAAAAGACCTAAAAATTGATTGTTAGAAAAAAAATCGTTCAGTCGTTGTACATCAACTCCGGGAATTGGAATAGAAGCTAACAATCTAAAAACAACCAAAGCCCCTAATACAAAAAGTATTCTATTTCTTAGATTCTTATCGCGAATAATTAATTTTAATTTATGAATAAAGTTCATATTAATTTATTTTATTTCTCCCCCAACTTTCTCTACTTTTTCTTTTGTCACTTTTGAAAACAAACAGTCTGAAATAACAACTTTTTTTGTAATTTCACCTCTCGATAAGATTTTAACTGCAGGCACTTTACCACTTTTTCTTTCAACTAAAGATTTTTCTACCAAGATAGTTGGAGTAATCTTATCTCCATCTAAAAAATTCTTTTCAATTAATTCTAAATTAACAGCAACTGGTCTTACTTGAAAACTCTTAAAACGATACCCTCTCATCTTCGGAAGTTTTTTAATTATATCCCTCATTTCTGGCCTTTTACTGGTACCCGCTCTAGCATTTTGTCCCTTATGGCCTCTACCAGAAGTCTTTCCTCGTTTTCCACCTCGGCCAATTTTTACAGACTTTTTATTCGGATTTTTTCTTTTTATTTGGTGAAATTGCATAATTTTATATCTTAAATTCTTCCAGTGCCTGTAATGTTGCCATTGCATTATTTAATTTATTTTTACTTCTTGAAATCATTTTAGCTGTTACATCAGTTATCCCAGCTAATTCCAAAACATTTTTAGCAGAACTTCCAGCGCTTAAACCCTTCCCCTCTTTAGTAGGGAAAATCTTTACAAAAGAAGAACAATACTTATTCTCAACATCGTGAATAATAGAATTGTTATCAGTTAATTTCAACTTAATTAAATTCTTCTTTGCCCTTTTAACAGATTTTCCAATAGCTAAAGCAATATCAGTTCCTTTCGCTACTCCCACACCAACAGATCCTTTTCTGTTTCCAATTACTATCGCCACACTGAAACTAAATCTCCTTCCACCTTTCACAACACGAGTAACTCTTCTAATCTTAATTATTTTCTGATCAAATTCTGATCTAGGACGAGTTGGTCTTCTCCTCTTAAAGTGAGTATTCTTTTTAAAAGTTCTAACTGGTTTTGCTTTTTTATCATCGCTAACACTCGCGACAACTTTTGTTGCCTCTTTTGTCGCTTCAGTCTTTTTTATTACTTTTTTTTCTTTTTCTTCTGTCATTTTTTTAAATCAAATTAAAACTCTAAACCACCCTCTCGTGAGCTATCAGCTAAAGCTTTCACTCTACCTGTAAATAAATAACCCCCTTTATCAAATACAACTTTTTTTACCTTCTTTCCCTTAGCAATCTTTGCTAGCTCACTCCCAACTCCCATAGCCTTATCCATTAAACCATTAGCCCCCATTTTAACAGAGGAAGCTGAAGCGACCGTCTGCTTCTTTTCATCATCTATGATTTGAGCATAAATATATTTATTTGACTTAAACACAGTTAATCTAGGTCTTTGGGCTGTCCCAACCACTTTCGCTCTGGTTCTCCGCTGTCGCCTAACCCTTTTTTCAATTTTAATTTTATTCTTATCCATAATTATTTATTTACACACTCTTCTTCCCTTGCTTTCTACGGACAACTTCATCTTCATATCTAATACCTTTTCCTTTATAAGGTTCTGGCTTTTTCTTAGATCTAACCATTGCCGTCCATTGCCCTACTAACTCTTTATCTATCCCTGAGATAGTCACCACATTCTTTTCAGCCTTTACCGTCAGACCTTCTGAAATATTCACCTCTACTGGATGTGAAAATCCCAAATTCATCACTAAATTATTACCTTTCACTTCTGATTTAAAACCAACTCCTTCAATAATCAATTTTTTTTCATAAACTTCGTTCACTCCCTTTATCATATTTACAATATGTGAAGCTACAGTACCCCAAAGTGCTTTAGCAAAAACAGATTCTTCAGTTGGTGTTACTGAAACAATTCCATCTTTAATTTCTACTTTTACTTCAGGTCTCAACTTCTTTTTTAATTCACCTAAAGGTCCCTTAACCACAATTTCCCCGTCAGAAAGTAAAACTTCTGTTTTTTCTGGAATTTTTATTTGTTGTTTTCCTATTCTTGACATTTTGTTTTTCTTATCCCGCCTCCTCGGCGGGTCACCCCAAAGGGGCGATTACCAAATCTTAAACAATACCTCACCCCCTATTTTTGCTTTTTTAGCTTCCTTATTTGTCATAATTCCTTTGGAAGTAGATACAATAGCTACCCCGTATCCTCTTTTCACAGACTTGATTTCTTTTGCCCCGTTATAAATTCTTTTTGATAATTTTGAAACTCTTACAACATCTTTTATCTTAGGAACATTCTTTCCTTTGTAAGCAACCTCAACTTCTAATTTTCTCTTAGGTGCCTTTCCTATCTTTGAGGCGGATTTAATATAATTTTCTTTTTGTAAAACTTCAGCCACCGCCATCTTAAAATTAGAATACGGAAATTTAACAGAATCCTTACCTGCTTTACCTGCATTTTTAATGCCTATTATTAATTCTGAAACCGGGTCTCTGCTCATAATTTAGTTTATAGTTGTTAGTTAATAGTTTATAGTAAAAAAATTATTTAAAATCTGATAACTTCATATTCCGCCTCTTCGGCGGATCGCCGAAGAGGCGATTACCAAGATGATTTCTTAATACCAGGAATTTTCCCCTCATTAGCTAATTCTCTAAAACAAATCCTACATAAACCAAAATCTCCCATATAACCTCTTTTTCTCCCGCATTTAAAACACCTCCTTACTATCCTAGAAGAAAACTTTGGTTCTTTATTTGCTCGTGCAATTACTGATTTTTTTGCCATATAGATACTGTATTTTAATAAGTCCGCATAACAGCGGATACTGGTTTATACTATCAAAAAGACCCCCTAATGTCAACGAAAAAACAACTTAAAATAACCTTTTTTCTTGGTTTTTACCTCTATCCTGTCAAATATTCTATCAAACCCTATTCTCAAAGGTCAAACCTCCATAGTTTTTACTAAAAACCCGGCCATACGATGGCCAGAAAACTACCCCATTAACAGTACTACTCCTTACTTTCTCTGTTTTAACTCAATTCTCTCTTTAAGAAGATCAAATTTAACCACGAAAATATCAAAAAACCCTTTCTGTCCTACAAGCCCATACTGCATAACCCTACCAGCAACATTAGGCATAAATCCTGCCTTAATTTCAAAAGGCCAGCCCCCTACTTCAATTTTAACTTTATGTAAATAATAAATAGATACTTTTCCACCAACCCCAAAGACTTCACAAGGCTTTCCCTTTTTAATATCAATACCAATTGCCTCTCCAATTTCTGCATTAAAAATACACAAATCCGCTCCCGAATCTACGAGAACCTCATAACCGATTTCCATATCTTTATTTTTTAATTTTATTGGTATTACAGGTCGCAATACTGAATTAGAATATCGTTTATAGTTAAATTTCATTTGAATTTCACATTGAACCAACAAAAGAAGTTAAATTCTTAGGAATATGAGTCAAAAAAGGAACTTTATCAGTTTTTTTCTTGGCTTCTTTGACAGCAATACTAACAGTCCTTCCTGTTCCTAAAACAGTTTTTTCATCAGCAGCCAAAGCCACCCACAAGCCCTTATATTTTTTATATAATAGTGTCCAATCTTTTGCCATATTTAATATATTATCACAAATACAATTTTCAACAACACCTAATTAATCTTTTTAGCAATTCCCCAACTCTACAAAACCAGTGACCGCTTTTTTTGTGTAGAATTTTTGTTTTTGGGTTGATAGGGTTGGTGGGAGATTTAATGGTGACTGACCCCTTTTACTCTAAAAGGAAGTTGAGTAATAGTTTTTATATCACCTAAATACTTCGCTTTATCAAATTCTTCTCGTGTTGTATAAAGTTTGACTTGACATCTTCTGCCCTCGCCTTTTCTACATAAAATTGGCTCAGGTAATTCCGTTATTTTCTCAAGAGGGTATTCTTTGTGATACTTGTGATTTTCCCACCTTTTATTGTGTTCTTTAGAATATTCTAATGCATCCGGATTTTTTCTAAAATATTCAATGTTTTTTATTTAGCGCTTGGAGCCCTAAATGATTAAAACTGTGGTCTAATATTCCTTTTATCTTAATAATCAACTAAAAAACAACTCAGACGAGTTGTTTTTTAGTTGGTTTAATTTTATTTAATTTATTTCTTCTTCTTAACAACTTTCTTCTTTACCTCTTCTTTCTTAAAAGGGAAACCAAGATATCTTAAAAAGGCAGTAGTTACCTCTCTGTCCTGAGAAGTTGTCACAACTGTTATAGACAAACCAAAAATATTTCTTAATTCTTCATCAGATGTTTCTGGAAAAATGGTATGTTCCTTAATTCCAATCGTACAATTCCCCATTTCGTCAATTGAATTTAAAGGTAAACCCCTAAAGTCTTTCGTCCTTGGTAAAGCAATATCAACAAATTTATCCAAAAAACTAAACATCATCGCTCCTCTTAAAGTCACTTGGTAACCAACTACATCACCTTCCCTAAGTTTAAATCCCGCAATAGATTTTTTTGCCTTTCGTGGTGCTGGTTTTTGACCAGAAATCTTTGTTAATCTGTCATTGATTAGCTCCATTCTCTTCTTATCCTTAGATGATTTTCCTACTCCCACATTCAAAATAACCTTTTCTAATTTGGGTGATTGCATTACATTTTTGTAAGCAAAAGTTTTTTTTGCTTCACTAAAAAATTTCTTTTGTTTTTCTTTAATATTTAACATAGTGAATATTATAAATTAACTCAATATCGCCCCGCTCTTTCTACTAGTTCTTACTGACTTTCCTTTCACCAACTTCTTTCCAATTTTTGTTACCTTTTTTGTTTTAGGGTCAATAAAAGCCACATTAGAAACATGAAGTGGGTAAGCCTTTTCAATAATTTGACCTTTTTGTCCTCCTTTAGTTGGTTTTTGGTGCTTCTTCCTTATATTCACATTCTCAACAAGCACTTGGTCTTTAGTAGGAAAAGCCCTCAAAACTTTACCAGTCTTACCTTTATCTTTCCCTGAAATTATTTTTACTGTATCATTTTTTTTAATTTTCATAATAGATTTTCTTAATATTTATTGAGCGAAGCGAAAAGAAATATTCTAAAAAATCTTAACCCCTCACCCAGAAAGACCTTATACAAATTAAAATTTATATAGAACTTTCTTCTTTCTTTCTTTATTAAAATACTTTTCCCTCTCCTTTAATGCTGTTGACGATAGTCAACAAGGTCTTTCTGGGTGAGGGGTGCATAATTCACATACCACCAATTGAAAATTGAATGAAATTCAATTCTCAATTGGTGGGTGAATTATATCACTTCTGGTGCTAAAGAAATAATTTTTTGATAACCAAATTCACCAATCTCCCTTGGGATTGGACCAAAAATTCTACCTGCCTTTGGTTCTTTCTTTTCTTTTTCTATTATTACAACAGCATTATCATCAAAACTAATATATGATCCATCTTTTCGTCTAAATTGTTTTTTCTGTCGTACCACAACCGCCCTCAAAACATCCTTCTTCTTAACCAGTTTTCTTGGTTCAGCTACCTGCACAGACAAGACAACAACATCTCCTATCCGAGCATACCGTTTTTTAGAACCACCTAACACTTTGAAAACCCGACCGATTTTTCCGCCTGAGTTATCTGTTATTTTTACTATTGATTGTGGTTGAATCATATTATTTTATCACTCTAAACTTCTTATCTTTAGAAATCGGATTACATTCCTCTATCTTTACTTGCTCACCAACTTGATATTCCCCTCCTTTACTATCCGCCTTATACTTCTTTGAAATCGTTCTATACTTATCATATTTAGGGTGTTTAACAAATCTTTTTACTAACACAACTATGGTGTCTTGCATTTTTGTAGAAGTAATCACTCCACTCAAAACTTTCTTTCTACTCTTTACAGGTTTAGTCTCTACATCTTTATTATTTTTTTCTTTTTGCATAATCTTCATATAATTATTTACGAGTACCTAATTCTGTCAAAACTCGTGCTATATCTCTTTTTATTTCTCTACCTTTTTTAATATTCTTTGTTCTACTTCCTGATAATCCAAAACGAAAACCTCTTAAATCAGATCTTTTTTCCGATAATATCTTATGTAAATCTTGGTCTGTTTTCTTTTTAAAATCCATATATTTCTTACTTGTCCGCCCTGCCTGCCGGCAGGCAGGCTTGGGCGGGATTAAATACCTGTTCTAGCAATAATCTTTGTCTTAACAGGTAATTTAGTTCCTGCTTTCCTCATTGCTTCTTTAGCTGTTTTTTCATCAACACCATCTACCTCAAAAAGAATTGTCCCGGGTTTAACTGGAACACAATATCCCTGTGGTGCACCTTTTCCTTTTCCCATCTTAACCTCAGCTGGTTTTGAAGTAAAAGGCCTATCTGGAAAAATCCTTATCCATATTCTACCTGTCTTTCCTATGTATCTTTTAGAAGCTCTTCTAGCCGCTTCAATCTGATTAGACTTTAATCTCGCCCCTGCTAATGCCTTCAAACCAAAAGAACCAAAAGAAACTTTATTTCCACGAGTAGCCACTCCAACTTTTTTTGAGTTTTCTCGGCCTGTTTGCCATTTTCTATGTTTTGCTTTCTTTGGGAATAACATAATTGTTTAGTTAATAGTTTATAGTTGTTAGTTTATAGAGAAAAATTTGCTTCGCAAATTTTTCCATAATTTTTAATTTTTAATTTATCATTTTTAATTTAAGATAATTTTTATTAAAAATTATTTCTTATTGAATATGTCTCCTTTATAAATCCAAACTTTAATACCAACGATTCCGTAAGACATATAAGCTTTTTCTCTAGCAAAATCAACATCAGCTCTTAGTGTCTGAAGAGGGATCCTTCCCTTCTTTAACTGTTCTGTTCTTGCCATTTCTGCTCCGCCTAATCGTCCAGATAAACTAATCCTAACTCCTTGAACATCACGATTAGCCATTACCTTATCTACTGTCATTTTTAAGACTCTCTTAAACTGCAACCTTTTTTCTAAACCTTCCGCCATCATCATCCCAACAATTGCAGCATCTGTTTCTGGATATCGTACCTCTTCTATATCAATCTTCAGTTCCTTTGGATTTGATAATTTGTGTTTTTTGAAAAATTTCAAAATATCATCTTTTAGTTTCTGGGCTCCTTCTCCACTTCTTCCAATGACCATTCCTGCCCGAGATGTTTTTATTATAATCCTCAAAAGCTTCTCACTTCTTTCCATTTCAATAGAACTGATATAAAACTTTCTCAATTTCTTTTCTAAATATTCTCTGACCAATACATCACCTTTTAGGTATTCTTTATACTGCTCTCGCGAACCAAACCAACGAGATTTCCAGTCTCTTAATATTCCTAACCTTTGTGCATATGGGTGTACTACATGGGTCATGATACTAGTTAATTAGGTATTAGCTGTTAGGTTTTAGAGGAAAATTTGCTGTGCAAATTTTCTTTCTTGTTAATAATCTTTTTCTCTGTTTTATCTGCAACTGTTTCTTGTTCTTCTTCCAAAGCAACCACAATATGACTAGACCTTCTTTTCAAACCATAAGCTTGACCTCTAGCACCGGCTCTAAATCTTTTCATAGTTGGGCCATTATCTACTCTTATTTCTTTCAACACTAAGTCTTTCTCATTCAAACCTTTATTGTGTTTGGCATTTGCTACGGCTGATTGTAAAAGTTTCTTTATAGCTCTGGTCGCTTTTTTATTTACAAAACTAAGCTCTTGAATAGCTCTCTCAACTTTTTTCCCACGAATTAAATCCGCTACTAATCGTACTTTTCTGGGAGATTGTTTATAATTGCTTAATTTTGCTTTTACTATTGTCATGATTTTTTAATCTATACTGTTGTTTTGGCTGCTTTAGCTGAAGCAATTTCTGCGTCTTTCTTTTTCAGATCTAATTCTTTCTGCATTCGTCCACCATGTCTTAAGAATTTTTTAGTAGGAGAAAATTCACCTAAACGATGTCCCACCATATCCTCAGAAACAAGAACGTCATTGTGAACCTTACCGTTATGAACTCCAAAAGTGAAACCAACCATTTCTGGTGATATTTGACTAGCTCTCGCCCATGTCTTAACCACACCAACATCTGCTGATTTTTTGCCAGTAATTTTTTTCAAAAGTTTTTCGTCCACATAAGGACCTTTTTTAAGTGATCTTGTCATATATATTTTTTCGTAATTCAAAAAAATCAACTCCGTATCGGAGTCCGATTTAACAGTTATATCTTAACAAAATAATCAAGAAAGTCAACAAAATACAGAAAAACCCACCGTCTTCAATATAAGATAATTAAACAAAAAACCTCCAACAAGCTTCCCCCAAACAGAACACAATATTTTTTTCTCCCTACGGGTCTGAAAAAAATTTGTTCCTTCTCGCCCTCGCTCAATACCGAGCCCTTTGAGAAGGGCTCGGCTCTGACTTCGCTCGGGCTCCGAAAGTCTGTTTGGAAG
>Ga0075122_10003146_pt1 | contig 10480 bp, 9 predicted proteins | sample AntAceMetag02UKB_FD_69790 | JGI IMG/M metagenome (GOLD analysis project Ga0075122, IMG submission 69790) | Saline lake microbial communities from Ace Lake, Antarctica - Antarctic Ace Lake Metagenome 02UKB | ecosystem: Environmental > Aquatic > Non-marine Saline and Alkaline > Saline | place...
TTGATACTGGAGACCATGATGATCAGGTTGACGTATTATCTGGTATCTTCCACATGCTTGGGATGTCTCATGGGGGGGCTGTATCCCTGGATGAATTATTAGAAGAAGAAAATAATGAATTAAGAGAGGACTTTGATTACTCCACCTATCTTGATGATTTGGATTTTGAAGGAGAAGAATTAGAGTTTGATGATATGATTACACCAATGGTAATTTGAAAGGGGTATGTGTAATGATTCAATTATTTTTAGCTTGTTGGATTATTCTATTTTGGGCTTTTACAGGATTTAGTATTTACTTCGTGATGGTAGGAAGAGAGGTTCCCGGCGGAATGTCTTTTGTGGGGAAGCTAATTAAGTGGCACGGGCAAGGAAGTATTATTTGTATCGTTGCTTCTGCCGTATTTGGATTAGCTCTTACATTTGCGATGCAGATAAATAAATATCTAAATGGAATTGGATAATATATGTTTCTTGATACAATAATTGAAAAGACGGCGAGCAATCATGGATTCACTGTACCCTCTATTACTAAGTATGGAGATTATGGTGATTCTGAGCTTTCTAATATAAGAGAATTTCAGAAATCTAAGACATGGCGTGTAGCCCATAATCTTCTGCAATCATTTGAACATGCACCACAGCAAGGGGATTATTTATCGTTTGCACAAGTTTATGCTGCGATAGTCTGGGTGTATGTAGCAGGTTGGGTATTATCTACTTCTCTTGCTGATGTTGACCTTGAAATATTTAAAGGGCCTAAATCAAAAGGGCAGCTCGTTGAAAATCCCGATGATCCCGTAGTAAGTCTATTTGAAAGTCCTAATGAGCATGAAGATTTGTCAGAGATGATAGAGAATCTTGTTTTGTCATTAGAACTTTCTGGTATGGGGTATTGGGAGAAGTCAAAAATTATTGGCAATCTACCTACTAAATTATACAGTCTCGAATCCTATTTTATGCATATAAATCCCCATCCTACTAAGAAGATCGCTGGATTTACATTTGATCCTGGGCAGGGTGATAACAAGGTAGAATATACTGCTGAAGAAATAGCTTATTTTAAATATGCTAATCCTACAAGTATTTATTATGGTATGGGATCCATTCAACCTTTACAAACATCTATAGTCACTGAACTATTTAGGGAATCTTATAATAAAACATATTTTGAAAATGAAGCACGTCCTGATGTGGTGCTTACACATTCCCCGGACATGAGTAAAGGTATTTTTCCCCTACAGCGAGATAGTAAAAAGAAAGTAGCTCGGGTATGGCAGCAGACATTTGGAGGAGCAAGAAACCAGCGTCTTCCGGTATTACTTGAATCTGGTATGGATATTAAGATTTTATCGGAAGCTCGGAGGGATATGGATTTTAGGGAGATGGAAAAGAGTTTACGGGATCGCATTCTTTCCTCCTTTGGTGTGCCTCCTGCTATGGCTGGTGTTTATGATATGACTAATGCTTCTCAAAGCATTAGTGAGCAGATAAGAATATTTTGGAAGGTTAATATACCTCCTAAGTGTAGACGGATAGCAGGAACAATCAATAGAAGCATTATTAGACCGTATGATAAAAATTACTGGTGCAAATTTAATTTATCGGATATTACAGCATTAGAAGAGACAGTGAAGGAACGTGAAGAAAGATTATCACGTATGCTTGAGCGGGGGGGAATAACTATTGGTCAGTATGGAGCATTTATGGGAATGAAGATGGATGAAAATGATCCATTAAAAGATAAACGTGTAATTACAGCTAATCTTATTCCTTTTGATGAATCATTCTTTGCTTCTCCTTTGGAAGAAACAGAGAAACCGGAGGGGCCGCCTCAGACAGGGCCGCCCGTATTTCCTAATGAAGATGTAAGTAGAGAAGAAAGAGGGAATCATAAGTAATGGCAACATTTTCTATAAATGCTTTTCGTAGGCGTCTTAGCAATCGAAAGCGAAACCTTGAAAATGGTTTGTATTTTGCCACTAACAGGATATTAAAGAAAGTGTTTATTGACTTTGCTAAATCTGTTAGAAGTGGTAATAATAAACTTCCTACTGAAAAGCAGATAGAAAAATTATTAAAGGGGGGTTTGGTTGGTAAGATTAGAAATATAGTAAGAATGGGAATTTATTATGGATTAAAAGATGTAGAGGAATTATATGGTAGAGAACTTCCTATATTTGTTGAAAAGGGATTAACTCTTGATGATATAGATGAACTTGGATTGGGTAGTACTCTGAATGTAATAGCTGCTGAAGGATTGGTTGAGGTAGTTACTGTTTCGACCGCAACCGTTAGCAAAATGAAATCAGTATTTGAAAAAGCAATAGAACAGGGATTGAAGCAAGATGATATAGCTGATCTTTTAGTGCAAGAGGCAGAGGCTGGTTATCCGAAATGGAAAGCTAAAAGGATAGCACAAACAGAAACTACAAGAGCATTTAACGCTGGTACATTAAAAGGGTATCAAAAATCTACCGTGGTTGGGAAAAAACATTGGGTGCCTTATGTAACTTCGGGACATAGGGAAACGCATAGTGGTGTTGCTTCTGTTCCTGTAAATGAAAGATTTACGGTAGGAAGTAGTCAATTAATGTATCCGGGTGATCCTGAAGGACAACCAGAGGATGTTGTGAATTGTGTTCCGGGTAATACTAATGTTTTTTCTTTTGCTAATGTGGAAAAAGCAATGAAAAGATGGTATGATGGTGAATTAGTAACTATTAGAACCTCTACAGGGTGTGAACTTACCGCTTCCCCGAATCATCCTGTATTTACCCTTGATGGTTGGATGTCTATTAAGTCTCTTGTAAAGGGAAGCAACATAGTCTGCTGTTTTCTCACAGAGAAAATGCCTTTTAGTAATCCAAATATAGACAACAGTCCATCCTCTATTGATAAGGTATTCAGTTCTTTTTCTATGCAACCTCAAAGGATTGTCGGCTTGGACATGGATTTCCACGGCGATGGGAAAGCAAGCAACGTCGATGTTGTATTTGCCAACAGCTTGTTGGAGAGTACAGGTGATGCCTCTACTTTCCATCCAACTTTTGAAAAGGGCTTCTCCCCCACCTTGTCTTCCGCAAGAACTTTGCAATCCTTTGGCTCTTTTGCTAAGATCACGGGGGCTTCTTTTCACCCCCCTAACAGCACTGTGGGCTTTGTTAGTAATGAATTGTCTGTATTCGGGGGTGGAATTAGCAAATCTGTTGCAGGCAGCGCTGCTGCAATTTCTGATAGTAATGTTTGCATTGATGAGTCTACTTCTGATTGTGCTTCTGTCAACATTCAATCTTTTTGCAATAGATTGCTCGGATTCTCCAGAGGTATAACTGTTGATAATATTGTTGATGTCAAGGTTCAATCTTTTCATGGTTTCCTCTATAATCTTGAAACGGGTAATGGTTGGTATATTGCTAATGATAATAATATAACAAACCACACTTACAATGTAAAGGGAATTATTACTCATAATTGCAAGTGCGGAATGATGCCAGAAATAACTATAGAGAGGGCCACTTAATGAAACGTAGACCAAAAAAGAGATTTAATTTAGAGATTCGTAAATTAGATGTAAGTAAGCCATTTTCAAGATTGTCTAAGCGAACTGATACTTTAGGAAATATATCTACTTATGATATATCTGAAGCTATTGATTCTGCTATTAGACCAACTAATGACCATACTTTTAATAAATGGATAGCTGATTTATTCCCTGTTAATTATCCTCATGGGCATGTTGTAATAGAGGATAGGATAGATGATGAAAGCAAATATAAGCTGTATGAATATAGAATTGAAAATGGTATTGCTATTTTATCTTCGGATTTTGTAGAACTTGCTGATACTTACATAAGAAAAAGATTTGATTTTAATATAGGTAAAGCTGAAGCTTGGGTTTGCGAATGTGTGGATTGTGGTCATACACTCAAAACTGTGGAACATTGCAACACATTAAAATGTTCTGAATGTGGTGGGGAAATGAGAAGAGAAGCAAGACCCGGTATTGGCAAGAGTATGGATTTTCAAACTATTAATAAGAAATTTGAATTTACCTCATCTATTATTGATGAAACAGAAGATATTGCTGGAATACATTTTGAAAAAGGAGAGGAACTTAGATACGTAATGGGAGTTGTACTTGAACCTGAAACAATTGATGCCACCAAGACAGATAAATCCATTGGTGACATATATTCAGAAGAGGAGGTTAGAAAAGCAGCACATCATTTCATGTTAAATTATTCTGGTGCTGGGAATGATTTTATGCATGACAATGAAGAAAGTGGATTGTTAAAGATAGTAGAATCCTATATTGTCCCGATTGAAATGCAATTGAATGGAGAGATAGTAAAGAAAGGCAGTTGGTTAATGGCGACGCTTGTTCTGGATGATACAATCTGGGATAGGATAAAGAAGGGAGAAATTTCAGGATATAGTATAGGTGGGGTAGCCAATGGCAAACTTGAAGCTGCGTAGATTAACAGATATTAGAACTAAACATGTTTCACTTGTAGATTTTGCTGCAAATATGCGAAAATTTTTAATAGTGAAACGAAAAGATGAGGGAGAAAATAGTATGGAAATTCAGGATGTATTGAAGAAAGTAGAGGATGCTTTGAATTCTTTTGCTAATAAGCAGGATGAATTTGAAAAGCAGCTTAACAAAATTGAGGAATCCGGTGCTGATGCCCTTATTACTTTTGACATGGATAAGAAGGGGGCACGATTAAGTAAGGAGACACGGGGTAAACTTGCAAGTCTTAGGGATACTCTGAGTAAACTTTTGAAGGAAAATGATGAAGATGAGGATGAAAAGACTGAAAAAGCTCTTACCCCTGAAGCAATTGATGCCGCCGTTAAGAAAGGCGCTTTAGAGGGTTTAAAGAAAGATGAAGAATCTGGTGATGTAGATGCTGAGATGATTAAAAAGATTGCAGAAATCATTAAAGCAGTTAATGATAAATAACTAATTAGGAGGAAAATCTTATGGGTCTGTCAGTACAAGAGATTGAGCAGCTCACTAAAAGTATTGTCACACAGCTCAAAGATAATGAAGACAAGAATGGAGTAAAGTTTGCAACTGAGGAAGATTTTAAGAAAGCAGTAAACGATCAGGTTCGTGATGTTATGAAGAAATCTACTTCTCGGATTGCCCCCTATATCACCCAGGATATTAATCCTAATGATATGGTTGTAATTGAGAAGGCGTTGGATGATCCTGCTGGTGAAGATGAGGCAATGATTAAACTTCAGGAGTTCAACGATGATCTTTATACACTCACAAGTATTTTGAAGGTACATCCTACCCAGCTCGCAAGCTTCCCCGCGTATGAACGCAGATGGTCAGAGCTTAAAAAGGCATTGAATACGGCAACAGCCGGTTCTGGTTTGGAATGGGTACCTACTGGTTATTCTTCACGGATGATTGAATTTATTGAGATTGCTTCACAGGTTGCAAGTAAGTTCTTCTCATTCCGTATGCCAACCACGACTTATGTTTATCCGCTTTTACTCAGTGATGGAACCGCATATTTGGGAGGGGAAGCAACAACTAATTCTCCGGCCATGTACCGGGCATCCGCACTTGGTACGGATGATCTGACGTTTGTAGCTAAAAAGCATATTGTGAATTACCCTGCAAGTGAAGAGATGAGTGAAGATAGTATCGTTCCTGTCCTTCCGCAGTTAAGGGCAAGTCTTGCGCGAGCAATGGCAAAGGGCGATGATAACGCTATTATCAACGGTGATACTACAACCACCCATCTTGATACTGGTTACACAGTAGCAGCGGATGATACAAGGCGTTCATGGAAGGGTATTCGTAGACTCGTTTCTGATGCTAATGCTGCTCTGGGTTTGAAGCAGGATGGTAATACATGGACAACTGCTCTTGGTCTGGGTATTTTGAGGGCATTGGTTGAGGATATGGGTGTTTATAATATTGATCCTCGTAATCTTATGATCCTTGTAAATACTAATATGAATTCTAAGTTTAAGGCACTTGCTGAAGTTTCTACCAACGATAAATTTGGTAATGCCGCTACAATTCATAATGGTGTTCTTACTCAGATTGATGGTATTGATATTGTTCTTACTCAGCATCTTGAGGAAAGTCAGAATGCCACCGGTCTTTATGATGGTACAACTGAAACATTCACACAATTCCTTGTTGTTTACAAACCTGGATTCTGGCGTGGTATCCGTAGAGATATGACGCTTGATTATGTACAAAAACCCCTGTACGGAATGAATTATCTGGTCGCAACTACACGTCGCGTCTGGAAACCCGTTTACGATACGACAACGAACCGAACTGCTGGTTGGGTTTATAACATTACTAAGTAAAGGAGAGAAATTATGGGTTCTGGAGCTGGCTATCGCCACACTACAGTAGTGAATGAGGGACTTACTCGGTATATGGATGAGATGGGTCCTGGGAATAATCTTGATTTCCTCCGGCGCTTGAAATGGGCGACTCAGGGAAGTACAATTCACGTAGTTTCAAATTGTCAGGATGTAACTGACTGGGATATTTCTGATTCGTCCGCTTTTAATGCAGTTGATGAAGCAACTGTTGTAAATTATGGTGATAATAGTCTTGAGCTTTTTGATATTACATCCACTACAGGTACTTTTGTAACTCTTGATGCAGGACACCGCCCTGTTGACGAAGATTGGACGGAGTTTAATTGGATGTGCTTCAGTATTTGTGATGCTGTAGCTCGTACTGCTGGTGAGTATACATTCCAAATTCGGAATAATGGAAGCTGGAGTGCTGAGGTGGCTGTCCCAACTATTACAACTGTTGCGATGTTTGAAACGGTCTGCGCTGATATTTCCGGGCTTGATAAGGGCAATGTTGATGGATTCCGTTTTGTGAATCAGCGCGGCACAGGATCAAGTGAAAGGGTTTATGTAGATTCTATTATCGTAACCGATATTATCACGGGTACTGGTGATGGTGATGCTATTGGTACTGGTCCTGTAATTGGCCCAATACGTTCATTCCCTCTGATCATTGGCGCTACCATTCTTCCTGGTGATGCTGTTCAGTGGGAAGTTGGTGGAGTTAATACAGGTTCTGGTAATGATGCTGCCTTGCTTGGTATTGCCTGCCAGTCCACAGCATATTCAAGTTTAGTATCTGCTGAAGCAACACCTAAAGAGATTTTTATAGCCTGTCAGGGTGCGGTAGTTTACCTACGCAATGACGGTTCGGGTATGTCTGTTGGTGAACCTGGAATTCTTGGTTCTGATGTAGTAACTGAGGGTGCTGGAACAGCAACTGCTAATGCCGAATATGGTTTCTGTGTTTCTTTGGAGAATTCAGCTGGAACTTATCTTGTTTCTGGTGATTCTGCATATGTGCTTGCAGTGGCTTCTTCTGAAGACTAAAACTATTTGAAGGGTAAATTAGATTGGGGTGGTGATCCCACATGAAACTAAACGTCCAAAGTGACGCAAACCTTAAATATATAGGATCACTACCCCTTCTAAAAGGAGGTAAAAATGGCGACAGTGGTATTTATAGGTGATGGTACTGAGCAAGCATATGTAACCTATGATCCCAGCACACAGATTAAATATAGGTTTGTAGAATGGGGTAAGGAGTGGGAAGTTCCTGAAGCTATGAAAAATCGCTTGATTAAGACTTTCCCTACAATGTTTGGGGAGACTCAGGATGCCATTTATCAAGCAAGAGGAATTGAACCTCCTGAAAAGGTAGCTGCTCCTAAAAAGCGAATATCTAAAAAGAAACCTCCCACTCATCCTACAACGAAAGCATTACAAGCAGCAGTTAAAAACAAAACTGCTACTCTTAAAAAGCGTAAAAAGAGGAGAGTCACTTAATGGCGATACTGAAAGCAAATGAATATATAGGTGGAAATCTTGTAGCAGAACTTACTCAGTTGGCAGCAGCATCTACACGTTCTGATGTTATAGATTTGAGAACAGATAATGGACAGTCAGTTTATACCAATGTGCTTTTTACAGGTACAGTAGCATCTATGACTACAGATGTTAGAGTATGCTTGCAAGGGTCACTTGATAATGTAAACTGGTTTAATCTTGATGCTGATGAAGGTTTAGAAATTTATACAGCCGATGGAACGTATGCAATCCGATACGATGGTGATGGTGAGATACTATTTATAGCTTATTATTTCCATACGGAAACGGGTGGAACTGACGCTACAATTGATGTTAAAGCTAAAATATTTGGCAAACCGGTTAATCCGGCATAACATAGGAGTTTTATAATGCGATACCTAAATAGAACTGCTGTGTTAGGAGAAAATACTTCTGATAATAGATTTAATTCTTCAGAAGTAACTGCAAATAAAGATGGTTCTGCTCTTGAACGATTAGAGGCATTACAACAGGAATCTACATCCCTTGCCGATTTTGTATTAATTGATAAGGATGATTTTGATGTAGCTGATGCTGATGCGAATACTGATAGATGGAATATTGGTTATTTGTGGACAGGATCAGAGGGTGGCGGAGCTGATATAAGCACAACCACATCCGGTAAGTTGATGGTTGAGGTTGATCCTGATGCTACTCCCACTGAAGCATTTTATGGTGTTGATCTTGCAGTGCCTGTCTATGGTGATGTGTGGCAGGTTATTGTTGATATGGATGCTACATGGGGAACGATGGGAACTACTGGGTGTGCTGCTGGGTTACTAATCAATAAAACTACAACTATTGCTAATGATCAAAATCAACTTAGAATCTTTAGGGAAAAGAGTTCTACAGTTAATCGGATTGGTGTTAGTGGTAAACTTAATAACGTTGGGATTACACAAACTAACGCTGCTGTAACTGATGATGCTCTTGCTTGGAAGATTGAAAGGTGGGATGAGACTTACCGTTTCTATTACTCATTACTTCCCGGCCCTAATTATACGTGGGTGCTTCATACTCAGATTGAGGATGCAAGTAATTATCTCACAAATGAGATTGGTATATTCTTGTTTGCTTATTCTAAGGGCTCAACTACTGCTGAAACTATTGTAGCAGACTTTGATAATTTCAAGGTTTATGCTGGTGCGGGTGGTGGAGGGCAGTATATAGCTGGTGATTACAGTTCTGCTTGGGTTACTGATGATGCTGATGGTAATGTTTTAGAGAGGTTGGAAGCATTATCAAGTGATGTAATGGCTATTGAAAAGGATACTACTTCTTTAATTTCTGATCTTTTAGTTCATGATTCTGATGTAATGAGTGATTTGGAAGTTATTATGAGTGACCTTGTTATAGCTTTAAGTGATATAAAGGCCTCACAGGTAGTAACAGGTCATTTTGCAACAAAGACAATCGCTTATGATGGTTCGGTTTCCTATGCGGCTTTTACAGTCACAGGGCTTGTAAATGTGCAAGTCATTGGGCATATCACAGGAGCACTTTCAAATCATGGCGATGCAACGTCAGTTGGCACGGCTACATCCGCTGCTGGTTTGATTGCTTCCACTGCTGGAACCGCTATGCAAACAGCAGGACAAGTTTGGGTAGATAATGCTCCTGCGAAATTTGAGACTTTTGCTGCTGCTTCAACAACATTTCTTATTGGTGATGGTGAGGATATAGCTGTAGTAGGTACAGCTAATCTTGGTACTGGTACAGTGATTTTGAATGTAATTTGGACACCTATTACAAGTGATGGGAATGTTGTTGCTGCTGTTTAATTGAATGGTTTATAGGGTAAGGGGATATAAATGCGAATTGCTCATTTTGCACGTTTTGCTCCACATTGTTGCGGACAATATGAAACGGTAAGAGATTTAATTTGGGCTGAGAAATTAGCAAAGATTGAAGCGGTTTTTATTGATGGTGAAAATGCAGAGAATATTGAAGTCATCGGTAAGAAAGATAGTTGGTTAGAAGTACAATCAATAGAAGCTGCTTATGATGCTGATTTGTTAATTCAACATTCTGTTATTCCGTTGAAAATTCGTGATAGGCATATCCCCTATCTTATAGCCCTGCATGGTAGGCCTGAGAATAGTTTTAGATTGGAACAATCAGGAAAGATGAGGGTGCTTTCCTTGGTAGCAAGTAAATATAAGAATGATAAAGACTGTAAAGGATTTATATGCTTTTGGAAAGAGCATATACCATTTTGGAAGGCACTGCTACCTGGAGCTAATATTTATTATATCACACCTCCTATCAATACATATAAATTCAAACCTGATGGTAAAAAGGTAAAATTTAAGGTACAGGGTACTCCTAATTTAGTCATTGCAGATATATGGAGAGAGGATAGAACACCTTTCAATGTGATATTTGCTGCTAATTACTATCGAGAAACCTACAATAAGTCTGCTAAACTTTATATTTATGGGATGCCAAATAAGAAATGGAAGAACTTTTTAATTCCTTTAGTAAATAATGGCTTCTTACCAGAAATTCACGGACTAACAAGGCATCTTGATGAGGTGTATAGATCGGGAGATATTTTAGTCACACCA
>Ga0075122_10003147_pt1 | contig 10472 bp, 11 predicted proteins | sample AntAceMetag02UKB_FD_69790 | JGI IMG/M metagenome (GOLD analysis project Ga0075122, IMG submission 69790) | Saline lake microbial communities from Ace Lake, Antarctica - Antarctic Ace Lake Metagenome 02UKB | ecosystem: Environmental > Aquatic > Non-marine Saline and Alkaline > Saline | place...
TGCTCTTTTCTCAATTCCAATTTTAAAACCAAAATTACTTTCTGTTCTTGGACCACGAGATTGAGGAGTAACAGAAACTTTAACTTGTTTTTCTAAATTAATTTCTGCTAATCTAACATTAACATCTTCAAATATAACTTGATTTTCACCTTCTTCTAATTTTAATCTTTCTGTTTTAGAAATAGAAGGTTTAGTAATATCTCCCACTATTGAACTTGCTTTATCATATTTCAAAGTAATCTCATCATCATCAATTTCTTTTAATTCAATAGTCCCTACTTCTTTCTCATTACCATCTTTATCAATTTTTAAGGGATGAGTATCTCCTAATCCAAGAATAACTTCTTCTCCACCAACAAACAAAACAGCATTAACATTTTCTCTTTTAGGAATTTTAAAATCTAATAAACTAATAAAATATTGATCATTATTTACATTAACAACTGCCTTAGAATCTGCAGCATCATATCTTGTAAGCAAAACCCTTTCCCTTATTGCTTGATTTGCAATATATGAATTAGGATAATCTGTTAATAGTCTTGTATAAAACTCATTTGCCTTTGCATTCATTCCAAATTCTTTAGCTAATTTAGCTGCCTCATACAATCCATCTGCAGCATAAGGATCTTCATTATCTCCTTCTATTCTTTTTTCATTTGGATAAAAATCAAACAAATCCTCATAATTTTGAATTGCCTTATCATAATAATCTTTAGCTAATTTTTCTTTATCATCAGTAACCCCCCCCCAATCTTTATCTTTTACAACCAAACTTTCCTCTAATTTAACTTCAAAACCTTCACTATCAAGATCTGTTAAAATTTCAATACCAAAACCATCCTTAATTGCAGAGTTAGAAGTTTTGCTTAATTTTCTTTGATATTGAGTTTTAATTTTTGACTCTATATCTTTTTCTAATTTATCAATTGGCTCATTACTTTTACTAATAATTTCTTCAACAATACTATAAACCTCTTTATCTGCAAATTCTCTTTCATTATCTGAAAATTCATCTTTTATTAAAATAACAAAATCCTTTTTATCATAATCTTGCCCAACATATCCTAACCAAATATCCTTGACGTTTTTTTCAGAATCTTTAATTTCCTGTCCAACAGCATATTCTTCAGTAATATATTCACCATCCTTATTTTTAACACTTAATTTTGCTTTACCAGGTTCTAAACTTAAACTAAACTTACCTGCACCACTACAAATAACATCAATCTTACCCCCACTTGCAAAAACATCTAAATCACTAATTCTACATTTTTTATTTAAAAATCTATCCCCTCTAGCAACCCAAATCTGTTCGTCATTTATCTGCAATAATGCAGATTCCACAGGAGCATCAATACTATCAAGTCTTATTCTCATTCCAGCAGCACAATAAAAACCTCCTAAATACAATTCCCTAGATGTTTCTCCCTTACTCAAGGTTACTGTAGATTGTTTTTGTCCAGCATCCTTATAAATTGAAATTGTTGCTCTATTTTCATCAACAGAATCAGCCCTAAGGTAAGCTTTACCATTCCAAAAACCATACTCCCTATAATCTCTTAACCATTCTTCATCATTCATTTCAGAAACATAAAAATTAGTATTTCCAATTCCAAAAGCACCTTCAACATCATAATCAATTGTTGCAGTTACATTTCCTTGAACAAATTCAGGCATTTCTTTTTCAGAATCTTGTCTCTTTAATACAATAACTAAATAACCTAAATTATCTTCTAAAGGAGAACTTACTAATCTCTCACTACTTCTTAAAGCAGCTCTAGCTGGGAAATAAGAAATACTTGAAACACCTGGAGGATAATCTTTTTTAAAATGCAAGCTTCTTATTTTTGAAACATCAATTAAAGGATTAGTTTGAATTGCCATAACCTTACAAAATACAGGAACATTTTGCTCTTCTAATAAATCACTTCTTACAACCGCAGGACTACATCCCCCAGGAGCAATTTGCATTATAAAATCCTGTCTTTCATAACAATCCTCTTTATCAAAATTAGGCCAATAATCACTTGTTGGAGTAAATCCTCCAACATTGAAAAAACTAGGATTATTAAATTGCGGATTTAAACTACCTCCAACAACATTCATGCCTTGTCCTGAAAATGTTGGGACATAACTACCCCCACCAAATGTTTGAGATTCAGCACCTAAAACAGAAAAACTACAAACACTAATAACTAGTAAAACCAAGACTCCAAGCTTAAGCCCTCTCTTCTTCATTTCTTTTTTTATCGAATTATCAGTTACCATCACTCAAACAAAATGTCTAAACCACTTACCTCCACATTATTATAATTTAATTGTAAATCTTCAACCTTAGTAGGAACCCCAAAACCATCTGAATTAATAATTAATTTACTAGAATCTTGTAATTCAGATTCTCCAATATAATAATTTTGCTTTCCTCCACCAGAAACAGCAAAGCTTACTATCTGATCTGGAATTTCTAAATCAAAACACTTCTCCTCTGTAAACCCAAAAAATCCTCCAAGCCCTGATTTAGGAATATCAACACATTTCTGAGTACTACTTCCCTCTAAATTAATATGAGAATCAGTGTAAACATAAGATTTAATCTCATACTGTCCCTCTATTAACTCAACTTCTTTCATATCAGGATAATTAACAGTAATTGTTTCACCATCTTTCTTAAAAGTAATAATTGCATAATCATTTCCAATTTCAGCCCCTTGTTTCTGAACTTCTAAATCTAATTTATATTTTCTATCTAAAATAATTATTGCTGTATCAGATTCTACAGTAGAAATCAAATACTTTTTAGTCTTATAACCTTCTGCACTAGCAACAACATACCCATTTACACATTGAGGGAAATTATCAACAAGCACTGCATCTCCTGCATCTATTTCAGTCTCACCAATATCGCAAGTAGTATCAAAACACTTAAACTTAATATTTGCTTCAACACTTTCTAAATTAGTATTATAAGTATAAACATTCATTTCAGTATTCTTATGCAAACATAATTCAGGAACAACATCTGGTAATCCTTCAACATCTAAAGCTTCTCTTGGATTGTTTTTATCAATTTCAACAACAACTGGAAATTGGAACATTTCATCACCAGAATATAATTGAATCATAACAGGATATGAAAAATCATAAACAAAATGATATGGAACATAGCAAAAGCCTAACATTCCTAATCCTTCTTGTAATCCCACCGGATCTGCCCTTAATAATCCATCTTCAGAAGGCCAAACTTCTAATTTCATAGGCCAATCACTCAAATACAAGAAATTAACATTAACATCTACTTTTTCCCCAATATTTTGAACAAAATACTTATTTTCCTCACTCCGTAGATTATAATAATCTCCTTCAAGTTTAACAGCAGGCACATTTGCTTCTAAAGCATTTATTAATTCTGACCTAATATCATCTTCCTGCCAAATCTTAGGACTGCAATCAATTTCACTTCCATCAACAGGAGCATATAATCTTAAAATATCTAAACCATATTTTTCTAAAAACATTGTTTCTTTCTGATTTTCATAAATACTTACCCCTAAATCATAAAATTTTCCTAGATTAGAATTAATACTAGTATCATGAACACTGCCTGTCCAAGTTATATCTCCATAACTAATACTAAAATCTTGTCTAATATCAATATCAATATTTAAATCATTAATATTAGTCCCTACAACAGCCTCCCCAAGATTAATATTAAATCCACTTTCTTCAAAATTAGAAAAATCACATTCTAATAACTTCTCCTCTAAAAAATCATTTAATTCTTCTTGCATTTTAGCTTTACTTGGAATTTGTTCTTTTGCAACACCATTTCCAGAAACATAATACCAATATGGAACTCCAATTCCTAAGAAATTTAATTGAGATGAAAAAGGCATATAAGTACTACCTGGAAAAAATTCAGGTTGTTCAATATAACCTCCTTGTTCTCCTAAAATCAAGGCCCCATCACCTGTTTCAGCTTCAATACAACTTAAATAATAAGAATAAACAGGATCTAATTCAGCAGGCAAACCAGGTTCAAACAAACCACTCCTTATTGCAAAAAATGCTGCAATAAAAAGAACAATAAGAATTGCTATGATTATGAATACAGTGACCTGAGCATTTTTATGCTTACCTCCAATCAATTGAGCTTTTTTATTTTTCATCTTTTTTCCCCTTTTTAATTTTCTTTTTAATCAAATCGATAATTTCAGTATTAATGTCTTTATCAATAGATTCCTTAAATTTCTCCCATTCTTTTTCATTCTCTATTAAAAGTAAATATTTTTTCATATTAAATCTCCTTTATTTCCACCCAATCATTATTATTCCAATAACCGCTAAAACTGTTCCAATTAGTTTACTTAATGTAAAATCTGATTGAAAAATAAATACAGAGGCTATAGCAACTAGCAAAATATAACTCCCGCTAACAGCTAAAGAATAACCAGGATTAGGAGAACTTGCAATAGATTCAAATAAAAAGAAATTCCCCACAACTGCAAAAACCGCAGTAATAATAAGTAAAACTAAAACATAATTATTAACTTTAATAGAATCTTTTATTACAAAAGAATAAACCAGAGCTATTAATGCAGAAATAGCAAAAATATAAATTAAAACTACATGGGCCCTCACACCCAATAAAGATATTTTTTTAATTAATAAAAAATTAATAGTAAAAGCTACCATCGCAATGAGTGCATAAATAAACCAATTCATTTTCATTTTATCCTTTTTTTACTGAATTATACATAATTCAACATATATAAAGTTTTCTTATTAATTAACTAACTTACTTAGTTACTAAGTAAAATGGGCGTACCAAGAATCGAACTTGGGAATTGTCCATGTCGAGGACACAGTTTGCCACTAGCTTACACGCCCTTTCTTTCCTCCCTTAATTTTCCCCCAATTATCATCCAAATACTTGATATCAAAATCATTAGGATTAAGCTTAGAAATATGGCATAAATCTTTAAAAAAATCCTCTGGCAATAGTCTTCTTTCAGAATAATAGTTTTTTAAACAATTATACTTAATATCAAATCCAAATTGTAAAATTCCACGAACAGAAACACAATTTAATCTTTCAACAACTAAATTTAAAAATCTTCTTTGTTCTCCTTTATGAAATTTAACCCTCATGAGAGTTAAAAGTGTTCAGCACTATTTAACTTTAACTACGTCACCATAACATTTAAAAAAGAAAAATCCTCAGCTTTACTATGAAATTACCAAAAACAACTAAGAGATTTTGCCCATATTGTAAAAAAAGGACAGCGCAAAAACTAGATTTAGTTAGTACAGGACATAAAAGGGGGACATTAAAGCGAGGTTCATTATCAAGAGCTAAATTAAGAAATTCAAATAGAGGAATGGGAAGTCATGGAAAATATAGTAAACCTGCAGTAAAATCATGGAAAAGAAAAACAAAAGCAACAACAAGAAAAGTAGTAATCTTCAAATGTCAAGAATGTAAAAAATCTAAACACGCTAAAAACTCAAGGAGGGTAAGTAAATTAATAATTGAATAAGATGGCTGAAAAAACAACAAAAGTAGTAATAAGAAGGAAAAAATTTCAACCAGTTGAAATTCCAATAATAAGATCAAAAATAGAATTAATCGGAAATACTGTTGAAGATTTAAAGGATAAAACTATGAAATTAGATTTGACTAGACAATTAAAAGGAAAATCAGTAGAAGCAATTGTACAAGTAAAAATTGAAGATGAAAAAGCAATTGCTTATCCTAAAAAAATCAGATTAATGCCTTATTTTATTAAAAGAATGATTAGAAAAAGAATTAGTTATGTTGAAGATTCTTTTCAAACTCCCTCTCAAGAAAGTATGATAACTATCAAACCTTTTTTAATAACAAGAAAAAAAGTTTCAAGAGCCGTAAGAAAAGCTTTAAGAAATAGATGTAAAAATTGGCTTGAAGATTATATCTCTGAAAAAACAGATGATGAATTATTTAATGATGTTCTTTCAAATAAATTACAAAGATCTTTATCACTAATCCTAAAGAAAACATACCCTCTTTCCCTTTGCGAAATCAGAATATTAGAAATAAAAAGGCCTTTAGAAAAACAAGAAATACCAGAAAAAAAGAAAAAATCAAAACAAGATGAACAAGAAATACAAGCAAAACCTTTAGAAGAAGAAATAATTGATCAGGTTGCAGAATTAGAATTAGAAAAAAAAGAAAAAGCAGAAAAAGAAATTAAAAAAACTCAAGAAAAGGCAGCAGAAAAACAAACTGAAGAAAAAGCAGAAACAGAAGAAAAAACAGAAGAAAAACCAACTAAGGAAAAAACAGAAGAAACCAAAGAAAAACCAAAAAAACCAACTAAAAAAACAGAATCAACCACTAAAAAGAAAACAGAAAAAAAGACTGAAGACAAAGCTTAAAAATCATTAAATATTATTAAATATAATAAAAATAAAATGACAATTGAAAGAACATTAGTAGCAATAAAACCTGACGGGTTAAAAAGAGGTTTAGTAGGGGAAATAATAAAAAGAATTGAAAGAACAGGATTAAAAATAGTTTCTATGAAAATGGTTTGGATTGAAAAAGATTTTGCTGAAAAACATTATTTTGATATAAAAGAAAGATATGATAAAAGAATTCTAGATAATCTTGTTAATTATATAACAGAAGGTCCGGTTATAGCAATTTGTTTTGAAGGAATAGATGCAATTTCCTTAGTAAGAAAAATAGTTGGATCTACTTATCCTAACGAATCTCAACCAGGAACAATTAGAGGAGATTTTTGCCATATCTCAAAAGAACATGCAAATAAAAACAAAAGGAGAGTTGGAAATTTAATTCATGCTTCAGCAAATAAAAAAGAAGCAAAACAAGAAATTGAACTATGGTTTTCAGTTGATGAATTACATGAATACACGACCGCTCATCAAAAAGAAGTTTTTTAATTTTGATTAAAAAAATTAAGCTATAATCATTAATCAAAATCCTTTTAAACATATTTTTCCACTAATAATCATGCCTGCGTAGCTCAGTGATAGAGCAACTGCCTTGTAAGCAGTAGGTCGGGGGTTTGAATCCCTCCGCAGGCTTTAGATTTCAAATAAAACAAAAAAATGGTATGGCAAGATACAGTAATATTTATTGCAAACTTAGTTTTTGCATATGCTTTAATTCCTCAAATATGGAAGGGATTTAAAGATAAAAAAGGGCATATAATATTTCAAACAGGATTAATAAATACAATTTTAGTATATGTTATGGCAATAACTTTTTTCACATTAGGACTACTTCTTTCAGGAATAATCTCCTTAGTTAATGGAACAGCTTGGTTAATTTTATTTATACAATCTATAATTTACAAATAACTTTTCTAAACTAACAATCCTTATAAAACCACAAACCAATTCTAAGCATGGAAGATATTCAAAAAAAGGCGCATTATGTTTGTGTAACAGGGATAATAAAAAAAGGCGATAAATATTTGATTTGTAAAAGAAGTCCTTTTGAAAAAGCATTTCCTGAAAAATGGTGTGTTCCAGGAGGCAAGATAGAGATTGATGATTTTATTAATTCATTAAAAGATACTTCTACTCATTGGTTAGATGTTTTTGAAAAAACACTTAAAAGAGAAATTTTTGAGGAAACAGGAATTAAAATAAAAAATATTGGTTATGTTTCTAATTTAGCTTTTATCAGGCCAAATGGATTTTCTACCTTAATTGTAAGTTTGCATGCAGAACATGATGAAGGAGAAGTAATTTTAAACAAAAATGAATTAACAGAACATGCTTGGGTTACTTTAGAAGAAGCGAGACAATATGATTTAATAGAAAATATTTATGAACAAATTGAAAAAGCTCATAAAATGCATGAAATTAAAATTTCTCAACAAACAAAAATAGAAAAATTAAGAAAAAGAGTTGGAGCAGGCGTAGGAATTATGATTTTAAAAAATAATAAAATTCTTCTGGGAAAAAGACATGATGATGCAGAAAAAGCAGATTCTGAATTAAGTGGAGAAGGAACCTGGACAATGCCTGGGGGGAAAATGGATTTTGGAGAAGGAATTGAAGAAGCTGCAAAAAGAGAAGTTTTTGAAGAAACCGGATTAATAATAAAAAATCCAAAAAGAATCTCTACAACAAATGATCAAACAGATTCTGCACATTTTGTAACAATTGGATTATTATTTGAAGATTTTGAAGGAATTCCCCAAGTAAAAGAACCAGATGAAATTACAGAATGGGGATGGTTTGATATAAATAATCCTCCAACTCCAATGTTTTTCCCATCTGCAAAAATCTTAGAGGCATATAAACAAAACCAACAGACTCAAAATAATAATCGAACAAAATTAACAATCTCAAAATATCAAGAAGGGTGCAAAAGGACAAATAAAATATTTGAACCTCCTGAAATGGAAATATTAACTTGGGGACTAGGTATTTCAGGAGAAGCAGGAGATGTTGCAGGATGTATTAAAAAAACTATTATTCATAAAAATGATCAAATGCGAGGAATCAGAGAAAATCTTGGAGATACCTTATGGTATATTTCTATGATTTGTAATTATTTTAACTGGAATCTTGAAGATGTCATGAAAGAAAATTTAGATAAATTAAAACAAAGATATAAACAAGGATTTACATATGAAGAAGCTGCAAAAGATGAAAGAAAAGACTGGAATGAAGTCTAAAATTCCTAATCCTCAACTCGCATTAGCATTTTCTTATTTTTAATCAAACATCTAAAAATTCTAATCCTCACCAATAGCTTCTGCTTTTTTATCAACAATCAAGATATTTGCTATTTCTTGAGGAAGATTTGCAACATCTCCTTTTTTAAAAGGCCCTAATTTCTTACCTTCCAAATCTAAAAACTCTTCAGTCTCTTTTGAAAAAACAATCATCTTATTCTTAGCTTCTTCCACTTCTTCTGCTCCTTTCAAAACCTTAGCTATTTCTTTATCTCCTTTTTCCAAGGACCTCATAATCTCATCAAAAGAATTTTTTTCAACAGCAAGCATATTTTCAAAATCCCTCTTAGAAATCCCTGTTTCAGCAGCAACAAAAGCTAATTCTAAAATCTTCTTCTTTCTCCTTAACATTAATTCTTTAAAAATAGCAATTGAATTTTCAAATTGTTTTTTAGTTTTTAAAATAGTATCAGAAAATTCGTCATTTTCCTTATTTGCAATATCTTTTTTATCTTTAAGATATACTGAAACTTCTTTAATAAAATTCTTAGGAATAAATTGCAATTGTTCAGAATATCTCTCTTTTCTTAATGCATCATATAGTTCATTATAAGTTATCATCTTTTCCCTTAAAGCAAAATAGAAAACTAAAATTCATTTATAATGTTTATTATACTATTAATCATATAACCTAATATGTCTTAAAATCATCTATTTTATATCTTTTAATACAGAAGATAATTTATTTTTCAAATCTTCAAGATCTTCATATTCAATAATTATTGTATCGGGCATGCCTTGTGCAAGTTTAGTAATCTTTTTTCCTTTTTCAATTAAAAGAATTCTTTTGAGATTTAAACAATATGACATACCAACTTCAATACCTACCCCATGACTAGTTTCAGAAACTTCTGCAATTAGCAAATCACAAGATTTTAATTGTTCATAATCTCTTTTAAAAATTTCCTCTGGATTTCCCCCTATTTCAAATACAAAAGAATCAATATTATTTTTTTCAACAATTGATTTAATTTCTGGCAATAAACCTAATCTTTTTTGCGTGTGGCTAACTGGACAGGTAATATAAGCTTTCATAACTAAAAAACATTCTGTGCTTATAAAAATATATCTATTCTCTAATCAACCACTCAAGCCTGTTTTTTTCATAAAATCCTTACCATACATCTTTCCTAAATCTCCTTTTTTACAAGCTTTTTCAGAGAAAACCTTAACATTATCTGCTTCCCCATCTCCCCCATAAACTAAAACAGGCACAGGATGATGACTATGCATTTTTATTTTACAAGGAGTAGAATGATCACAAGTAACTACAACCTTAATTTTATGTTTTTCAGCAAATTTCTTTAAAAAACTAAAAAACTTTTTATCAATTATCTCAATCATATTTCTCTTCTCATAAGGCTTATTATCATGTCCAGGAACATCTGTTTCCTTAAACTGAATATAACAACCAGAGTAATATTTATGTTGTTTTTTAATGGTTTTAATTGCAAAAGAGATTGTTTTATCTAATCCCTTATATAGATTTTTATAAGAATCAATATTTTTTAATTCAGGATAAGGAAAAGAAAAAGTTTTCATCCCACCTAATTCTGAAATACCAATTTCTAAAGGCATTGGGTTTATTGACATCCATGTTTTATATTGTTTTAATTTAGGAATTTCACTTCCACCACCCCTTGTAAAAAGCATATTTGCAGGTAATAATCCTTTTTTCTCCCGATTTAAATTAATAGGATGTTGTTTTAAAATCTTAAA
>Ga0075122_10003150_pt1 | contig 10465 bp, 1 predicted proteins | sample AntAceMetag02UKB_FD_69790 | JGI IMG/M metagenome (GOLD analysis project Ga0075122, IMG submission 69790) | Saline lake microbial communities from Ace Lake, Antarctica - Antarctic Ace Lake Metagenome 02UKB | ecosystem: Environmental > Aquatic > Non-marine Saline and Alkaline > Saline | place...
ATGAACAAGCAACAATAAACTTAATAACAACTTGAAAAGTACAAAAAACAGCAGTTGAATCTATAGAAGATTTATCATCAGACTTAATAAAAATATTTGGTGATAGTGATATAAAAACAGATGGTTCATGATTAATAAACATATATGAAAAAGATGGTTATTATATATTATCTCTATGAAAAACTAAATGAGACAATACAGGTTTAAGATCTTTAATAAAAGATGAGGATGTAGAATTTACCTATAGAGGTAAAAAAATAAAACTAAAAACTACAGAAGAAGAATTAACAACTTGAAGATTAAATAAAATATTAACAGAGAAGTTATTAAATAAAACTGAGCCATATGCTCCATGAGAATTAAAAGAAACATTAGATATATATACAATCAGAATGGCTCAAGAGTTATCTGTATGAAAAATATCAAATGAATTCTTAGCTAGAGACGTAGATTCAATTGTAGAGATAGCCGTAGATAATACAAATAAGCTATTAAAATGAACATTCAACTCTAAAGAATTAACAGAGTTTAATCTTTTAATTAAAGATACAGTATTAACTAAGCATTCAATATTAAAGCTAGCTGATATAAGTTGACTATGAGCAAAAGAAAGAGCTCATTCATTATGAACACTAGTCGAATGATTAATGTTACAATGAGCGGAAAGATTCAAAACATTAGAAGGAAAGAAAATATTACAATCTATTAACGCTTCTTCTCTAACTATAGCAAATAAGAAAGAAGCAATAACTAATTTGCTTTTGTGAAAAGACGCAGTTAATGCATTCAAATATATAGGAAATAATAAGGTATGAAATATTAGTAAATTAGATCAAAAAATATTAGGAGTAAAAACAACTGACCCAATCTTTGAAGTATCTAAAGAACAATTGGATAGATTTATAAAACGTTTAGTAGATGTTAAAAAAAGTATATGAACTACAGAATTGGTTGATTTAGAAATATATGAACAACTATTAAAAAATCAATCTGAATCTTATATACAAACAGCTACTGCCGTATATTCAGATAATTTATTACATACAGCATTAAATGATTGAAACTATAATAACAAAGTATTAGCTATTGATGTAACAACATCAAAAAATATAGACACCTCAGCAATAGATGTATTGGCTGTAATGGTAAATGATATAGCTGATCCAGAAGAGTTAATATCTTCAGTTAATAAACAAATATTAAATGTACCAAAACAACTTCCTAAGTATGATAGAGATAGGTTATTAAATATAATCCATCAAGTTAATACAATAAGAGATCAAGCGAAGTGATCTACTCCAGTTTGATTTAAACAATTAGTTCAAGTAGTAGATAAATTTTCAAAGATAATAGAGGATAATTTTGATACTGATTGATTCAAAGGATGAACATTTTCATATGAATCACAAACATCTTTCTGAGATAATTTATTAACTAAGTCATTTAATTATTTATTAAATCCCTATCAAGAGGCTGTAATATTTAATGAAGACGTAGCTAATACAATTAATGATTATATCCAAGATAATATATTAACCCCAGGTTGATATAAATGAGAAACATTAACGGCAATAACTAAAGCGGCAAAGGATACAGACTGAGATGCAGCCATCTATGAGAAGGCATCAAGTAAAATAAATGAAACAATAAGAAAATTTATATATCCAGAAGCGGATTCATTTGACTTAAAAGGGCAAGGAGCCGTATTGGCTAATAGAAACAAAGTATTAAAATGATTAATAGAATCAGTATGAGATAAAATATCTAAAACAGATTCTATCCATATATTAGATGCAAAATGAAAATTAGCAAAAGGAATAAAGAAAGGTAATATTGTTACTAGTCATTTAGATGAATGGGCAATAATGAATACTTTACAGGAAAGATTAAAGAAAAAACATTTTGATTGAATTAAAATTGATTTTAAAGATTGAACAGGTCCTGTTGCAATAAAATGAATAGAAGAATATAGAACAATGTATAAACATCTAGCTAATGCTTGATGACCAACATTTGATTATAGGCCTATTATTTTAGAATGAAATAGAATAAGTGCATTTAAAAAAAGATGAATGCCAGGTACTAGGGAAAATTATAGAATAGCTAATAATTTTACTGAATGGTTAAGAACACAAAAGTGATCTACTTGAACAACAGACAAATGAGTTGTGTCAATCAAATGAAATTATATAAATCAATTAAATGATTTTATAAAAGTATCATGATGAGATGTATGAGACTCTTCGAAGATTACAGAATTAGTTAAGAGTAATTTAACAACTGATGGTTGAGTTAAATGATTTATTAATCTAATGAATATATGAGATAAAAATTCTTATTGAGGATATTCAAAATCATATAAAAAAGAAGCAAAAGACTTTACATGATTCATGCAATTAAATGATTGATTATTCTCTGACCACATAATAAAAGAATTAAACCTAACTTCAATGAAGCTTGATAATGGACAACCAGATTTAGTTAAGATAGCCAAAAGAATATCAACACTATCTGCTGAACAAGAAACATTATTACCTTGAAGTAAAATAACAATAAGAAATTATATAATAGATGAACCAAAATATGTAGATATTATATTAATGGATAAGGAAAAAAATAAAGAAAAATTAACAAGAGATGATATATTTACCTACAAGAAAGATGGTAAATGAAAACTTATCTTAGATAATAAATGAGAAAAGATCATAGATTGACTAGATGATAATTGAAAAGAATATCTATTAAAAACATTTCAAAAAGAATTAAATTGATTTAAACAAAATTTTCAATTAAAAGATTTTGATATAATAAATAAAGATGAAGTTAAAGTATTTGAGGCAGCTTCAATTGATCTATTAACTACAGCCTATAGTGATGGTATATCATTTCTACATCCAAAGCAAATAGAATTCTATTCTCAATTTCAATCACATATAGGTAAGATTAAAAAAACAAAAGTTATTAATTGAGAATTAGTAACTTATTATGAAAAATCTAAATCACCAATTAAGATGCATCATTACTGACAAAATCAGGATGTATCAATATTATTTAAAACAAATTTCAATTCATATACAGATGATATGTTAAAGCAAATGGATAAGCTATTTGGTAAAGACGCAATCAATACAAGATTAATATGAGCTGAATCAGAGAAGTTAAAAAATTATTGAGGTAAGTTTATGAAAGCAACTGAAGATCAATATATAACAATCAATGGGGTAGATCATAAAATAAAATGATATATAGAAACAGATACTTCATTTGATAAACATGCATCTACTGAGTCAGAAATACATACAGAAACAAATGGTATTACTAAACAATGAGATACTAGAACTCATCCAGCAGCTTCAGAATTTATATTAAGAATGAAGCAAGAACTAATAACAGAGTTCTTAGATAAGATGAAGAATACATTTTGAATAGATAGTAAACTAGATTCTACATTATTTGGAGACTATGAAAACTTTGCAAGATATGTAATAAATAAATCATGATTAAAATGAGATTCATTAGCTACTAGTAACCAGTTCCTTAAAGACTGATTAAAGAAATTAAAAGGAGTTATTGAAACACCTAAGGATCCTTGACTTGGATTTAGAGCTGTAATGCAGCCAAGAATATATAGAAAAGATATTAAGGGTAATAATATATTTATCAATGATGATGAATTAGTAGTTAGTCTTGAGAGATTTAAAGATATGAGGAATAAAATGTTTGAAGTAGACTGAGAATATTATGTAACAACATATAGAAATCCAGTGCCAAATGCTGAGAATATGACAATGAATAAAGTAAAGATTGATTATTCAATGATTTCTATGGAAGATGCCTGAATTAGTTCATGGAATTGTTTTATTAATAAACAAGCAGATTTCGATTGAGATCATCTAAATATAGTTTATATAGATAATAAATTATATAAAGGTAATCAGTTATGAGGTATGTGAATAACTCTGTGATATATTCTTAACTCAGAAGAATTAAAAGGGGTTAATATAGATGCAGTAACTAATACTATCTACAATACAGATAATGCATTAGGATTAAAAGAAGATATAAAAGATTATATAAAAGACTGGATCAGAGAACAAAAAGGTAGCTTAGTACAATCTAGAGTACCAATATCTCAAGTAGAAAAATGAGCAGTTAAAACAATAGCAGTAACAAAAAATACAGTATTAGATATAGACAATAAAGATAAAACTCTTTTACTTAATGTTATAAATGATTGATCATTAAATGAAACAGAAACGCGTGATGAAATGATAAAGCTATTACAAGATAGAAATAATCTTAAAACATTCTTATTAGAACAAATAGATATTATAGAATTTAATGCTTCATGAGATTTGTCATTAGTAAGTAAGGCTGAAAAAAAGCTTCTATTAAATGATGTGAAACTAATTCCAGGATTACAAGCCCTACACGATAAAGCTGATTGATTATTAACTAGAGAAATTAAAACAATAACAACAGAGCCAAACCTAAAACCTACATTAACTAAAGCAAATAATAATGCAATTACAGGTAAAGATAACATAGATATTGTAGATTCATTTATTAGAACATTAGATCTAGTTAGAAAATATTGATGGGAATTTAATAATGCAGCAGCCTTATGAAAAAAACCAGAAAAAGTTAAGGAAGAATTTAAAGAATGATTATTGTCTTCATTAAAATGGGATAGAGATTCATTAGCTAACTTAGAAAAATATTGAGCAATTAAAAATAAGAAAAAAATTGATAAGCTAAAAGATACATTAAAAGCAAAAGAAGAATTTATAGAAGAGATGGTTGATAATCTATGAGCTACTACATTAGATGTAGAATATAAATCATTAGCTTGAATACTAGAACAAATGACTTTAGATCTAGCTCATCAATGAAAAGAAAAAATGGATGAATGATGGGAAAATATATTATTAGAATCAGTATTCCCTTGACTTGATAATGATAGGGTTAATAAAATATTATCTCCTATATCAATGAGTACAGGTAAAACCTATACAGAATTATGAGAAAAGGGTGTTCTAAAATATTGAACAGAATGGAGTTATGCAGATAAAGATCAAATAAGAATTGATCTACCTTTATTAGATCCACATTGAAAATTATATAGAAGGTTAGAAAAAGAGATAACATATATAAGAGATAACATGTCTACTATATCTTTAACAAAAGCAGATAATTTATTCTTCTGATTTGAAACATGAAAAGATTATTGGAAAGAAGCAGAAGAAGCATTGAGTGAATATTCAGTACCACCATGAATACAATTCTTAAAAGAGAATCCAACTAAAGCAACTAAAGAATGGACGGTACCAACGGATGAACAAAATAAAATATGATTACAATTCTATCCTGGAGTATGAACCAAGATAATGAAGAACTGATGACAGACAAAATTTAATAAGTATATTAAAGATCAATGAAAAAAAACAATAACAACAATAACAGATTTAAATGCTGGCTACAAAGAGTTATCGTCATTAAATGCAGCAGATTTATTATTAAGATGAAAAACTAAATTTAATGAGAATCCTAATATAAAATATTTATCCTATAATAAATATGATTGAATTACTACATTACCACATGAACATAAATTAGATTTTATTAATAGCGTAACTAAGCAATTAGGAATAGATTGAATGTGAAAAAATGCAATTCTATTAAGGAGAAATTTAACAATAGATAAAGATTCATTAACGCCTTCTCAAAAAGTTAAGTTAACATTCTATCATTACATGATGAAGGAACCAGACTTAAAGAATAAAGATTTAACAAGTATGGAAGTAGTAAATAAGATCTGAGAAAATCTTCCTAAAATAATAAAAGGTATAGACCCAACCTTATTACCAGAAGCTAGTAGAAAAGAATTACAAGAGGTAGCTAAAAGCCTAGGAGTTATAGTTGATAGAGTTGAGTTTAATAAAACATGATATACTGTATTTAAAGAAAAGTGATGAGAAGACCTTCCACCATATACAATAATAGATTGACAACAATATAACGTTGATACTAATGGTAAAAACTGAGAACATATATTATATAAAGCAATAGATAAAGATTTATATAAATTAAACGATGATGAAGCTCAAGCAATATTAGATGATATACAAGTACCAGCTCATAAGAGAGAGTTTGATTTAAGAAAAAATCTTTGAATAGATACATTAACATTACAAAACACTGCACAAAAAGCAGATGACTTTATAAATGATATGGGTAATTACCATTCTTTAATAACTTGAACAAAAGCAATAAGAGTATTTAAGGATTTAATGTTAAGGAATCAAGAGCTTAAAAATAATACACCATTAGATGTATATGAATGATTTATCAATATACAAAAAACTCATAATCATGTAGATAAAAATAGAATGAGAAATATAGATAATATATTATTCATGAGATTATACAAAGGATGATCAACTCCAGAAGCTAAAAAGTTTAATGATTTAATTAAATGATTTAATGAAACAGAGATTAAATACTATAATGATTTATTAGATTTTGTTAATTGAGAGAACTCAAAGAAACAAAACATTAATGATTTGTTTTGAAAATTAAATCTTAATTTAGATAAACTATTATCTGATTGAGTAGATATTAATGAGAAATTAAAATGAACTTCATTAATAGAAGATATAGTTAATCTACGTCATAAGACAGAGAAGATAGCATTCTATGAGGATGGTATCTATAATAGAAAAACATTTACTAATGCCTACAAATATAGAGCTAATAAGAATTGAGTTAAATATAGTAATAACGATATTAACTCAATGTATGAAGCTATATTTGAATATGGTATAATGCAAAAGGGTATGTATGGTAAAGCAATAGCTTGAATGAGAAGTTCAACATTTGCCACAACTCTATGAGCACTATCATGGTTTACATGAATGGCTTGATTTACAATGTGAATCATGCAAATACCAACAGAATTATTAAGGTTAGCTAGCTTTTCTAAACATAGTCTTCCATCATTAAACTTAAACAAAGTTATGAATGAGCATAAAATTCTGCAATCAGCAGGTATTGAAGCTTGAATTCATTACTGACCAATAGAAATCAAACCACAGTTTACTCATAAGCTTACCTATGAAGTAATAAGAAAGCTATGAAAGAGTATATGAATGGAAGATAATAGTTGGTTCGATGAAATAATAGCAAAGTATGGTAGTGCATTAGCAGCCAACCCATTACTAATCACTGATCTAGTTGCTGATAAATGAAGAAAGCAAGTAGCATTAGGTAATACATTAAAGATATTTTGATTTAAAAGTACTGAAGCATTTGATGCATTCATTACAACTGCATCAGCAAAAGAAGCAAAAGAGTTATTAAATAAAGTTAGATTAGCTTCTGAAATAAAGTATCATGAACTATCTGGTTGAGTTACAGCAGGTTCTTATTTATGGAGAGAAACTTCATTCGCAAGAAATAAATATGTAATGCCATTTAATTATTTAATGAACTGGGCTTATCATTTAATGTCTTCTACAATAGGAGATAGTATGCAAACAATAGCTTGATTCAAAGAATTACTAACATGAAATAAAGAGAAGTGAATAAGACTAATTAAAAATTCAAATCTATCTGAAAGATTATTATGACAATCGTTAGTAGCGGCATGATTATATGCTAAACTAAATTCACATGATACCTATGATTGAGAATTTAATACACAAAAAGATATGTGGGAATTTGTTAAAACATTAAATTGAAACCTAACGGCTAATGCAATGTTTATGCCATTTAAAGCAATTGGTAGAGGAATAGAACAAGAGGGATGATTTATATCTAAGCTAGCTGCAACTACTTCTGCAGTATTTAATACAGCATATAGAGAAGCAGACTTAATATGAATAGTGGCAGAAGAATGATACAATGCATATAATGTACCAGGTTATAATACAAGAGAAGCAATAATTACAGCATTAACTGTTAAGGGGAGTAAGTGATTAGCCTTTAATAAAATGATAGTTACTGAATCTATGTATCCAGAGTTTACTAAAAGAGCAACAATAGATCAGATATTTGGAGCTGATAATCCTAACTTTGATGAAGAGTTTTATCAGAATCTATATTCAGATGCAAAAGGATTAAGAATACAGGGGATGTGGGATAGTGGTAATTGGGGTCCAATATTATGAGAAGTAGCAAGCGCTATGCCAATCATAAGACACATAAGTAATTTATCAGATTGATGACTATCATATGATCTCTATGATAAATATGTACGTTCTATTAATAAAATAGTTACATCTAAATCATTTGATGCATACTATAATGATCCAGAATTAATGTTAATTGATTGACATTTCAAATGAACTAATCAAAATATATGGAAATATGCTACATGATTTGCAACTAAATTCTGAACTATAGATTGAAACAAAGAAGATACTGATTATAAGAAATGGGTTAAGACTGAATTAAGTAAATATATTCCATCTCATTATGAAAAATTCTATACATGAACAACTGAAAATATTGCAGTTGGTTCATTAATACAAAAGATGGGAATTGATTGATATATAAAAAGTATTAGGGGTGACTCTAAAGCACAAGAATATAATCATCAATTACTATTAAAGTTACAAGCAGATACTCCAGCTAAGCTACCATATGTATTATCTATATTATTAAATAGCGAATCATATGATGAACTATTGAATTTTAAAAAAGCATGATATATAATTGATACTGATTGACCAGAGATGCAAGAAGTTCGTACTAACTTAATGATTAAATATAAAGATTTAATTAAAGGAAATATACCATTAATGGCACAACTAGTTTCTTATCAAGTAATGAATGATAACCCAGAGTTTAAAGATATAATGACATCAGGTTCATGATTAAACTCTCATATAGCAGATAGATTAGCAACAAAAATGATGATAACAGAATCCTATAACAAATGAAGTAATCAAGCAATGTATATTTGAACTAGATTCTGAACAATAACTAATAGATTAAAAGATGAATTTATAGATTGAAATATGTCTGAAGCTATATATAAAACTTCATTGTTAGATTTATATAGAAAGATTGATACAGAGGTACAAGAATGAAACTTTACTCCAGATCAAAAACTAGAGATAAAAACTACCCTATATAAATCATTAGGTAAAGATGCTTTTATTCTCTATGAAGATCCTGAATTAGGTAATTCATATGAGAGTGCTAGAATAAATTTAGCACATAAGTTATATAAACATACTAGTATATTAGAAAAATATATTAATGATGCAACTATTAAATGAGCTAAATGGGATGACGCTAATTATTGAAAGACTACATCTGGTTCATATAAGTGAGCATATAGAAATACAAACTTAATAAGAAAGTATTCTGCATGAGGATGATCTGGTAATTATTGAAATTGATATTTACAAGGTTGAGCTAATAACATAGGAAATATGTTATGAAATCCTAGGACAAACTTTAAAAAGATATTCCAACCAGCCTATAAGGACTATAGTAATTCTTCTATTCCATTCTGATTCAGATATACAGTTAATGATGAAAGAAAAGCAATAGAATATTTCAGAGCAATAATGTCTCCACAATATTCTAAAGATATAATATCAAGAGATACTATAACACCAGGGCAAAGAGTATTCCAAACTTCTAGGAGGAAAGCTGAACTTACTAAACAAGATTATAAAAATGTTGGTAGGCAAAATTTCAGAGGATATTTAAGTAAAGGTCTAATGAGATGACTACCATGAAGTAAAGAGTAGTCTAACAACTACACAATCGTATTCCTACCACACAACGCACTCGTACCTAGCCTAGTCCACACAACGCGTACATACTTTCTATCCAGCCAAAAAGGCTGGAGAACAGAAACATAAACTTTCTGTATATTATATTCTGAAAGTATGATATGTGTAGTGTAATTATTTTTTAATTACAATATATTATTATGAGAGAAGTAAAGCCAAAAGACATAGAGGTGTTATTACCTAATAAAGAAATAATTCAAAACCCTAATTTTCAGTTAAAGCCTGAAGAAGAAAAAAAGGGAGTTGTTTCAGAGTTAGAAAAACAAGCACTTATAAAATCTCTATGATGAGTAGATAGTTACTTAGCAGTAAAACTATTACAAATCATAGAAGAGGCAGAAGCCCCTGATAATAAATGACAACTACATATTGATTACAGAACAAGGCTAAGGGGTTTAGAAAGTATACTTAAGTTAACAAATAAAGATTTTGATAACTCATGAATACATTTAAATTTCTTCGCAAGTCCTAAGAAACTTAAACATTAGGATAATATATAAAGGAGAACGCAAGAATATAACCTAGAATATTTGTTGTGTGGATATTATAAAGATAAAATAATAACACTAACAACATAAAGACAAATGACTAAAACAAACGAAACAACTAAATCTACAGATATTAGTACCGATTGGATTAAAGAAACTTGAACAGAA
>Ga0075122_10003156_pt1 | contig 10455 bp, 9 predicted proteins | sample AntAceMetag02UKB_FD_69790 | JGI IMG/M metagenome (GOLD analysis project Ga0075122, IMG submission 69790) | Saline lake microbial communities from Ace Lake, Antarctica - Antarctic Ace Lake Metagenome 02UKB | ecosystem: Environmental > Aquatic > Non-marine Saline and Alkaline > Saline | place...
TAAACGCCTAGCTGCTTTAAAGAAATATTTGGCTAAACATAACGTTGAATTAATAGAAGCTGAGTATAATCCTCAAGAACACTTAGAAGCTGTAAAAGGTTTTGAGAATATCCCTCAGAAACGCTGTCCTCTTTGCTGGAAACTCAGACTAGACAAAACAGCTCAGTTTGCAGCTGAAAATAAATATGATTCTTTTACTTCTACGCTACTAGTCAGCCCCCATCAAGACATAAATAAAATTAAAGAGCTAGGTAAACAGGCTGGGACTAAAAACAACATAGAATTTTTTGATAATTCGGACATAAAAACTAACAAAAAGTACAAAGGCTTTCGAGCAGGTTTTACCTCCGGAAGACAGACCGCTAAACACGAAGGAATGTATTGCCAAGACTATTGTGGCTGTCTTTTCTCTAAACTAGAAAAAGAAGAGCAAATCTAGTATAATAAATATATGGATATACCATATTTCGCCATACTAATAATTTATCTCGTTGTTGTCGGTATTTTTCTATTGATGGCATATTTTAATATCTACCATATTGTTAAATGGAGCTTATTTGATGCTCGTTCAAAAACGATCGTCTTTTTGTTTATTGCTTTATCTGTAGTAATTCTATTCATGTCTTTCTTCCTACTTCGTGGTATAGACTGGTGGTATCCTTTATTTACCATTCCTATATAATATGAAAAAGCATCACGATTTTCCTGGCCAAAGGTCAGATGAAAAACTTATCCTCCTGGTCAGAAGACATTGGACCAAACTACTCAAAGATTTTATTAAGTTTATCTTTTTACTACTAATCCCAATTGCTATTATAATTGTTGTATTTTTAGTTCTAGGTTTAACCTTTGAAAGTGAAATAATTTATACTATTATAGTTTTTGCTGTTAGTTTGTACCTCTTGTTTATAATGCTTTTCTTTTTGAACGACTTTGTTGACCACCAACTCGACCTCTGGATAGTTACCGACCAACGAATTATTAATATGGAACAAGAAGGATTATTTAATCGTGTTATCTCTTCTCAATCTATCGAACGTGTTCAGGATGTTACTTCTGAAGTAAAAGGTAAGGTCGCGACATTTTTAGACTATGGCAACGTATATATCCAAACAGCGGGTGAAGAACAAAGATTTGTTTTCGAAGAAGTTCCTCATCCTGCTCAGATAGTTAAAATTATCCAGGATGTACATGACCGAGTCGAAGAAGATGATGAAAAGGAAGACCGAGACGCATTGGTCAAGGCTTTAAAAGAAGGTGGTATTAATCCAAAAGCTATTATGAAAAACAAACCACAAGACTTAACATCTGAGCCACCAAAGATTCCTAATCCTAAACCAAGATATAACAGAACGACCCTAAAAGACCTAAATGACAATGACGAAGAATTCTTATAATTATAATCTTCCGCCTGAGTTAATCGCCCAAACACCAACCACAAAAAGAGATCACTCTAGATTGATGATTATAGATAAAAACAAAAAAACTATTGATGCTAAGCATCATTTTTTTGATTTACCAAAATTCTTAGGTAAAAATGATGTCTTAGTTTTTAATAACTCAAAAGTCTTCCCGGCTCGATTGAAAGGAAAAAAAGAATCAGGCGGCAAAGCTGAAGTATTTCTTCTCAACAAGATAAAAAATAATATTTGGGAATGCTTAGTTGGTGCCAACAAACAAAAAGAAAACTTAGAAATAATTTTGCCAGCGAAACTATGCGCGACCCTAGTTAAACAAATAAGCAAATCAAATTGGCAAGTACAGTTTAATAAAGACCCTCTTAAAGTGGCTAATAAACATGGTCAAGTTCCAACGCCACCTTATATTAAAAAAATTAGCAATCAAGATAAACTCAGACAGCAATACCAAACAGTTTACGCAGCCAAAACAGGTTCGGCGGCTGCCCCAACAGCAGGTTTGCACTTTACAAAACCTTTGATTGCCCAACTCAAAAAACAAGGAGTAAAAATAGAGTACGTAACTCTGCATGTGGGGCTGGGAACTTTTCTTCCTCTAACTGAAACAAATCTTAAAACTAAAAAATTACACTCAGAACAAGTAGAAATTTCCAGTACCACCGCCAAGAAACTAAACAAATACAAAAAGCAAGGTAAAAAAATAATCGCAATAGGAACAACTACGACTAGAACACTTGAAGCTATGGTCGACTCCAAGGGAACACTTATGGCTGGTAAAAAATCTGTTGATATATTTATCTATCCTCCTTATAAATTTAAATTCGTTGATAACTTAATTACTAATTTTCACTTACCCGAGTCTTCTTTGCTTATGCTAGTTTCGGCCCTAGCTTCGAAACAACTCATTGACAAAGCCTACCGAACCGCGGTAAAACAAAGATATAGATTTTTCTCCTTTGGAGACGTAATGTTAATAAAATAACTATGTTTGAGAATCCAAATTATAAAATAACTGAAAATGACCAGCTCAAAGAACTTACCAACAGAGTTCCGCCTATTTTGAATGTGGACGTAATTGTTTACAGAACAAAGCCTACAAATTTATATACTGAAATTCAATATCTAATAGGTAAAAGAAACCCCGCCAAAGAAAGTCGACCTGTTTGGTTGTTTCCTGGAGGTCGTGTTAAATTCAATGAAACACCCCAAGATGCAGGAAATAGACTTTTAGAAAATGAATTACCAGAGGTAACCGCTCGACTCAAAAAAATTGCTGCTGTGACCTCAGACAAAGGCTTTGATCACCGAGCCTACGGAGTGACTATTTATTTTTTATACGAATATCAAGTTGGCGAACCCAAATCTAATGACTCATTTATTGATTTTGCTTGGCACCAATCAGAAGATATTCGAAAATTAAAAGATGTTTTTCCTATTGATGTTTCTATTTTAAACGAACTTGATTCAACTGTTAGGACTATCAATACCAGTGAGGATGAAATTTTGGTTGAAATGGACAAAGACAATAACGAGATTGGAACAATTATAAAACGAGAGGCTCATTCGAATCCAAATAAATTCCATCGTTCCGCCCATATGATTATTTTCAATTCAAAAGGAGAGATAATTTTACAAAAAAGAAGTTTAAATAAAAGCACCGGGGCAGGTAAGTGGGATATTCATGGTGGACATCAGGCGGCTGGTCAAACTATCGAACAAACTGCTAAACATGAACTTATTGAAGAATTAGGAATAGAAACTCATTTAACTTTTAAGGAAACAAGACTTTTTCGGGATGATAAACAATCTGAGTGGATCCATGTATTTTACGGTCAACATGATGGACCGTATGGTTATGATAAGAATGAAGTTGACGCTATTAAAGCTTTTGATTGTCAAAAACTTTTAGAAGGAAAATACGATTACGATCATGATTTAATTTTTCACGTCAAACAATATGTTCAAGAATTCAAACCTGTTTGGGAAAATATAGTGAAAAAAATAAAGCCATAAAAATTTAAGGAAACAAAAACCCACATAAACACTAAGAATAGACGGGTTTTTTAAAATGATTTTTATTTAAGAGAAAATAGTACTTCTTCTATTTCATTATCTACTAAATATGATTTTCCAAACTCACCTAGATATCCATCATTATAAGTAAAAATTTGACCAGTATACTCTATCGGTTGAGCCAAAGCTAGTCTTGGCTCAAGTATTTTTTCTACATATGATAATCCAAAAGAAACAGTGATAACCACCAAAAGTGAAATTGAGAGAATTGAGGCTAGATTTTTAAAGCCTATTTTATAAGGGTTTTCGACAATCATTATTTGTTTTTATTTTTTAATCCACAAAAAAAGCGCTCGAATAAATATTGTTATTCTCACACTTTCTACTTACAGTTTAGCATACTTTTGGGCTAAAGTCAAGCTAAAATCAGGTTGATTTATGGGTATTAAAGTGGTAAAGTATTCCTATGAGTTTAGCTAAAAAAATTGCTCTAAATACCGGGTGGCAAATGGTCGGCAAGGTTGTCGGCACTTTTTTAGGTTTGATAGCTATCGCTATTTTAACTCGATATTTAGGCACTGAAGGCTACGGACAATATACGACAATCTATGCCTTCCTTCAACTCTTTGGGATTCTGGCTGATTTCGGATTATACATAGTTTTAGTTAAAAAGATTTCTGAAAGAGACGTCGACAAAGACAAGGAGCAAAAACTGGTTTCAAACATCTTTACCCTGAGATTAATTTCAGCCTTAATCTTTTTAGGAGTTGCTCCAATTGTCGGAATGTTCTTCCCTTACCCTTTTGTTGTTAAACTAGGAATACTAATTACCTCACTCTTCTTCTTATTCACAACTCTTAATCAAGCCATGTCAGGTGTCTTTCAAAAATACATGGCTATGTATAAAGTCGCTATTGCTGAAATGGTAGGAAAGATCGCTTTAGTGGGTGCTATTATCTTAGTAGTCTTTCTAAAACTAGACCTACTCTGGGTTATGGCTTGCGTCTCCTTTGGAGCTGGGGTTAATTTTTTCTTAACCTTTTTTTATAGCCGCCAATACGTCAAAATAAAACTTGTCTTTGATAAAATATTGTGGAAAGAAATAATTAGAGACTCTTGGCCAATTGCTATCTCCATTTCTTTAAACCTAATCTACTTTAAGGCAGATACTGTTATCCTTTCTATCTATCAATCCGATGCCACTGTGGGACTTTACGGTGCTCCCTATAAAATGCTAGAGGTATTGATCTCTTTCCCAGCGATGTTTGTTGGTTTACTTTTACCCATACTAACAATTGCCTGGACAGAAGGTAACAAAGAAAGGTTCAAAAGAGTTTTACAAAAAGGATTTGATTTTTTAATGATCATAGCCTTGCCCATGATCGCTGCCACAGTTGTCTTAGCTAATCCGATCATGACATTGGTCGCCGGAGAAGACTTTGCTAGCTCAGGTCCGATACTCGCTATCTTAATTTTTGCTGTCGGCTCGATATTTTTAGGTACACTTTACGGATACCTAGTTGTTGTCATCAACAAACAAAAAACAATGATCGCCTCATATATTTTTGTAGCAGTTACAGCTCTAATCGCCTATTTTGTTTTGATCCCTAAATTCTCCTACTGGGCAGCGGCTGGCATCACTATTTATTCTGAAGCGCTAATCATGCTATTGGCTTTCTACATTGTTACCAAGCACACCAAGGTCTATCCAAAAATGGCTAGTACTTTCAAAGCATTAATTGCCAGTCTTATAATGGCTATAGTTCTATACTTCCTAATCTCTTTAAATGTATTATTACTAATACTAATAGGTATGGCCGTTTATTTGTTTATAATGTTTATAACCAAGGGTTTAACCAAAAATATGGTTATGGAGATATTTAAACCAGTTAAAATAAAAAATAATGAATAACATTTTAATACTAAAATTTCCCTACTCATCACTTTTTGGTGGAGGTGAAAAACATACTATGACTTTGGTGGAAAAACTAAACCCAAAAGATTTTAAATTTTATCTAGCTTCTTCATGTACAGTTCTTCTAAAAGAGTTCCAGTATAAAAAACTAGATTTTGAATACGTTAAAGCCCCTACTGAACCTGTTTCTAAAAAAGCAATTTTATTATTCATTTTGAAGGCACCATTTTTTAAACTCAAGCTTAAAAAAATAGTAAAAAAATACAAGTCAGAAAAAAATATTACTACTATCTACTGCTTGTCATTGACTGAAAAAATATTAATTACTAAATTCGCCAAAAAAATAGGTTTAAAAGTGGTCTGGATGGAACACGTTAGTATGGAAAGATGGCTAAGTAAGAACCCTTTAAAAATTTTATACAAAAAATACTCAAAAGATGCCACGATTGTTTCAGCTTCTAAGTCGATTAGCCAAGAACTTTTAAAGCTTGGAATCAACGGTGAAAATATTAAAACAATTTATTTTGGAGTAAAACAAGAAAACACTCCTTACGAAAGAAGTGCTGAACTTAACAATAAATTTATTATAGGTACCATTGGCAGGCTAACAAAAGAAAAAGGGGTAAATGTTTTAATAGAAGCATTCAAGAAAGTATCTGAGGTGATCCCTAATTCAGAATTACAAATTATCGGTGATGGGCCAGATAAAAAATATTTAGAGCATTTAACAGAAAAACTTGGCCTTAATGATAAAATAAAGTTTTTAGGATTTCAAAGAAATACAAGCCAGTATTATCAGAATTTTAATATCTTCATTTTACCTTCACTAAAAAGAGAGTCATTTGGAATTGTTTTAATTGAAGCTTTAAAATTCCAACTACCTATAATTGCTTCAAATATTGGTGGTATCCCTGAAATTATTACCAATGACCAAGAAGGTCTACTTTTTGAGCCAGGTAATATCCAAGATTTGACTAGCAAAATTATTTGGACCAGACAAAATTATCAAGAGATGATATATCTAGCAACTCACGGACAAAACAAAGTCAGGCAACTATTTAACTTAGACAAAACAATTTCAGAATTTTCTAAAGTTTTTTCACATGAAGTATCTAAATAAAATTAAATTAAATTTTAAAAAATCTCAAATTTTACAATTTACAGCTATTGTAATTGTGGCTATTCTTTTAGCTGCTTTTTCAAGTTTCTTAACTCCTGTAATGATAATTTCTCTGGTTCTAGCTGCTGGGGTATTTGTCTTTATCTTAGAAAAACCTATTTGGGGTATATTTCTCTTAGCCTTTCTACTTCCTTTTGAAAGAATAGGCGCCTACGATATAGCCGGCATCACAGTCAGACCAAGCCAAATAATATTTCTCTTAGCACTTATTTCTTGGATAGTATTTAACCTACTTAGAAAAAAGTTCGACATAGTAAAAAATCCAATCTTTTGGCCAATGATAATCTTTATTGGCATCAACACAGCAGGGTTGATATATGCACCCAACCTAGAAAGATCTGTCTTAACTCTTATTTTTACATCTTTCACTATGTTGATAGCTTTGATCGTACCAAACATGATCAAGAGCAAGGAAAGACTAAAAAAATTAATCTGGTTTTTAATCTTGGGTTATATTGTTGTGACGGCATTTGGTATATTCCAATTCATGGGTGATATTGCGGGACTCCCTACCTCAATAACGGGACTTAGAGATCATTACACTAAAGATGTCTTAGGTTTTCCTCGAGTTCAATCAACCGCACTTGAGCCACTTTACTTCGCTAATTATCTGCTATTACCTATAGCCATACTTTACGCATTATTTTTATCAAAAAAATCTAGTATAAAATCATTTCACTTAATTGGTCTACTTGCCCTCGGTGTTGTTAATCTTATTTTAACAGTTTCTCGAGGTGGCTACATCGCTGCTGCTATCATGATCTTTTTGATATCACTCTTTATGTTCAAAAAGATTTTTAAACCAAAAAATATTCTCATAATCTTACTAGTTTTAATTATAGTCAGCAGTTTAGCATTCAGATTTTTTAATCTAGAGGATTCATTTGAAAAATTCAAAGAACATACTTTCGCTATTTTTTCTGGTGCTTCGTACTTTGAAAGGGTTTATACATTTGAACAAGCTACTTCTATGTGGTATCAACACCCTTTAATCGGTTGGGGTCCAGGGAGTTTTGGCCCATATGTCTCAGCTCACCCTTATGTTATACCAGCTGACGGCTGGAATATAGTGAACAATGAACCACTCGAACTACTAGCTGAAACTGGGATATTAGGACTACTATCTATGGTTGTTTTATTCGCCATATTAATATACAGGACCATAAAAGCCATTATAGTTACTAAGGACACATATTATAAAGCCATACTTATTGCCCTATTAGCCACCATATTTGCAATTGTAGTTCAGTATCAAACTTTCTCTGTATTGTATGTAACTCATATCTGGTTTTTAGTAGGTTTAACGGTTGCTGTTCAAAATTTAGTATTATTAAATGAAAAAAATGTTGAATAAAATCATTCAATACTTGCTTTATGCAATTATTATTCTTTTGCCTACCTATTTAATCAGGTTTTCTGTTTTAGAAATTCCTTTTACTTTACTAGAAGTATTAATCTTAATCCTATTCTTGCTCTGGCTCATCAAGATTATCAAGAATAAAGAAAAAATTATTCTTTCAATCTACAAATGGCCGATGCTAATCATCTTAGTTGCCAGTGCTATTGCTCTATTAACTACTTCAGACTTCACTGCTGGGCTTGGTATCTTTAAAGCTTTTATCGTTGAACCAATGTTATTTTTCTTAGTCTTTATAAATACTATTAAAACTAAAACACAGCGAATCTGGATATATAAATCTTTAATGATTTTAGTTAGCTATGTTTCTATCTATGCAATTTTTCAATTTATTACAGGTGTAGGAATTCCTGAACCATGGCAAATATTTGAAAATAGAAGAGCCGTCAGCGTATTTGAATACCCTAACGCGGTTGGTTTGATGATTACCCCTATTCTAGCCTTACTTATTGGCTTTATAGTTCAAAAATTTAAGCTATCTAAGATTCAATACGCTACTCTCATCTTAGTGGTTCTACTAGGCCTACTAGCTATCATATTTTCTAAAACTGAAGGAGCTATCATAGCAATTTTAGCAGCCATTGTTTTTTACATATTTTTCTCTAATAAACGTTGGTTAATTATTGGTGGATTATTAATTGTCTTTGGAGCAATGTTGCTTATACCTGCCGTGGCTGACTACACAGAAGGGGTTATATTTTTTCAAAACACCTCAGGAGATGTACGACTTGCTCTTTGGCAAGGTAGTTGGAATCTAATCCAAGACAACCCCTTAACAGGAGCTGGCTTAGCAGGATTTCAAGATATGTATGAAAATTATAAACTAACTAAACACACGGAGTTTCTCATGTATCCACACAACATCTTTTTAAACTGGTGGGTGGAGCTCGGTATCCTCGGCCTAGTCGGACTATTTTCAATAGTAGGACTATACATAAAAAAGACTACTTCACTCCTTTCAACCAACAAAAAAACTGTTATTGCCTTGCTCGGAGTTTTAGTAGCAATCATTATTTATGGCATAGTCGATGTGATATATTTCAAAAACGATCTGGCTGTACTGTTTTGGCTATTTCTTGGTTTAACTGTTGTCATCAAACCTCAAAAATAAAACAATAAAAAAACTATCCAGTTTTTACAAGGATAGTTTTTTTGTTACTATTTTTTCTTTCTCTTAGCTGGTTTTCTTTTGGTGGCTTTTTTCTTTGCTACTTTTCGTTTCTTTGGAGCAGCTCTCTTTTTAGTCACCCTTCTTTTGATAACTTTTTTCTTTGGAGCAGCTTTTTTTCGAGTAACTTTTTTCTTAGTTGCTGGTTTTCGCTTAGCAACTTTTTTCTTTTTAGCTGGCATTTTAAAATTTCACCTCCTTTCTTTTTTAATTAGTCTACTTATAGATTAATTATAGCACTTTAAAAAAATTTGCAAATAGATTTTATTTATTTTTACTAAACCATTTTTTATCCTTAAGTTCGGGTGGCAGATATTCTTGGGAAACATCACCTTCATGATCGGGGTTATACTTGTAACCCTTACTATAATTTAAATCTTTCATGAGTTTAGTTGGCGCATTTCGTAAATGTAAGGGAACACCTAATTGCATGGTTTCTTGAGCATCTATCTTTACCGTTTCATAAGCAACGTATAAAGCATTGGATTTAGTTGCTTGCGCCATATAAGCCACAGCTTGCGACAAGTTAACGGAACACTCAGGCACCCCTATAAAATGACAAGCCTGGTAAGCAGTCACGGCTTGAACCATAGCTTGCGGGTCAGCTAAACCTATATCTTCACTAGCAAAACGTACTAGACGCCGAGCTATGTAGAGAGGGTTTTCACCTGCTTCAAGCATCCTGGCTAACCAGTATAGACTAGCATCCACATCAGACCCTCGCATACTTTTATGTAAAGCTGAGATGATATTATAGTGTTCGTCGCCAGCCTTGTCATAGAGTAGATGCGTTTTTTGCAAAGCCTCTTTGATAATTTTTTTATCAATTATAAGTTCTTTTTGCTTGTTTAATTTCGCAGTTTTAACAGCAAACTCTAAGGCGTTAAGGGCTATGCGAGCATCACCTGAACTTAACTCTGCTAAATACTCTAAAATCTTTTGATCGGCCTTAGTTTTTGATTTTATTTTAAAACCACCTAACCCCCGTTCTTTATCTTTAACAGCAGCCAACAATATTTTTAAAATATCATTTTTAGTTAACGCTTTTAATACAAAAACACGACTTCGTGACAATAGGGCTGAGTTAAGCTCAAAAGAGGGGTTTTCCGTCGTTGCTCCTATCAAGACAACTTCTCCTCGCTCGACATGGGGAAGCAAAGCATCTTGCTGAGCTTTGTTCCACCTATGGATCTCGTCTATAAAAAGTATAGTTTTTTTATTGTATAGTTTTTTTCTATTGATAGCCTTTTCCATTTCTTCCCGAAGATGTTTTACTCCTGAAGTGACTGCCGAAAACTCAACAAACTCAGCTTCTGTCATATTAGCAACAACGTGAGCTAGGGT
>Ga0075122_10003157_pt1 | contig 10452 bp, 10 predicted proteins | sample AntAceMetag02UKB_FD_69790 | JGI IMG/M metagenome (GOLD analysis project Ga0075122, IMG submission 69790) | Saline lake microbial communities from Ace Lake, Antarctica - Antarctic Ace Lake Metagenome 02UKB | ecosystem: Environmental > Aquatic > Non-marine Saline and Alkaline > Saline | place...
ACAAGCATTTATTTCTTCAGTTTCTAATTTACTTTTTTTGGCAATAGTAGTTAGGGATTGGAATTCTGTGGTTAGCGCTTCTAGAAATTTTCTTTCTGGAAAACCTTCTTCTTTATACTTTATTCCATTAGTATCTAAATTAACAATTTTCTTTTCTTTCTTATCAATTTTAAGAACTTCTTTATTTTCTAGCCATTGCAAAGCACGCATCACTGAGATTTCATCTAATTGAGATATTTTAACGATTGCAGAAAGTTCTGTTTCTGATTTTAAGATTGGTAAAACCTGCCTTTCCAAAGGATGAAGTTTAGAGATTAAAGACTTAAGTTCCATGGATAAGTAGAATGGTGAGTTATTTATAAAATTAATCTAAAATAAACCAAAATAATTATGAGAACTTAGAATAAAATAAGAAAGAAATAAGAAAAAATAAAATAAAAATTTACTTTAATCCCCACGCATGGTTAAACATTTGGTCCATAGCGGAAGCAAAGTAAGGTGTTTTTACCCAGACGCCTAAGTCATAACTTGGATGCACTTCTGTATCATTAAGCATCATAAAGACTAAATCATTACTGTCAACAGTAATAAACCTGGATTTAATCTTATCGTTATGTTTAATTTCAGCAATACTTTTTAGACTATCAGCAATCTTTTTATTTTCTTTTGTTAAAGGAGCAGAAATTTTAATTTTAACACCTTTCTTTTTAGCGATTTCTAAATTTGCCCTTAAACCTTCAACTTTTCTCATGAAACCTTTATCGGTAGTCATAATATTAATACTGCTTTTAGCATCTTTAATTAGTAAGTCTAAGTGGTTATAAATATTATTTCTTCCTCTTAGGCAACCACTTAATTCAGAAGGATCAACCAAACTAATTCCATTAGTATGTAAATTTTCTAATTCTACTAACAATGGTGAAGTTTTTATGGAATCTAATCTTTTTACTTTTTCCATAGCATTAGCATGCATATTTTTCTTTACTCGATCAACAACTTCAGTTGGTGGAATAGCAATATACTTAATAGGTTTTCCTAATTTCATTACTACAAATCCTTTTTTCTCTAGACTTTCTAATACATCATAACTCCTAGAACGTGGAACATCAGCAATATCAGAAAGTTCTCCTGCAGTAGATACACCTCTACTTAACAAAGCGGCCCATAATTTGACTTCATATAAATTAAGGTCAAAATAACGCCGAAGCTTACTTAATAATTCATCTTTTACAATCATTTTTTTCAAAACCCCCCCCTTTTTTTTCACAAAAGTAATTTTTGTTACTTGATTATCAGTAAAACGAACTACTATTAAAAGGTTGTGGTTTTTCAAAATATAGTCAGAAGTACTTTTAGAATTAAATTACCACTTTAGTTTATATCTTAGGAGGGCAGCCACTCCCCCCAGGCCATCTAACTTCTGGCCACTTTCTTGTTGTGAAGAAATAATATTGATCTCTCCTTGGAGATGGTCAATCTTTTTCATTAGTTCATCTAATTCTAAATAATATCCCTCTTGTCTTTTTTGTTGAATGAAATCATCGGTGATTAATAGTTTACTAATTGCTCCCGCAGTAATTGCTTTTTTAACTTCTTCGAAACCATACACTGCCAAATTGTTTTTATTAATTTCATTTAACAGTTCGTCCATTAACAGTTTTTCTTTTCTAGTTCGTGAAGAACCCATAATTTTATCTAATTCTGGACGTTTAATTACTTCATCTATTGATCTTTCACTAATATCAGAACAACTTGCTAAAACTATTTTCTTTTTTAATTCTGGATTACTAACTTTTTTGAATAAATCTTCTTTCCAGAAAGCTGGTGAGGCGACAATAATATGTTCGGGAGAATATCGCTGATTATATTCTTCTAATGATTTAATAATCTCAAGTTGAAAATTCTTTTTAATTTCTACTTCTTGTGCTTTTTTAGCTACTTCTCCAATCATCTTTAAAATTATTTCATAACCAAACTTTTTTGTTAAGGCAAAGATTGCTTCTTCGCGATCGAAAATACAAATGAGATAATTATATCTTTTTTCGGTAGCTTCTTGTAATTTTTGTTTTTGATATTCTAGCCAGGAAACTTTTTCGATAATAAATTCTGTTCCTAATTCCAACGCAATTGCTTGATAACTATCTTTAGGGATTTCTTCTGGTGCTTCTTTAATTTTGCCGTTAATTCTTAATGTTTCTCCAGAAGAACCAAAATCAATCGTTTCTGCTTCTATTTTAACATAATAATTTTTTTTGGCAACTTTAGCATTTTCTCCTTGGCCAATCTTAATTTTTCTAGTGGTTTTTCCTTTAATGAAATCTCCAGGATCAATTAAATGACTTAAATACCAAAGATCTTCTGGTTCAGTTATTTTTAATTTTACTATTCCACTTTTAAAATCTGAATTGATTATTATCATGAAAGTAAGGAAATGGTTGTAATATAATAAGTTTTGTGTTTAGTTCTGATATAAGATGATTTTCCAAAATTATTAAATAGTAGTAATCTTTATTATTTTACATGGACTTAAAAAGAGTTGTCAGTAAGATTGGTAGGTATTTACATAGAGATTTAAAGTATTTGATGAGGCAGACGAAAGTTTTGCAAGAGATGAAAAATGATGTTCTGGAATTAGAAAAATTACTTAAACAAACTCAAGAAAATAAGGATTTAGAAGTTTTGGTTCAACATTATAAAAAAAGAATTAAGAAAGAGGATCGTTTTGCTGAAAGAATTGAAAGAAGACTTAATGTTTTTTTGCAAAGATTAGAGGGTTGTCTTGCTTTAGAGGAAGCGCATTTTACTTCAAAAGAACAGGAACATTTAGAAGAATTGAAAACAGAAATTGAAGTTGCTGGTAATAATTTGGTGAGAATTCTTGCTTGGAAAGGCGAATTGCATAATCTGATTGAAGAAGGAAAGAATTGGAAAGCAATCTCTGCAAAAATTAAAGAAGCTTTAGGAAATGATAAGCAAATAGGAATAATATCTTTAATCACTGTACTTGAAGAGTTGGAAGAATTGGAGAATAATTTGCATGAAGATGAGCATACTGCCAAAGAGATTGCTCAAGAAAAGTTAGATGCTTTACTTAGTAATGATTTTAAGAATTATGGTTTGAGATTTATGCATTGGTCTGAATTTTTTGACATACTTAAGGAACAGGAATTAAAAGCAAGGACTGAAATTTCTATTGTTAAACAGATTACTTACAGGGCATATGGTCCAAAAGTTAATAATTTTATTGAATATTTGGAAAAGCTTCAAGTGAGTGCCACTCACACAATTTTTAATCAGACGGATTATCCATTTCAAATAAAAGCACAAACCATGAATCAAGAATTTCATAAATGTCTTCGAGAAGCTTTTGAAGAATATAAAAAAAATGGAAAAGATGTGAAAAAAATATTTTTAGATATTGTTAAAAAGAAACCAGTTAGTTATAAATCATGGGATGCAAATAGTTTTAATGATAGTTTAACAAAATTGAGTGAAAGTAATTTTCCTACAGAAGATGATTTAAAAGAAACTAGAATGAGTAAGAGAAATTTACTTACTCTAAAAAAGTGGTGGGATGACCCTTCTGAAAAAATGAGTAAGTGGCCACTTTTATTTAGATTTATGGCAAGCTTTGAAGATCGTTCTTTTAACTCAGAGTCTAAAGATGGTTTTCAATATTACATTCTTGCTGTAATAAAAGGTCCATTCGAAGAACAGCCGTATGCTTCTAAAGATTTTTGGGGATTTATTACTGGGAACATTAAAGATGGTTCGAGACTAATTGCAGGAATTTCTATTGTTAAAGAACCACAGCTTCTAAAACAAATGGTTTCTTTATCGCAAACTGCGGGGGAGTTTTCTTGCCCAATAATGAGTCTGAATGGAATTGTTAGATTTCCAAAAATAATTCGGTTATTAGATAAATAATTTATTCTCTTAAGCCGAATACAATAGAAAATTTCCTATCATTTTCTAGGTATTCGACCTTTGCGAGGCCGAATAGTTTATATATAAAAAGAATTTATTAATTTATTACTATGGCAATCAAAAATAAAAGAGGGCAAGGTGCTGCTGGTGCAGCAGTACTATTAGTTATTATCGCAGGATTATTAATTGGATTCGTAATTTTACTGCCTCCTAGCGAAAGAGCAGAACTATTAGATGAAGATTATGGTGTAGATGAACCAACAACTATAGATGATACGGATCTTGATGATGCAGTCATTGAGAAAAATTTATTAACCGTTTCTCCAGGAAGGATAGATTTCTTAGGGCAGAAAGAACTTGACCATCCTTTACCTAATGTTAACATTTATACAAGGACTGAAAGCAAAGTTATTGATGGAAAGAATATTGTTTATGCGAAAAAAGGAGCGTTTTCTGGTGAGGCAAGCAAATTTAAGTTTGTTGTTCCTGATTTAAAGAATAGTGAAAATTTTCTTTTAAGTTTTAAAGTTAAAGAAGTTAAAGGAGAAGTAATTATAACTTTAAATGGAGAAGAATTATTTAAATCAGAAGTTCAAGATGGTGAGTCTTTAATAGTTAACATTCCTCCTAATTTAGTTCAAGAAGAAAATGAAATGCTTTTTAGTGCTTCTTCTATTGGGGTGGCTTTTTGGGCAACAAATGTAATTGATTTAGAAAATATTCAAGTAGTTGCTGATGTTACAAGCGTTGAAGCACAATCTTCAAAAAATACTTTTTTAGTTTCTGAAACAGAGAAGAAAAATTTGGAAAAAGTGATTCTAAAATTTAAACCTGATTGTAAATTTATGGAAGTAGGGAAATTACAAATTTTAATTAATGGTAATGAAATTTATTTTGCAGTGCCTGATTGTGAACTTTCATTGATTCCTATAGAGTTTTCTCCGAGTTTAGTTTATCAAGGAGAGAATGAGATTATTTTTAGGACTAATGAAGGAACCTATATTGTATCTCACGTTTTAATTGAATCTAAACTAAAAGAGATAGAATATCCCACTTATTATTTTGAATTATCTTACGAACAATATCAAAACGTAATCAATGATAAGTTAAGGTTGAGATTAGAAATGAGTTTTGTGGATGTTGTTACCAACAAATTTGGGGAACTAGTTTTCAATGGTCATACTAAAGGTTTTGATACGAAAGAAGTAAGTTTTGCCATGGATTTAAGTGATGATCTTGTTCAAGGAAATAATGCTTTGAAAGTTAAACCAAAGAAAACTTTAGATGTTAGAGAAATAAAAATTGACTTAGTTAAGTAAGTTAAATTTTATTTTGATTAATATTTTTAAATTAAACAAAAGAGGTGAATAATGGGTATTACTGATGCTGTATCTGGTGCTGTAACTGGTGGTCAAACGGGCCCAGCAACTGCAGGGGCTTATGTTGCAGGAAAAGAAATTGCAGGAGCAGCAAAGCATATTAGTTGGTTATTATTAGTATTAGGTGTATTTCATTACATTTTAAGAATCACTTCTGGAGCTTCAGCGATAACTTTAGTTTTTTCTTTAACTTTATGTTTTTTAGGAGTTTATGCGTTATCTGCAAAATTAGAAAAAGATCGAAAGGGAAGGATGGCTATTCTTATTCCTATCACCGTTTTTTTTGTTTGGTATTTTATTTTTGGAGCAAATCCTAATCCGCAGTTTTTAATTGTTTTTTTATCAATACTTTTTGGTATTTCAATGATTTTTGGACTTTTTTCTAAAGGTTCAAGCTTTGAGCCAGAAATGTATGGATTTTTACCGGTACTTTTCTTTTTTTTAGACGTAGGGTTAATTCCTTTCTTAATTGAAAATTTGAATTTGCCTATAACTTCATTAATGCAAAATTTAGTTTTATTTATGCCTTGGTGGGCTTTCTTTGGGTTATTAACTTTACCAAGTGAGGCGAGTGATAGTAAAAGTTTAAACTTTTTGGTGACAATCTTCAAAGTTTTAGGGATATTATATCTCGTTTTTGTGATTGTTGCTCCTTCATTGCCTAATGTTGGTTATGATGATTCTTTATTGCCCAGTGTGGGAGAACTTGAAGAAGCACAAGCAAATTTTAGAACGCAGTTACCAGATTTGGAAAATCCTGCTTGGTCAAATTTGAAGTGTATGATGGCGGGACGTTTTACGGATTTACCCGTTTGTATTCAAGAACGACAGGAGAATTCACAGTTAGAAGCAGCGTGTAAACAAAAAGGGTACAGCAAAGGCACTTTAGCATTTACTGATTGTACAAAAGAACAGAAAGAAGAAGAAGCAAAATTGGCTTATTCTGCAGGGGGATTTTATACCCCCACAGTTAAAGATCCAATGAAAGCGGAGATAAAAATTAACAAAGAACAATTAATTCCTGAATACGATCCAACCTGGGGTTATTCAGCAGAAATTAGTATAGTTAATCCTAGCAAACAAACTTTTAAAGCAGTGGTGTTGTGCGATTTTACTGATAAAAAGAATAAAAAAGTTATTAGTGGAGAATTTGATTCTTCTTTTGAATTTGAGATTTCTGAAGAAAATTATGGGGAAACATTTATTTGTACGCCCGGTGAGGAATTAGATGGTTCTTACACTTTAAACATTACTTTAAGATTATCAGGATTAACTACTGAATCTTATTTGGTAAGGACATTTATGGGTACTGAGAAAAAAATAGAAGAAATGACTAATCAACAAGTTCAGGAAACAAAGGCTGAAATTATAAAAGAGATTAAGTCTGCTAATATTGCCACTCAATCTTTTTCAGCAAAAGATTTTGCGAGAATTAATTATTATTTTGGGCACACTAAGGATAATGTTGTGATTGAAGATAAGAAACCTTTACCAGTTTTAGTTTTGACGTTAGAGAATCTTGGTTCTGGCCAGATTACGAAGCTTGAGAATTATGAAATTATTTTTCCTCCAGGAAATTTTGATTTTTCTGACCCAAGCTGTAAAGCGGATAATATCCAAAATCTTGATGTGAAAAAGAAAAGGTTTACATTTAAACAATGTCGTTTGGAAAATTTTCCTTACTCTGATTTACAGTTAGGTGATTGGAGAAGGGAAACAATGACGGCTGTGCTAAAATATGATTATCAGATATTCAAGAAAGTACAAATAATTCCAAATCAAGAAAAAATTAGTTTAATAAAATGAAATTAATAAAAATATTAATGATTATGGTATTGTTTATGTTTTTGTTAGGTTGTGGTTCTAGTTCTGGACAGCAACAAGGGATACAGAATTTTAAACAAGGTTATGGTTCTTTAAATATTAGGTTTTTAGATAATTCTCCCCCAGAGAAGATTTATCAAGGTTCTAAATTTAAAATGATTGTAGAGTTAGATAATCAAGCAGCTTATGATTTAAAGGATGGACAATTAAAAATTGTAGGGGTAGATGAGAAATTCTTTTTGATGTCTTCACCTTTAACAAATGATTTTCCTTCTTTAATGGGTAAGAGTTTAATCAGTCCTTCTGGTGAGAAGATATTTGTTGAATTTGATGCTACAGCTTTAAATGAACTTTTTGAAAATGCAGAACGTTTCCAGAATCCATTTTTTGCTAAAGTGAGTTTTGATTCTATATTTGAATTTACAGATACGATTTGTATTAATCCTAATTTGTATGAAGTTTATGATTCCGGTTGTAAAGTTCAACCTAAAAAAAGTTATTCTGGGCAAGGCGCACCCGTAGCAGTAACAGAATTAGAGAGTGTTATTTATCCTTCTAGTGCGGGAACAGAAGCAGAATTTAGAATGATGGTGAAAAATAGGGGAAGCGGTAAAGCTAATTTAATTGTTTTAGAAGGAGGAAAATTAGGTAATCAGGAATTGAAAGATTGTCACTTTCAAAGTTCTGTAAAAGATTCTGAAGGAAAGAAAGTACTCTTTTATGAAAAAAAGCAGGAGGATTTATTGATTTGTAAAATATTTCTTCGTGATCAACTTTCTTATGAAACCACCTTATCTTTAGATTTTAGTTATGATTATGAGATAAGCAAGAAGCATCAATTAAATATGTACAAGTAAGATTCAAAAGAGGGTGGTGAAGAATGAAAAAATTATTTTTATTATTAGTGTTATTTGTATTGTTTAATTTAACGTTTATTAATGCGAGTTCAATAAGTTATCAACAAGAAGATTTATTCTTTTTTGATAAATTTATTTCTCATGGAACGGAAACAATTGAGAAGCCAATATTTTTCTTTTCTACCCCTTATGAAAGAATAATTAATTCTTATCAAGATGGGATTAAAAAAGAGAGTGCAAAGATTATTGTTAAAGCAGAAAAGAATGAGATTAAAAAGAAAGTTCCTCATCAAATAATTATTACTGAAAATATAATTCGGTTCGAATCGGTTACTATCAATGTCAATCAGGAAATAATCTGGAAAAATGAACAGGAGAAATTACAAGCTTTAGTTTATGGAGTACGAGAAATTTCTGGGATGCGAAGTGGTTTTATTCAACCAGGGGAGAGTTTTACTTGGCAGTTTTCAGAACCGGGAGAGTATACTTACGTTGATTCAGTAGTGATTGGAAGAATGGGAAAGATTACTGTTAATCCATAACAATTTTAAATCAAGAGATATTTTTACTGATTATGAAAATCGCAATTTTAGGTGGGGGAAGTTGGGGGACAGCATTAGCTGTACATCTAGCTAGGAATAATAACAATCAAAATAGTATTAAAGTTTGGGAATTCTTTGAAGAACAGGCGCGAGAGATGCAGGAAAAAAGAGTTTGCAAATTATTGCCGGACATTAAATTGCCGAAGAATATTTTTGTTTCTTCTAAAATGGAAGAGGTTTTAGCTGATTCTGAATTGGTTTTATTAGTAGTGCCATCGAATCATGTTGAGAGAACAATTGAGCAAGCGAAAGAGTTTATTTCAGAGCAAGCAGTTATTATTTGTTCAAAAGGATTTGGACCAGATTTAAAGTTCTTGAGTGATGTTGTTGCAGAGAAAGTTTCTGGTTCAGTATTTTGTTTATACGGGCCAACACATGCCGAAGAAGTTTGCAAAGAAATGTTTTCGGGAATTGTTTTAGCTGGTGGTAAAGGTAAAGAAAAGTTACGGGAAGTAATTGCTTCTGATAATTTGAAAGTAGATTTAAGTGATGACCTTATTGGCGTACAGGTAAGCGCTGCTTTGAAGAATATTTTAGCGGTGTTTGTAGGTGTTCTTGACGGAATGGGTTTAGGAGACAACGCTAAAGCTTATATTATGACACGTGGTTTAGAAGAAATCAAATCAGTAGGAGTTGCTTTAGGTGGAAAAGCAGAAACATTTTATGGTTTAGCGGGAATTGGCGATATGGTTGTAACTTCTACTAGTCCACATTCTCGAAATAGATCTGTTGGTGTTGAAGTTGGTAAAGGTCGTAAGTTGCAAGCAGTGATTGATGAGATGCCGATGGTGGCAGAAGGAGTGACAACTTTAAAAGAAGCGATTGGTCTGAAAGAGAAAACAGGATTAGAATTACCTTTAATAACTGGGTTGTATAGGATCTTGTTTGAGGGAAAAGATCCTCAAGAAGTTTTGAAAAATATTTGATATTTAATGCTTTAAAGATATAAATTAATATATACTTCTTTCTGTTTTTATTTATTATGGTTTTACTTGATGTTAACTCTGATGATGACGTTTTAGAATTATTTATTGATGGGATAGAACATAATATACTTAGAAACTCGATGCAGGGTGAATGTCCAATGATAAATGCTTCCGAAATGTTTGCTAATCATGTCCCTCAAGACTTTATGGAGAAATTAAAAGGACTTTATTCTGTTGAACATCTTCAATCGTTGTATGGTGGAACCACAAAATTGCCCGAATATACTTTAGTTAGAAATATTTTGCAAGATTTTATGTATCGGGAAGAAGTTTGGGATTTCTTTAATGATTATGCGGAAAACAAAGGTGGTTTTGATTTTCTTTCAGGAAGGACAATGCTTTCAAGGTCAAGACTGGTGGATATAGGTCTAACTGTTTTGTTAATTGAACATCATTTAGAACAAGGGGCATTATCTTATGTTCTTCCAGATAAGATTAAATTAGAAAAAAAACAATGATTCTATTCTTTGAAAGCTGCTTCTAATTCCTTTTCATCAAAACCAACAATAACAATTTCTTCTTTTTCATCATCATATTTGAAGATAGTTACGGGAGTAGCTAATTGATCTGATTTTCCAATCATTTCGTTTCGGGCATGGTCACTTTCAGTTAAATCGTGTTCGATAAAAGAGGCCTTTTTCTTCTTTAGCCATTCTTTTAATTTTGTACACCAAGGACAAGTGGGGATAGTATAAATATTGATTTCCATTTTAATTGATTAAAAGATTAGTCTAGTTTAAAAATGTTCTGATAAATCGGCACAATTCAATTCTTGAGTGATTTCTGAATTTTTAATCTTTTTAGTGACGAAGAAAGTTTAATTTTCCAATGGTTTTGCTTGATTTTTAGCGAAATTTACAAATTTTGTGAAAAAGTG
>Ga0075122_10003158_pt1 | contig 10451 bp, 13 predicted proteins | sample AntAceMetag02UKB_FD_69790 | JGI IMG/M metagenome (GOLD analysis project Ga0075122, IMG submission 69790) | Saline lake microbial communities from Ace Lake, Antarctica - Antarctic Ace Lake Metagenome 02UKB | ecosystem: Environmental > Aquatic > Non-marine Saline and Alkaline > Saline | place...
AAACACCGGAAACCTGTAATCTTGAATGTGCAAACGCCCTTGAAACCGAAATTCTCTGCCAGGGACCGGAAACAGTTGCCGGATTCATGGCAGAGCCCATCTCCGGCCTGTTATGGGATCTCAACACAGAATGTCCCTGTTAAGTGATAATGGGACAGCATGTCCAGGCAGCTAAAATAAAAGTAGCTGTTAATCTGTAAATAGACAAAAGTTTTTAGAGCGCTGCTTGCTTCAAAGTTGCAGAAAAACACCGTCGTCTACCAACTATCAAAAAAGCAAGGGTGTGAACAATCATCTATCTATCTGAAGCGCAGCAGCAATTTTGCAAAACTTGGCTAAGAAATGATTAACATCGCTACGTAAGTTTACGGACCAATGATCCTGATAAGTTCGTTGCTACATATACGTATATACCTTATATTGCGTCTGGAAGCCCAATATATCGTCAACTTTACCCTCCAGTTCCGCTCTTTTCCCATTTGCAAACCACCTATCCCAATCTTCAATGGACCGCCAGGTGCTGATTACCAGATATTCGTAGGGATCGGTGACATTGCGCATGGTTTCGCCGGAAATATATCCAGACTGATGTGACGCGATAGTCCTTAATTCGATTAGCAACTCAGAAAGGTTCGGAAGCAATTCTGCTTCCAACCCCCCCAACATGCGGGGCAATTTTCGAATCATGAGTACACGTATCGTCATTTTCTCTCCAAAAACATATGATTTTTTATAAAAAAAATGCCAACTCAATAAACGATGCCAGAATGTGAAGTTTATTTAACACAATTCTTTATCTTTACAAGTCTTGGCATTTGTCAGAGTAAAAAATTTTTCAATGTCAATAAAACCCCGGCAGCTACGGCCGATCCAATTACCCCCGCTACATTCGGGCCCATCGCGAACATCAGTAGAAAATTATCAGGGGCTGCTTCAACACCTAACTTTTGGCTTACCCGGGCAGCCATGGGTACCGCGGACACCCCGGCTGAGCCGATAAGTGGATTGATTTTTGTTTTTGAAAAAAGGTTCATCAGCTTGGCCATCAATATCCCGGATGCCGTTCCTATGCTAAAAGCAATCACGCCGAGAAACAAAATGCCTATCGTGTCCAATTTCAGAAAATTTTCCGATGTCAATCTTGATCCGACTCCCAAACCGAGCAGAATTGTTATAATATTTATGAACGCATTTTGAGTCGTATTCGATAGTCTATCGACAACCCCACATTCCTTCATCAGGTTTCCAAACATAAAAAAACCGATGAGTGGTGCCGCGGAAGGAACTAAAAAAAGACATAGCCCAAGGGCTATAATTGGGAAAAAAATCTTTTCGACCTTACCGACATATCTTAGCTGGCTCATTCGGATAGTTCGTTCTTCAGCCGTGGTCAGCAAGCGCATGATGGGGGGTTGTATTACTGGAACCAGCGCCATGTAGGAATATGCCGCGATGGCGATAGGGCCCAGGAGGTGAGGGGCCAGCTGGCTAGATAAAAAAATGGCTGTCGGTCCATCAGCTCCGCCAATGATACCGATCGAGGCTGCTTCGAAGATATTAAAATCGATACCAGGAATAAATTTGGACAATAAGAGCGATCCTATCAAGGTTATGAAAATTCCAACCTGCGCTGCTCCTCCCAGAAGGATTGTCTTTGGATTGGCGATCATCGGGCCAAAATCAGTCATCGCCCCGACGCCCATAAAAACGAAGAGAGGAAGCACTCCCGTTTTTATACCGGTTGCGTAAATATAGTATAGAATTCCTCCGGGTTCGTTCATACCTGCAATCGGGACGTTTGCCATGATACATCCAAACGCCATGGGTACCAAAATCAAGGGTTCAAATCCTTTCCGAATAGCAAGAAAAAGCATGAGAATGCCAATGCCGACCATGAGTATCCTGCCGATTCCGTCTGTCCACTTTCCTGTTTCAGGAAAAAGGAAACTGTATATTCCGGTGACTTGGACAAATTCTGAAACCATGTCCATTAAAGGCACTGACTCTATCGTCATAGTCGAAACAATGGCTTTTGGTTCACCTGCCAACGCAACCGTAAACAGGAATAAAACCAACAGCATGGCGAGCCAGGGGATCAGGCAACTGCTTTTCATCTTCTATTCTCCAGTGTAAGAGAGGGTTGCCAACAGTTGTTCGGATCTCACTACCTGACCCTTATCCACATTAATGGAGGCTACAGTGGCTTTGATAGGTGACACTACGGGTGTTTCCATTTTCATGGCCTCAAGAATCATTAGTGTTTCCCCTTTTTTCACCTGATCTCCCACAGATACAAGTTGTTCAGATACAATGCCCTGCAATTTTGCTTTTATTTCAAGCTTAGTGGCATGGTCTTGAATTTCAGTTGGAACCGGGGTCACGGTTTTAATCTCGCCTGATGATTCCTCAATCGTTACCTGATACGCTTTGTCCTCAACCGTAACCGTGTAATCGGAAGGACCAGTTGGTACTGCTGGCCGGGGATGTTCTTCCGGGGCGGAAATCGTCTCGGTTTTAACTTCTTCTGGAATTTTTGGAACTTTAACAGTCTTTCTTCCCTTCAAAAAATCAAGTCCTTTGTTCCCACCCGGGGTTGCTAGTGCGGATAAAATGAAGATGTTTTCATCGGTGACTGCCAATCCTTCCTGCTCAAGGATTACTTTCGCTTTCGGAATGCCAGGTTCGAGGATATCCAGAGGATTCTCTTTGCACACAGGCAATTTAAGTTGTTGTTCGGCAAGGCGGACAATCTCTGGATCAGGTTTTACGGGAGTTCGCCCGAAATATCCAAGCACCATTTTGCCATAACCGTCCGTGATATTTTTCCAGGGACCCTTGACAACATTCATATATGCTTGCTGAAAATAAAACTGTGATATCGGTGTTACCGATGTGCCGAACCCTCCCCGGGCAACACATTCAGACATGGCTTCTATGACTTTGGGATAAAGGTATAACGTCCCGGTGTCCCGCATCATCATGGTATTCGCTGTCAGCGCACCCCCCGGCATGGGCGATAAAATAACCTCAGAAGAAATTTGTCTGGCTTCGGGGGGGAAAAAATAATGTTCAAGGCATTCACTTAGCACTCGATTGGCCTTCATTATCTTGGTAATATCAATGTCGAGGGTGTAATCGGTGTCTTTGAGCACATGCCACATGGTAAGGAGATCTGGCTGGCAGGTGCCACCAGATAAAGGGGACCGGGCAAGGTCTACCCCGTCGCATCCTGCCTCGATGGCTGCCTGATACTGGGATGTTCCCACACCTGCCGTCTCATGGGTATGCATCCATATTACTTGATCGTCACCTAAAAGCTTACGGGACGCCTTTATGGTCTCATACACCTTTTTTGGATTAGATGTTCCGGAAGCATCTTTAAAGCAGATGGAATCGTAAGGCAATCCAGAGTCAAGAATTTCCCTCAGGAATTTAATATAATAATCCACGTCATGGGCGCCGCTGCAACCCTGCGGTAGCTCCATCATCGTCACGACTACCTGGTGGTGCAGGTCGGCGTTCCTGATACATTCTCCCGAATAAACAAGATTCCGGACATCGTTCAGAGCATCAAAATTCCGGATATGGGTGATGCCGTGTTTTTTGAACATCCTGGCGTGAAGATCTATGATATCTCTAGGTTGCGTCGAAAGGGCAACAACATTGATTCCTCGCGCCAGTGTCTGTAGTTTTGCTTCAGGACCCGCCGACTCACGGAAACGGTCCATCATATCAAATGCGGATTCACCGCAATATATGAAAAGGCTCTGAAAACGAGCGCCTCCACCGGCCTCCATGTGATCTATACCAGCGTCGACAGCAGCTTCTATCGCAGGAATAAAATCATCCGTTAGCACCCGGGCACCAAAGACCGACTGAAAACCGTCACGCAGAGATGTATCCATAAAACGTATTTTTTTCATGCTGAAAAATCACCTTTCATAAAATATCCAACCTCATTAGTGCACCAACGAAAACTATCTAATTCGCCAATATCTTCGTTGAGCTTAAATTTGACGGTCCTGAAAAAAATCGGGAAACACCCTGTTTGTCACACAATGGAAATCCAGACAAGTTGTATCAAATAATTACAGTTGACCTGAATTTCGGTTTTTACAGGATTGATGACTTTTTACGAGACCCCAAAATAATAGTCTTAAAAATATTTAAAAATATTCCTGCCGCTAAAATATTTGCTTTGTTGGAGAAAACAAGGGAAGGTTTACGGGGAACGTTTATTTTCCGAGAAAAAAACCACCTGCAATCGATCATATTAAAGTACCCTGATCATTCACTTCTGCTCATTATGGTCCGAGATCTGCTCCCCGTTTTTCGTCCGTGATCGGGAGGCGGGCTGCTCGTGCTCGATGGGCTGTGATGGCGGCAGTAATGATAGCAATAAGCTCGGTGTCTTCATGAGCCAAGGGGGATTTTTTCCGCCGCTTTTGCACCGAGTCTTCAATCTCCGCAAATTCCATTGCGCTCAGTGAAGACAGAAGTTTATATGAGAGCTTCACAAGCATAATAAGTATCAAAAGGAAGATGGCTACAGCACTCATTCCTAAAAAACTCACTTTTAATCCAGCAATTATCATACGCGATCCTCTTTTCAGTTGCCCGCTGATTTTAGCTATTCAGTCCTGAAATTAATTATGGTACACCAACTTAGGGTAGAACCGGCATGTTTTGTTTATGTGACTGCCTAGCAGCAAGCTCTGACAACGTCATGTCTGTCATAGAGTATGTTATCCCTCATATTCAATATGGAATCCTTGCAAAACCAGGGGTACCATGATACAAGCCTTCACCCCCTCTTCAACATAATGATAGGAAATTGGTTTTTTGAAGTCAAGAGTTGTTTTGTCACCTTTTTAAGATTTGGGGTTGAAGTCACGAATTGGGGTGAAAAATTATTACTTGGCAAACACCGACTTACCAACATGTTACATGTAACATACTACCTAAATATTTAAAGTCAACCTTTTTTTTGGGTTCTGTTGCAAAAAATGCTGTGTATGATAGATGGTAGGAAATTGGTTTTTTGAAGTCAAGAGCTGTTTTGTCAATTACATTTCCATGATCAACAAAGGTTTCTTTATCCGGATCTTCAATTTGTACCTCTCTGGTCGAATTGCCAGGCAGTGAGGTGGCAGTGGATAAAGCAAGGATCGGCTTAATCATCCACTGAGGGATGTCCCTTTTGATTCAGTTACTGCGAGAGAGGAGTGACGTGATTTGTTCTTCCATGTTGAGAGGGTCGGTAGAGTGGCTGTCAGGATACAGAAACCTGACGGCGGCAAATGCTGCTATTGCACCATCTTCCGCAACGAACTTTCCTGATTTCACCAGATGCTCCACATCAATATTTTTTTGATCATTTGTGGCTTTTCGATAAACGAAATGATGCGCATTTCAGAAAGGGCAAAAATCGCCAACTCACTTCCGCCATAAATCGTGTTTCCGTACGCCAGTAAAATATTCCCAAACAAGTTGTCGTCAAAAAACATCTTATAGATGAGTTGATCGCTAGCGTAGTTTGTAACTCCTCCAGCCGAATTAAGGGTCGACTTCTTCTGCACATAACCGATACCGTTTCGCGGGTCCATTTTCATTCCTGATTCAACAGTAGTAATGAAATTGATACTTTCGGTAGGTAATAAACGTTGAGTTGCGGGCGATGACGAGTACTCCTCTGATTTTAGAAAGGTCAGTGATGATGTCTTCGGTTATGCCATCTGAGAAGTATTCCTGCTGGGGATCGCCGCTCGTATTGATCCAGGGGTTTGAGAGTTAAAGCGGAACTGGTGAGTACTGGTAATCATGCAGTCACTACCGATGAAATTGAAGTGATTGATATTTCCAAATACCAACCTAAAAATGTTCCCTCTATTACATGGCGTGAATGTATCAAAAAGATATGGAATAACGATCCTCTTGTTTGTCCGGAATGCCAGCATGAAATGTTCATTATTTCGTTTATAGATCAACCCCAAATTATCAAAAAGGTTCTGAAATATCTGAACTTATGGGAGGAAGAATCATCCCGCGATCCTCCGTTTCAATCTGATATCCCGGATAAACTGATGTATGTTCCCATTGAAGATGTCGGGTGGGAACAATTTGTAAATCCGGTTTTTTAGGTTAGTGGTTCCAGAGTTCCGAAACGATGGGTCGAAGAAATTTTCTTCATACTCAAAAATCGGGGGAAATCAGAAAATAGGATTTGATCCGAAACTGAATTTCATTTTGTCTCATCAAACAAAAATCCTGTCCATAAATTATCCGAGAGATTCAAGATTAGACCCCAATTTTGAAAAAACCAGCGAAAAGGATTGACATCGAAAAAGAGAATTCCTATCTTTTACGTTCTATTGATGGCCGTCTCCACCACATGAGTGCGTGCCGTCACCTTCACTGTCGCCGCTGCATGTGTTGCCGCCGGTTTCCAGATTGCTTTGCAGATAGCTGGTTACCAATTCTTCCGGTTCCGCAACGGGTGCACCCGTTACCACTTCAATCCCCACCTGGTTAAACAGCGTGATGGCCCTTTGGCCCATACCGCCTGCAATAATTACGTTTGCGCCCTGCTCATGGAGCCACCGGGGTAGAACACCCGGTTCATGAGCCGGCGGTGTCAACATTTCCTTATTGGCGATCTGGTTATCCTGCACATCTACGATGGCAAATTGTTGGCAGTGGCCAAAATGGGCTGTAAGCTTGCCTTCAGCAAGGGGTATAGCAAATTTCATATTTAATTTCTCCATTTAATTTCAGAAAGAGATTCCGTTTTACATAGTCTATAAAAATGCGGGGTTTTAAACCCAATGTCCTTCGACATTGGCCTCTCCCGAAGACTTTAGTTCGCCCCGCTTGAATTCCTCGATAACGGCATCAACCCGTCCCGAGGCACCGATCTTAATTTCTATACCGGCCTGAGTCAATACTTGAAACGCTTTAGGGCCGCAGTTCCCGGTAATGAGAACATCAGCATGTTGGTTGATAATTGTTTTCCCTGCTTGAATACCGGCCCCCTGGGGCAGGTTCAGGCTCTGGGCGTTTTCCACAACCTGGAATTCCATAGTATCCGGGTCGACAATGAGGAAAAAAGCTGCCCGGCCGAAGCGTGGATCCATTTCGGCAGTGAGGGAATCGCCCGTTGATGTGATTGCAAGTTTCATTCTAACCAATCTCCATGTGGAATTTGAAATACAGACGGCGTCAATGCCGCCTTCGATAATCGAATACTGTGACCTTAAACCATCTGTGGGGTTGAGCGCTTCAGCTCACCGGGATTGCCTGCTGCCGGATAGGCCAGATGGGGCATTAAACGGATCAAATGAGCGGTGACATTGGCCCAGACCTCTCGTACTGCTTGTGCTGCGGCACCTTGTGAGTAAACTACCACTGGCTTCCTGGCCACCATGGCTGTGGTGACTTCCCGGTCATAGGGAATGGCCCCAACATATTTCACGTTGTTTTTCTCGGCGTAAGCCCGGATTTTATCCGACATCTCCGGGTTGATGTCATGTTTATTAACGCAGACCATGGCCGGTACCCTCAGAAAGCGGGAAAGTTCGGCCACTCGCTCCATGTCGTGGATACCGGAAAGGGTTGGTTCAGTGATGATCAGTACCGCATCACTTCCGGTGACCGAAGCAATAACCGGACATCCGATGCCCGGAGGGCCGTCAATCATAATCAGGTCATGCCCTTTTTCCTTGGCCATTTTGCGGGTTTCGTTGCGCAGTAGGCTGACCAGCAACCCTGAGTTTTCCTCGGCAATGCCCAGCTTGGCATGAACCATGGGTCCGTATTCGGTGTCGGATACGAACCATTTACCACAGGTCCGTTGTTCAAACTGGACTGCCTCTACCGGACAGAAATGTTGGCAGACTCCGCAACCCTCACAGGCGATTTCGTCCACCACAAATTGGGGCGAGATGGCGTTGAACTGACATCGATAGATGCACTCTCCGCAATATATGCAGAGATCCGGATCAATCCATGCCTTTGAACCACCCTTGAACTCCTCTTCCCTTAATATGGTGGGTGGCAGAACCAAATGCATATCCGCGGCATCGACATCGGCATCAACAATGATTGCATTCTCAGCTAGTGCAGCAAAGGATGCGGTAACAGAGGTTTTTCCGCTGCCTCCCTTGCCGCTGATAATCGTAAGTTCTTTCATTTTCTGATTTTCTCAACCTTTTTTTGTTCCCGTCGAAACAACTGGTTTCAGCATAATCGACCGGGATTTATCTAAAAAGCCAAATTTAGTCGGAATATCTTGCCAACTTGATATTTTTGGCATACCCAACTTGATATATTTGGCATATGCTCATAAGTAAATAATATTTTGATAACATCCCCTTGTCAAGCAGATCCTTGAATATTTTCGGATTAACGGCAATTTATTGATATGGCTTAATTGAAATGAAGAAGGATAACTCCGATTTCATCAATAGGAATGTGACAGAGCTGATACTGGAGAGCATTTCCGACGGTGTGTTCACGGTGAATCCCGATTGGCGCATCACCTCGTTCAACCGGGCAGCGGAGCTAATCACGGGGATTTCCAGGGATGAAGCCATTGGGCGTCACTGCTGGGAGGTGTTTCGATCCAATATGTGTGAATCCGGGTGTGCTCTGCGGAAAACGATGGAGGAGGATAAAACATTCGTTGATTCCGATGCCGTTATTGTGGATTTCGAAAAGCGGGAAATTCCGGTTGTGGTCTGCACCTCAGTTCTCAAAGATGGAAAGGGGAAGTTGCTGGGGGGAGTGGAGACCTTCAGGGATAACAGCTTGGTGGTCGAGTTGCGCCGCAAGCTGGACGGCCGTTTCCAGGTGGAGGGGATCACCAGCAAAAGTCCTGCCATGGCGGATACCATCCGGGATTTACCCCTGATGGCTGAAAGCGACAGTACGGTCCTGATTCAAGGCGAAACCGGTACTGGAAAGGAGTTGATTGCAAGGGCTATCCACAATCTGAGTCACCGGGCTGATAAACCGTTTGTGGCTCTCAACTGTGGTGCCTTGCCGGATACGCTGCTGGAGTCGGAACTCTTCGGTTACAAGGCAGGGGCCTTTACCAATGCCGTGAAAGACAAGCCGGGTCTTTTTGCCGCAGCTGAAGGGGGAACCCTCTTCCTGGACGAAATCGGCGACATCAGTCCCGGCTTTCAAGTCAGGTTGCTGCGGGTCCTTCAGGAGCGGAATTACCAGCCACTGGGGGGGACATCTCAAGTGGTCTCGAACGTTCGGATCGTGACTGCGTCGAATAAAAATCTTGAGGAGCTGGTTGCCGAGGGGACCTTTCGCATGGATCTCTTTTACCGGATCAACGTGGTCAAGGTATCTCTGCCGCCCTTGAGAAACCGCAAAGAGGATATCGAACTACTGGTGTTCCGGTTTATTCGGGATTTTAATATGATCAGGGAAGCGGCAGTTACCGGAATTTCAGCCGAAGCGATACGGTTCCTGCTCTCCTATTCCTTTCCCGGCAATGTTCGGGAACTGGAGAACATGATTGAGCATGCCTTTATCCATTGTCGCCAGGGAGAAATTCAGCTTGGGGACCTGCCTTTTAACCCTGACCATGTCAGTTCCCTGTCTCCCGGGGAGCCTGCGGGTGTGGTTGATTTGAAGGAAGTTGAGGCCGAGGCGATCATGACAGTCCTGCGCAGAAACAACTATAATCGGTTGGCGACAGCGCGTGAGCTTGGTATGCATAAGAGTACCCTGTTTCGGAAGATCAAGACCCTGGGGATTACCTTGCCGAAAATGGATGGTCGTACCCGGATCAAATCGTAATCTGATCCATTGAAAGGGTAGCAGCAGGGTTGCAGTTTGCACAGAAATAAGAGGGTAGGGTCTTAATAACGCGACTGTACAGGTGCGACCCTGTTGGGTGGGGTTGATTGGTGAATTTTTTAATAATCTGGAATTATAGATGGTTTAAAATATATTGAGTTGCGATCGGGTTGTGGTATATTTGATGCAAAATTATTCATAAACAACGGAGATTCAATCATGAGGTTGGCTATTACGATTTGGGAAAACCGGGTATCGCCCCTTTGTGATTCGGCTCGTTTGCTGTCGATTTTTGACGTAGACGGGGGCCGGGTCGACAACGAGCGTCGGATTTCAATCGAAACAGGCCATCCCTTCACCCTCGTATCCAGACTCTCCGAATTGAAGGTGGATGTTCTGATCTGCGGGGGTATCTCTGAATCTCTGTCGGCTCGGATGGATCAGTATGGGATTCGGGTCATGCCGTTCATCAGTGGGCAGGCGGATCAAATTCTGCGTGCATTCTGTTCAGAACAGCTGGATAGACCCGTATATCGCATGCCGGGCTACGGTCGGGGCCGGAAACAGCATTTCAGAAGGCGACTGGGCGGTCGCAGAGGCCGCTCCGGAAATATATTTAATCTATAGTGAATTGGAGG
>Ga0075122_10003159_pt1 | contig 10451 bp, 10 predicted proteins | sample AntAceMetag02UKB_FD_69790 | JGI IMG/M metagenome (GOLD analysis project Ga0075122, IMG submission 69790) | Saline lake microbial communities from Ace Lake, Antarctica - Antarctic Ace Lake Metagenome 02UKB | ecosystem: Environmental > Aquatic > Non-marine Saline and Alkaline > Saline | place...
CCAGAAGATTCAATTCCTTCAAATCAAAAAGGATTAGATGAAGTTATTGATTTGCCTAATTTAATTAATGGCCAAGAAAAAGAAACTGAATTATTAGTTAGAATTATTGGTTTAAGAGGTGAAAATAAGAAAGCTTGGGTAGAATTAACTTATCAACCAACTGGTATTAGTTCTCAGTATACTAATAATGCAGAATTTAATAATGAAGTGATTTCTGTTCCTTTAATTTTAGATTTTGATTTACCAGATAAATTAGTATCTGGTCAATCTTTTGATTTTTCTTTGAGATATGTTAATCAGGCTGAGGTTTCTTTTGATGATGTTCAAATTCGTTTTGAGTATCCAGATGGTTTTGTATTTGAATCAGCTAATCTTGACCCAATAGAAGAAGATAAAGTTTGGTCTTTAGAAAAATTAATGGCTGGCGAGCAAGGAAAGATTTTTATTAGAGCTAGTATTCAAGGAGAAAAAGGTGAGGTTAAATCATTTAAAGCTCAATTAGGACTTTTTAAAGATGATAAGTTTACTCCTTATACTGAAACAGTAGGTTTTATTCAAATTTCATCTTCTCCTTTGTCAGTGATTCAGGCAGTTAATAATACTGATAATTATATTTCTAAAACTGGTGATAGACTTGATTATAAAATTATATATAAAAATACAACTGATATTGGGATTAGTAATATTATTATTACTTCTAAAATACAAGGACAAGCCTTTGATTTAACTAGCTTAAATTTAAAAGGCGCTTCTTTTGATGGGGTTGATCAAACAATTACTTGGAATGCTGGTAATGTTCCTGACCTAGATTATCTTGGACCTCATGAAGAAGGGCAATTAAGTTTTTCTATTAATGTCAAAGAATCTTTACCAATTAATGATTATAATGATAAGAATTTTATATTGAGTAATTCAATTAAAATTGATTCTTTGGATATTCCAATTGCTTTGAAAGATATTGAAATTACTGGCCAGAGTCAATTAGCAACAAAAATATCTAGTCAAGTGACTCTTCAAGCTCAAGGTTATTATTATGATGATTTAATTCCTAATGATGGGCCAATTCCACCTCAAGTTGGACAGACTACTAGTTATACAATTAAGTGGAGACTTATTAATACGAGTAATGATTTGAAGAATGTTAAAGTAACTGCATCTTTACCCCCTCATGTTAATTGGAATAGTAAAGTTAATCCTGGTTATGATGATTTGAAATACAATAGCCAAACTGGGCTAGTGACTTGGACAGTAGGTGATTTACCAGCTACAACTGGAGTTCTTTTACCAGTTAGGGAAGTAGCTTTTCAAGTAGCGATTACGCCAAGTATGGCTCATTTAGATAGTTTAGTTGAGTTGATTGGTCAATCTAAAGTTGTAAGTCAAGATAATTTTGTTAATTTAGAATTAACTAATACAGATAAATCAATTGATACAGACTTACCTGATGATTTAAATGTTACTAAGAAAAAAGGTATAGTTATTAATTAAATATTTTAAAATTATGGTCACAATGGAAAAAATTGTATCTTTAGCTAAAAGACGAGGTTTTGTTTATCCAGCTTGTGAGATTTATGGTGGCTTGGCTAATTCTTATAGTTTTGGACCTTATGGAGTGGAATTGAAGAATAATATCAAAAGATTGTGGTGGAAGACCTTTGTTCATCAAAGAGAAGATATAGTTGGTCTTGATGGTCCAATTCTTCTTCACCCTAAGCTTTGGGAAGCTTCTGGACATACAGTTGGTTTTAATGATGCTATGGTTGATTGTAGGAAATGTAATAAAAGATTTAGAGCAGATCATTTAGTATCTGAGGCTACTAGTCAGGATCTAGAGGGTGAGTTAGAAAAGATGAATAGAATATTAAAAGATAAAAAAATACCTTGTCCTGATTGTGGTTCTTCTGATTGGACCAAAGTAAGAAATTTTAATATGATGTTTAAAACTGAGATGAATGGTGTTGAAGGAGATATGCACCTAAGACCAGAAACAGCTGGTGCAATTTTTGTTGATTTTAAAAATATTATAGATTCAATGAGAGTTAAACTTCCTTTTGGTATTGCTCAAATAGGTAAGGCTTTTCGCAACGAAATCGTGGCTGGTAATTTTATTTTTAGAATCAGAGAATTTGAACAGATGGAAATAGAATATTTTATTAAACCTAAAACAAAGTGGGAACCTTTATTTGAAAAATGGTTAAAACTCCAAGAGAAATTTGTTAAATCTTTAGGAGCTAAAAGTAAGGATATTCGGCGCTATGAACATCCTAAAGAAAAGCTTTCTCATTATTCAAAAAAAACAATTGATATTGAATATAAGTTTCCTTTCGGTTTTGGTGAGTTGTATGGTTTAGCTCATCGAGGTAATTTTGATTTAACTCAACATTCAAAATTTTCTGGTCAGAAATTAGATTATCTTGATGCTCAAGATAATGAGCGATATATCCCTCATGTTTTAGAACCAACTTTTGGCCTAGAAAGAAGTTTGTTAGTTGCTTTGTTATCTGCTTATACCGAAGAAAAAGAAAGAGTGGTTATGAAATTTCCTAAAGAAATTGCTCCAGTTCAAATAGCAGTTTTCCCTCTTTTGAGAAATAAGCCAAAATTAGTTAAAAAAGCTAAGGAAATTTATAATGATCTAAAAACAGAATTCATTTGTGAATTTGATGATAATGGTAATATTGGTAAGCGTTATCGAAGACAAGATGAAATTGGAACGCTAGCCTGTTTAACTGTTGATTTTGATAGTTTAGATAATGATGATTTAACAGTTAGGGATCGTGATACTATGAAACAAGAAAGAGTTAAAATCAAAGAATTAAAAGATTACTTAGTTAATAAATTAGGTAGAAGATAAAATGGTAAATAATTATAAAAAAATAACTTTAAAAAATGGTTTAAGAATTATTACTGTACCGGATAAAAATACTAAGACAGCAGCTGTTTTAGTATTAGTAGGTGCAGGTTCTAAATATGAGACTAAGGACATTAATGGTATTTCTCATTTTTTAGAACATATGTTTTTTAAAGGAACTAAAAAACGTCCTAATACAACAAAGATAATTGAGCCGTTAGATCAGATTGGCGGAAGGTATAATGCTTTTACCGGACAAGAATATACAGGTTATTGGGCTAAAGTAGGTGCCAATCATTTAGATTTAGCTTTGGATTGGGTTTCTGATATTTATTTGAATTCTAAATTTGAAGAAAAAGAAATTAATCGAGAAAAAGGAACTATTCTGCAAGAGATAAATATGATTTTAGATAATCCAGCTAGGCACATTTATGATCTTTGGCTTAAATTAATGTATGGCAATCAACCAGCTGGTTGGGATATAGCTGGCAACAAAGAAACTGTTAGTAATATGAAAAGAGATGATTTTGTAAATTATCTTAAAAATAATTATTCAGCTAAGAATACTGTTATTGGAGTAGCGGGTAATATTGATCAGGAAATAGTTATAAATAAAATTAAAAAGTATTTCCAAAAAATAAATCATCAAGCAACTAAAGAAAAGTTAGCTGTTAAAGAAAAACAAAATAAACCAGAATGTTTGATTCATTATAAAAAGACTGATCAGAGTCATTTAGTTTTAGGAGTTAGGGCATATAACATATTTCATCCAGATAAGTATGCCTTGAGTCTTTTAGGAACGATACTAGGGGGATATATGAGTTCTCGTCTGTTTATCTCTGTTCGAGCAAAACAAGGATTAGCTTATTACATTAAAGCTGGAGTAGATATGGATACAGATGTTGGTTTTTTAGTAGCTAATGCTGGAGTTGATAATCAAAAAATTGATAAAGCAATTATTACTATTCTTGATGAATTTAAAAAGATAACTAAACAAAAAATTAATCCAACTGAACTTAAAAAAGCCAAAGATAATATTAAAGGTTCAGCTTTAATTGGTATGGAAGCATCTGATGAAAAAGCTTCGTTCTATGTTTCTCAAGAGCTTTTAACAAATAAAGTTTTGACATTAGAGGAAAAATTCAGTAAAATAGATAAAGTAACAATTAATGATATTCAGAGAGTAGCTAAGGATATTTTTCGACCAGAAAATCTTAATTTAGCCTTAATTGGACCCTTTAAAGATAAAAAGAGATTTGAAAAGATATTAAAAATTTAAAATGAGTAAAGATATTCAAACAATTAATATTTCAACTTCAACGATTTTCCGAACCGTTATTATTTTATTGGGTTTAGTCTTTTTGTATTTAATAGGTGATATTCTTATAATTGTTTTAATAGCGGTAATTATTGCAGCAGCTATTAATGGTCCGGTTAGTTGGTTACAACGTCATAAAATACCTCGTATTCTTGGAGTTGTTCTTATATATCTAATTATTTTATTATTAGCTGCCTTGGTTGTTACTTTGATTTTCCCTTCTCTATCTGTTCAGGTTAAACAATTAGCTATAAATTTCCCAGAATTTATGGAACAAATTGGTTTAAGTGTTCAAGAGTTTTGGGGGAAGTATAATGTAGGAGGTAATTTACAAAATGTTTTAGATAAATTTAGTCAGGGATTAGAACAAGCAACTTCTAGTATTTTCGGAACTATTATTAATCTTTTCGGTGGTTTATTTTCAGCTGGTATTGTTTTAGTTATTTCCTTTTATTTAGCTGTTCAAGAAAAAGGAGTTAAAAGATTTTTAGTTTCTTTAACGCCAACTGAACATCATCATTACGCTTCAGATTTAATTGAAAGAATTCAAAGTAAAATAGGAGGATGGATGAGGGGTCAGATTTTATTAATGTTGATTATTGGTGTCTTAACTTATATTGGCCTTTTCTTTTTAGATGTAAAATACGCCTTAACTTTAGCTTTGATTGCTGGTCTTTTCGAATTAATTCCATATGTCGGTCCATTTATAGCTCTTATTCCAGCCGCTATTCTGGCTTTTATTCAAGCACCTCTTTTGGGTTTATTAGTTGTTATTTTATATGTTGTTATTCAACAGTTAGAGAATTATGTTATTGTTCCGCAAGTAATGAAGAAGACAGTTGGTTTAAATCCTATTGTTATTATTATCGTCATGTTAATCGGTGCTAAATTAGCTGGTGTTATTGGTATTATTTTGTCTGTTCCTTTAACAGCATCAATTGCTGAATTCCTTAAAGATTTGCAAAAATAGATTAATAGAAAAATATATTGAAAAACTGCCCTTGCCAGAAGGGTCTTTTTTTATATACAATTAAACTATGTTATATATTATTGCTACGCCCATAGGAAATTTAAAAGATATATCACAAAGGGCTATAGAGGTTTTAAAAGAAGTAGATTCAATTCTTTGTGAAGATACTCGAGTAACTAGGAAATTATTGTTACGCTATGAAATTTCTAAACCAACTACTAGCTATCATCAGCATAGTAAATTAAATAAATTAGAATATATCTTAAAACAATTAAAACAGGGGAAAGATTTGGCTTTGGTTTCGGATGCTGGTACGCCAACCATTAGTGATCCAGGGGCTAAGCTGATAAATTATTTAATTGAAGAATTACCTGAATTAAAAATTATTCCAATTCCAGGACCAGCTGCTTTGATTTCTGCTTTAAGTATTTCTGGGTTTTCAGCTGATAAATTTATTTTCTTAGGTTTTCCACCGATTAAAAAGAAAAGGAATAAATTTTTTCTGGGATTAAAAGAATTAAAATTTACAGTTGTTTTTTATGAATCACCTCATCGAATTTTAAAAACATTAAATGAATTAATTGATTTAGATAGACAAATAGTTGTTTGTCGAGAATTAACTAAGAAATTTGAAACAGTTTATCGAGGTGATGTTAAAGAAATTATTGAACAAGTTAAACCCAAAGGGGAATTTGTTATAGTTATCAAAGGAAAATAATATGAAAAAGAAATTTTATATCACCACTCCTATATATTATGTAAATGATAAACCACATATTGGTCATGCCTATACAACCATTGCGGCTGATGTTTTAGCTCGTTATCACAGGGGACTAGGCGAGGATGTTTTGTTTTTAACCGGAACAGATGAACATGGTGATAAAGTAGCTGAAGCAGCAGAAAAAGCTAATAAGTCACCGCAAGAATTTACTGATGAAATAACAGAATGTTTTAAAGAAGCTTGGCAAAAGTTAAATATTAAATATGATGATTTTATTCGAACTACAGAAGAGAGACATAAAAAGGGAGTTGTTAAGTTTTTAAATAAATTAAACGAGAACGACAAAATTTATCAAGATGATTATAAGGCTCTGTATTGTCAGGGTTGTGAAGATTTTATTTTCAAAAAAGATTTAGTTGATGGTAAATGCCCTTATCATAATGAAGAGCCTGAATTAATTTCTGAAAAAAACTATTTTTTTAAACTTGTAGATTTTCTTCCTCAAGTTAAAGAATTGATTGAAAAAGGAGAAATAGAAATTAAACCTAAAGAAAGAAAAAAAGAAGTTTTATCCTTATTAAAACAAGATTTAGGCAATCTCTCAATTTCTCGGCAAAAAGTAAAATGGGGTATTGATTTACCTTTTGATGAAAAACAGAAAATCTATGTTTGGGTAGAGGCTTTGCAAAACTATATCACTGCTATTGATTATGAAAATGAATCAGATAAATTTAAAAAATATTGGCCAGTTGATATTCATTTAATTGCCAAGGATATTGTAAAATTTCATTGTATTTTTTGGCCAGCTTTGCTTTTAGCAGTGGGTTTACAGCCACCTAAAAAAGTTTTTGTTCATGGATTTTTTACAATTGAAGGACAAAAAATGTCTAAAACTTTGGGTAATGTTATTAATCCAATTGATTTAGTTAATCAATATGGAGTAGATACAGTTAGATATTTTCTTTTAAGAGAAATTTCTTTTGGCCAAGATGGTGATTTTAGTATTAAGAGATTAGAAGAAAGATATAATTCAGATTTGGCTAATGGATTAGGTAATTTAGTTAGTCGAGTTTTAACTTTATCAGAAAAAGTAAATGCTAAAACAGAATCTTCTAATAAAGAATTTGATTTAAAAATTAAAGAAACTCAAAAGAATTACAAAAAAGCAATGGAAAATATTAAACCTAATGAAGCATTAGAGTCGATTTGGCGATTAATTAGTTTTTGTGATGAATATATTGAAAAAACTAAGCCTTGGGAATTAATTAAAAACGATCAAGATAAAGCCCAAGAGATTTTATCTGATTTATTATTCACAGTTAAAGAAATTACTAATTTATTAAAACCATTTATGCCAGAAACATCAGAGAAAATTTTTAAACAAATTAAAGAAAATAAAAAAATTGGAAGTTTATTTCCAAGATTATAAATTAAATAACGTATTATTAAAAAAAGCCTTTCAGGGGCTTTTTAAATTTCTATTTTTTTAGCTAAGTCTTGAAAAAATAATTTAATATCTTTCCAATTAGTTTCTTTTATCATAATTGGCATGGGTTCGTTATCTGCTTCGGTAAAATAAGTTAGGCTTTTTAGGATATGTAGTTTGTTGTATCTAATATTTTCGTACTTTTTATCAAGTAGTTTTATAATTTCTGATAGAGAGTATTTTTTTAAAATAAAAAATAGATCAATAAAGTCTTTTTTACTTCCACGAGATGAGATAGCGTATAATTTCATACAAGCAATATCTCGTTCATCAGCTAATTTTATTCCTTTATAATCAATAAAAGGAAAAAGTATTTTATAAGGATAATGAAAAAAACTTAATTGAATTTTGTTTATTTCTAGATTTAAAGTGTCAGACTCTTCTGTTTTTATATTCAGTTTTTCTATTTTTGATAATTTTTTTTTAAGATTATTTGTATTTACTTCTTCTTGACTAAACCAATCCAAGTCAATTGATTTTCTGTGTAAATATTGTAATGCTAAAGAAGTACCACCTGCAAGATAAAAATTCTTCAAGATATCATTAGAAGATAAATTACTTAAAAGTTCTTCTGTTTTTCCATTAATAACTTTTTTGTCCATATTTAAGTATTAAATACAAGTTTCCAGAAATTTGGACTTTTTTTATCAATAAAGCTTGTTTTTTTTGCTACTTCTTTTATTTTTTTAATTCCGTATTTTTCTTTAATAAATTTATAATCTTCTATATCTCCGTATTGTAAAACTCGCTTGATGATAAAATCAGTATGTTTTTTTAAATTGATATTTTTGAATTCAGTATCCCAAAATAGATTTTTACTTAATCTTTTCATATTTATATTATATCACAAAGTTGATGTATTTTCCAGTACTTAAAAGCTCTTTATAGTGCTTTTTTAGTTACTTTTTAATTTGTTTATATTCAAAATATGAATAAATTACTAAATAAATAGCTATAACAATAATTGGTATTAAAATCATCCAAATAGAGTATTGTGGAGAAAACATAGCCAAGAGAATGATGACAGCAGCCAGTTTAAAGAGCTTGCTGCCCATTTTATGTGTTTTATCCCAAACTATATCATTACTTAAAGTCCAAGGTGTTCTAATGCCAAGAAACCAGTTTCTTTTAGATTTTTTAAGGACAATACCAATTGAAAATAATAGAATAGCTAAAGCTGGAACTACCATTTTACCCATATTAAAGCGATAACCAAGATTCCAATAAATAGATAAAGAATGTATATATAGAAGGAAAAGAATAATTAAAAGAATAAACCAATCAAAATATTCTCTGAATTTTTCAATATTTTTTGTTAATGGATCTATTTTAGGAATTAAGAGAAAGAAAATAAAAACACCCAAAGAAATTAGAGGTATTAAAAATAATCCCCAAAAAACAGGTAAATAACCATCAACTTCACCTTGGCTATTCCAATGAGATGCCATTTCTAAAGGCATCAATGAATAAAGATAGACGCCCATTATAAAAGAAATAATAATAGTTAATAAAATAATAAAGTTTGTTTTTTTCATACTTTTATTATATCATATAATATATGATTAAACCAAAATTAATTGATACTCATGCCCATATTAACTTTAGTCCATATAAGGATGATGGTGATGAAGTAATTAAAAGGACTTTAAAAGAAAATGTCTGGTTTATTAATGTTAGTTCTCAATATAGTACTAGTCAGAGATCTATCAAGTATGCTGAAAAATATAAACAAGGAGTTTATGCAGCTGTTGGTCTTCATCCAATTCATGTTAATAAAGGGGGATTTGAAACTGAATATGATGGGACCATTTCAGAAAGAGAGTTTGAGGAATTTGATTTAGATAAATATAAAAAACTTTTAAAAAATCCTAAAGTAGTTGCTTTAGGAGAAATTGGTTTAGATTATTTTGAAGACATTACTGAAGAAGCCAAGGAAAATCAGAAACAAGTTTTTATGCAACAATTAGATTTGGCCCGACAAATGGATAAGCCGGTGGTGATTCATTGCCGTAAAGCCTATAATGATTTATTAGATTTATTAGAAATGTTTAATTTTGGTTGTGCTAATTGTTCAATGTCTTGCGCACCTAATAAATTAAGAGGTGTAATACATTGTTTTATGGGTCGTTGGTCTCAAGCAGAAAAATTTTTAGAAATGGGTTTTCATATTAGCTTTAATGGCTTAATTACTTATGCTCGAGATTACGATAAAGTGATTAAAAATATTCCTTTAGATAGGATATTAATAGAAACTGATTCACCGTATCTAACACCAGTTCCGCATCGAGAGGAAAGAAATGAACCTTTACATGTAAAGTATGTGGCTAAAAAAATCGCAGAAATTAAAGAATTAAAGTATAGTGAAGTAGCTAAGCAAACAACTAAAAATGCTAGAGAATTATTTGGAATTTAAAAGAAGTATTTAATACTTATTATTGAGATAATTATTAGCCAGATATTTATAACTAAAATATTTACTTTTTGAAATATTACGATATATTTTTTATTTTTAAGAAAATAAGTATTAGTTGCTATGTATAGACCTAAAATCACCGTTATTAATCCAAAGATTAATGAAATTGTGCTTAATAATTTATTTGGAATAGTTATAAAATAAAAGAGGCATGCGATTGGAAGAAGTGAAAATTGTAAAATTACTCCCATAGAATGAGGTAGATCACCGATAGTCCATTTTTCTCTTGGTTTGAAATCAAATATTCCTACTATTAAAGCACCAAGACCTGACATAAATAGAAAAATTGCAGCTATTAAAGTATTTTCAAATATATTAAATAACAAAAAAGAAAGAAACATCTCTGTTAATGCTATAAGGATAAAACCTATTTTTAAACTCTTACCGTATTTTATATTAACGAATTCACTCAACCAATTATCTGAAAATGATAATTTTTTTGTTAATAAATGTATTATGATTAAAATTAATAGAAAATAAATAGACAGTATTAGCGACGCGAGAGATAGTATTTGATTTATTTCCATTATCTTATTATACAGTAAAAAAAAATTCTAAGAAAGAGGTTTTATTTTACTAATGCTTGAAAAAACACTAAATATCCGGTATATTTAACATATTATGTCTAAATA
>Ga0075122_10003160_pt1 | contig 10450 bp, 5 predicted proteins | sample AntAceMetag02UKB_FD_69790 | JGI IMG/M metagenome (GOLD analysis project Ga0075122, IMG submission 69790) | Saline lake microbial communities from Ace Lake, Antarctica - Antarctic Ace Lake Metagenome 02UKB | ecosystem: Environmental > Aquatic > Non-marine Saline and Alkaline > Saline | place...
TTGATGTTAAAGAAAACAGAGTTTTATCTCCAGATAAATTACTTTTGGTTTTAAAAGAAATTATTCGTCTTAGTGTGACCCAAGAAGAACCAGATGATATTGACCATTTGGGAAATCGTCGTATTCGTGCAGTGGGTGAACTTGTACAAAATCGTTTCCGTGTTGGTATGGCTCGTATGGAGCGTATCATCAAAGATCGTATGAGTACCTATGAACTTGAGGGTCTTGGGCCAAACAAACTTATCAATGCTCGTCCTGTGATTGGAGCTGTGCATGAGTTTTTTATGAGTTCACAGTTGTCTCAGTTTATGGACCAGGTCAATCCTTTGGCAGAGCTAGAACACAAAAGAAGAATTTCTGCTTTGGGACCTGGTGGTTTGTCACGTGACAGAGCGGGCTTTGAAGTTCGTGACGTGCATACTACTCATTATGGTCGTATTTGTCCGATTGCCACCCCAGAGGGACCAAATATTGGTTTGGTAGGACATTTGGCCAGTCATGCAAAAGTTAATTCTTTTGGCTTTTTGGAAACTCCATATAGAAAAATAATTCACGATGTAACAAATGAAGCTCGTTTTACCGAAGGTGAGATTGCTCGTGAAGAGGTAAAAGGTATAGTAAAAGCAGAAGAAAAAATTACCAAAGAAATTGCTACAAAATTGGAAAAGAAAAAAGATCTAGAAACCGTAGCAGTAAAACCTCGTGTCACAAATGAAATTGTTTATCTAAATTCTTTCCAAGAAGAAAGAATGACTACCACTAGTGTTACTACAAAGACTGATGAAAATGGATTTTTATTAGAAAAAAGAATTCCAGCTCGTATCAAAGGTGAGCCGGGAATGTCTAAGCCACACAACATTGATTATATGGATGTGGCTTCCAATCAGATTTTGAGTATTGGTACTTCTCTTATTCCATTTTTAGAACATGATGATGCGACTCGTGCACTGATGGGTACAAACATGCAGAGACAATCTGTACCTTGTATAAAACCAGATGCACCGCTTGTTGGTACTGGAGTAGAGAGAAAAGCCGCTGAAAATAGTGGACATACTATTTTGGCGGGGGACGAAGGTACTATTACTTATGTAGATGGTGCTAGAATTGAACTTACTACAAAAAAGAAAGAAGTCCTTACTTATACTTTAAATAAATTTATCCGTTCCAATGCTTCTTCTGCTATTAACCAAAAAGCCTTGGCTAATCTAGGAGACAAAGTTAAAAAAGGTGATGTCTTGGCTGATGGTCCTTCTACAGAGAATGGTGAACTTGCTTTGGGTCAGAATGTATTGGTGGCTTACATGATGTTTGATGGTTACAATTATGAAGATGCGGTTATTATTTCTGAGCGTCTAGTACAAAGAGATAAATATACTTCTGTTCATATTGATAATTGTGCTACCGATGTGCGTGACACCAAGCTTGGTCCAGAAGTTGTTACTTCAGACATTCCAAATGTTAGTGAAGAAAAATTGAAAAATTTAGATGCCGAAGGTATTGTTCGTGTCGGTGCTGAAGTTCAGTCCGGTGATATCTTGGTTGGTAAAATTACACCAAAAGGTGAAACAGAACTGTCAGCTGAAGAAAGATTACTGCGTGCAATATTTGGAGAAAAGGCACGTGATGTTCGTGATTCATCTCTTTATTTAGAACATGGTGAACATGGAAAAGTTATTGATATAAAAATATTTTCTGCTGAAGATGGTGATAGATTACAACCTGGTGTTACCAAAAAAGTTCAAGCTACTGTGGCTGACATGAGAAAACTTCAACCTGGTGACAAGATGGCTGGTCGTCATGGTAATAAAGGTGTTATTTCTCGTGTAGTGCCAGTAGAGGATATGCCGTTTTTGGAAGATGGTACTCCAGTTGATATTATTTTATCTCCACTTGGTGTTGTTTCTCGTATGAACTTGGGACAATTGCTTGAGACTCATTTGGGCTTAGCTGCCAATGCTCTTGGTTATCGTGCAGCTACTCCAGTTCTAAATGGTATTACAGAAGATCAGATAAAAAAAGAATTAGAAACTGCTGGCTTTGAATCTCATGGTCAATCACAATTGTTTGATGGCCGTACTGGTGAAGCTTTTGATACAGAAACTACGGTTGGTTACAACTACATGTTGAAACTAAACCACATGGTAGAAGATAAAATTCACCAAAGATCAATTGGTCCTTATAGTTTAATCACTCAACAACCTTTGGGTGGTAAGGCTCAGTCTGGTGGACAGAGATTCGGAGAGATGGAAGTCTGGGCTCTAGAAGCCTATGGTGCTTCTCATACTTTGCAAGAAATCTTGACTATCAAATCCGATGATGTACCAGGTAGATCAAAAGCTTACGAAGCTATTATCAAGGGTGAAAAGATTAGTAAAGTTAATTTACCAGAATCATTCAATGTGCTTGTTCGTGAAATGAAAGGTCTGTGTTTGGATGTAGAATTGCTTGCCCAAACTGAAAGCGGTAATTATTTACCAGCCGAAGAGGTAAGAGAATTGAAACGTAAAGAAAAAGAAGCTGGAGAAAATGATTCAGAAATAGGTGTAGTAGAAGAATAAATTAACTTTTCAATTATCTAATTATCAAATAATTATAAGCTTATGTCACGAGATATTCACTCTATGAACTTTGATGCGATACGTCTAAAAGTCGCATCACCTGAAGTTATCAAGAAGTGGTCTTATGGTGAGATTACCAAACCTGAGACTATTAATTATCGTACTCAAAAACCAGAAAAAGCAGGTTTATTTGCCGAAGAGATTTTTGGCCCAACCAAAGATTGGGAATGTTTTTGTGGAAAGTATAAAAAAATTCGTTACAAAGGTATTATCTGTGATAAGTGTGGGGTAGAAGTTACTCATTCTCTTGTGCGTCGTGAACGTATGGGTCATATCGAGCTAGCTGCTCCTGTTTCTCACATTTGGTTTTTGCGTTCTATTCCTTCAAAAGTTGGTTTGGTTTTGGATATGTCTATCCAGGCTTTGGAAAAGATTATTTACTTTGCCAGCTTTATTATTACTCGAGTTGATGAAGAAGGTAAAAAACAAGTTCATGATGCTTTGCGTGAGGAATTTAAGTCCAAGAAAAAACAAATTAATAAGGAGTTTGATAAGCAAGTAGCTGAAGCCAATGAAAAGAAAGAAAGTAAAAAGGTATTGGATGAATTGGAGAAAGAAAAAGAAAGAAAAATGGAATCTCTAGAAGAGGATTTCAAGGGTGCTGAAGAGGATTTGAAAGATATGAAGATGTTGCAGATTTTGTCAGAAAATCGTTATCAGGAATTGTCTTTGCGTTTTGGTCATTTGTTTGATGCTAGTATCGGGGCCGAAGCTATTCGCAATTTGCTTGAAAAATTAAATTTGAAACAAACAATTGAAAATCTTGAGAGTGAAATTGAAAAATCAAAAGGAGCTAAACATGATCGTTTGGTTCGTCGTGTAAAACTTCTAAAAAGTTTGAATCAAAATGATATCAGACCAGAATGGATGATCATGACTTGTATCCCAGTGGTTCCACCAGATTTGCGTCCGATGGTAGCACTTGATGGTGGTCGTTTTGCTACCTCTGACTTGAATGATCTTTATCGTCGTGTTATCAATCGTAACAATCGTCTAAAGAGATTGATTGATCTGAATGCTCCGGAAGTAATTTGTCGTAATGAAAAGCGTATGTTGCAAGAAGCAGCTGACGCTTTGATTGACAACAATGCTCGAGCTAGTAAGACTGTGACCGCTTCTACTGGTCAAAAACGTCAACTACGTTCTCTCGCTGATATTCTAAAAGGTAAACAAGGTCGTTTCCGTCAGAATCTGCTTGGTAAGCGTGTAGATTATTCTGGCCGTTCTGTAATTGTAGTTGGGCCAAACTTAAATATTGATCAGTGTGGTATTCCAAAGAGAATGGCACTCGAACTTTTCAAACCATTTATCATGTCCCAAATTATCAAACGTGAATTGGCTCATAATGTACGTAGTGCTTCTAGGTTTATCGAGACCAATGCTCCAGAAGTTTGGGATATTTTGGAAGAACTTACCAAACAAACTCGCGTCTTGTTAAATCGTGCTCCAACTTTGCATCGTTTGGGTGTTCAAGCTTTCAAACCATTGCTAGTTGAAGGTAAAGCTATTCGTTTGCATCCCCTAGTTTGTCCAGCTTTCAATGCTGACTTTGATGGAGATCAGATGGCAGTACATTTACCACTTTCCGAAGAAGCAAAATGGGAAGCAGAAAATTTAATGGCTTCTGAAAAAAATATTCTAAAACCAGCCACAGGTGCTCCAGTGACTACTCCACAACAAGATATTGCACTTGGTTGTTATTACCTAACAAAATATGTAGAAAATGATACAGTTGAGGTTAAAAAATATTTTGCCAATACAACTGAAGCTCGTTTTGCTTACAAAGTGCGTCGTATTTCTCTAAAGGAACGTATCAAAGTAAGATTTGGTGATTTATCTAAATTTGAAGAGGGTGAAGGTCCAATTATCGAGACTTCAATTGGTAGAGTTTTGTTCAATGAAATTTTACCAGATAAACTTCCATACTATAATGAATCTGTAACAAAAAAACATTTGGCTCAGATTATTCAACTATTACTTGAATATTATGGACAAGAAGAAACTGCTAGAGTTTTGGATAAAATGAAATCCCTTGGTTTCAAATATGTTACAAAGTCTGGTTATTCACTTGGTATGTCTGATTTTGGTAATATTGAAGAAAAAGCTGATATTCTAGAAAAAGGCCAGGACAGAGTCCAAGAAGTTTGGGATCAATATAAAGAAGGTCTTTTGACAGACTCAGAACGTCATTCAAAGATTTTGGAAATTTGGACTGGTGTAAAAGATAAAGTAGTTTCATTCAATAAAGAAGCTATCAATAAAGACGGTTCTGTATTTGCCATGATTGATTCTGGAGCTCGTGGTTCTTGGGGGCAGCTAGGTCAGGTTATTGGTATGAAAGGTCTAGTAGCCTCTCCTTCTGGAGATATTATTGAGTTGCCGGTAAAGGGTAACTTTAAAGAAGGATTTGATGTGCTAGAGTTCTTTATTTCTTCTCATGGTACTCGTAAAGGTTTATCTGATACTGCTCTTCGTACTGCCAACGCTGGTTACTTGACTCGTCGTCTGGTAGACGTGGCCCAAGATGTGGTGGTTTTGGAAGAGGATTGTGGAGCGACTGAAGGTGAAATATTTACCAAAACTCAATCTGAAGAAATGGGAGAAAAATTGACCGAACGTATTTTGGGTAGAATCGTGGTGGAAGATATAAAAGGTAAAAATGGAAAAGTTCTTGTTAAAGCCGGTGAAATTATTGATGATGAAATTATTCGTCAAATCGAAGAACATGAAATTGAAGAAGCCCACGTTCGTAGTGTTTTCAAATGTAAATTACCAAAGGGTGTGTGTCAAAATTGTTATGGTTTTGATCTTGCTCATAAAAAGCGTGTAGAAAAAGGTGTGGCAGTAGGAACTATTGCTGCTCAGTCTATTGGTGAGCCAGGTACTCAGCTTACTATGAGAACTTTCCATCTTGGTGGTGTAGCCGGTGGTGGAGATATTACACAAGGTTTACCTCGTGTAGAAGAACTTTTCGAAGCTCGTAATCCAAAGAGAAAAGCAGTTTTATCAGAAGTTGATGGTACGGTTGAAATTGAAGATGCTGACGGTAAAGTAATAACCTCTCCAACAGGTAGAAAGATTTTTGAAGGTCGTCGTGGACAAAAGATTATCAAGGTTCACTTCGAAGGCATGGATGAAATTAAAATAAGAGTGAAGAAAGCAGATGAATTGCAAGTAGAAGAAGGACAATCTGTAAAGAAAAATCAAGTATTACTTGTAAGTGGTTCATCCGGAGAAGAAGTAAGAGCTAACTATGCTGGTACTGTGGCTCGTGATGATAAATTCTTGGTATTAACTTACGAAGGCCGACATACCAAGGAATATATCATTCCTATGGGTTATAAACTTTGGGTCAAAGATGGTGATGAAGTGAAAAAGGGTGAACAATTGACCGAGGGTTCTGTCAATTTGAAAGAACTTTATGAACTTCGTGGACGCTATGCAGTACAGAATTATATTCTAAAAGAGATCCAAGAAATCTACGCTGCTCAGGGTCAACGTTTGAATGATAAACATGTTGAAATTATCATTAAACAAATGTTCTCTCGTGTTTATGTAGAAGATCCAGGTGACACAGAGTTGCTTCCAGGTGAAGTAGTAGAAAAAGCTCAGTTGATATTTGCCAATTTGCAAGTTAAGAAAGACAAGAAAAAAGAGGCCACTGCTCGTGAACTTTTCTTGGGTATTTCAAAAGTATCTTTGTCTACTCAAAGTTTCTTGTCAGCTGCTTCTTTCCAAGAAACTGCTAGAGTTCTTATTAATGCTGCTATTACTGGTAAAGTTGATTATCTAGCTGGTTTGAAAGAAAATGTTATCATCGGTCGTAGAATTCCAGCTGGTACTGGGTTTGTAGACAAGTCTGAAAAAAAAGTTTAAGGTTGGTACAGAAAATAAGATAATTAAAAACCGTCTCTGGATTAGAGGCGGTTTTTTTATTTTATAGTTGAGTTGTTGTCATTCTGACACTGACTCTGAACGGAATGAAGAGGAAGTGGAAGAATCCCTTTTTAATGAACTAACCTACAACATCAACAAAGTTTTTTTAATAAAGAAATATTATCTCACGAAAAGGGATCCTTCATTTCTTTTAGAACTCAGGATGACATACTATATTGTATTTTAAATCTCTGCAAATAACTTTAAAAAAATTATTTATAAAGATGGGTGGGGACGGCGGTGGGCACAAAAGTAGTGACCACCACCTCAATGAAGGATTGTTTTTGGTTGGATACTTGGTAGGCTAAATGGGGTGGGTGTTGGGGTGAAGGGGGCAGTGGTAGTAGGAAGGCAGTGTTTCCACTCGTATCTTTGTGTGGTAGTTCCACTCCAGGCCGATCATTCGGCCGAAGATGTCGTAGACACAAAGAGCTGTCTGGTCTACGATCTTGTCGAGGTTGAAGTCCCATTCTTCGTGTAGGAGACGTTCCTGGCGATCGTAGGTACAACATCTACTACCGTCGATGGTGCCACCCATACCATAGTACCACGTCTCAGTCTCGGTGGCGCTGTTGGTGTGGTAAGTGTAGACGGTGCGTCCGTCCATGGTGCGATGGTCAGAGGACCACTTGTCTTCGTGGTAATCCTGTTCTCGTATCCGCACCTTTCCATCTTCGTCGCGGATGTAGAAATTACTACTGTCGATCTTTCCGTCGCCGTTGAGATCATATTCAGCCACTTCGATTTGCCCGTAGGTATCCCTACGGTAGGTGGGAACAAGATCGAAGTGACCATCACAGTCGAAGTCCCACTTGTCACCCTTTTCGTCGTAGACGAACTGGGTGCAGGGGGAGGTGGTGGGTTCGTCGACGATTTGGGGATTGTCGACCATGATCGTTCTGCGAGCACAGGAGGGGAGAGTGAGCACTAGGGTCAACAGAACAAGAGAGAGAACTTTCATCGGGGACCTCTGTCTTTCCGCCCTACCAAGGGCTTGTCCGTGATTTGAATTAAAGTAGAATAAATCAACTTCGTTTCAAATCACAGACAAAATTTGTTACAATCATTCATTAGTACTCCTTAAATTTAAATTGCGAAAGAACTTTATTACAATTAAAATTTATCACAAAAGACCTTTTTTGTCAAGGATTAGTTTTTAATAAAAAATCCTCACCAATTGGTGGGGATTTTTATTTTATATAGAATTTTTCTATTTTATCACAAACTCGTATTCATCAACTATATTTTTTTCTCCTATATATTGATTGTCCAAAACAAGTTTTAATAAGTATGTGCCCGGTTCTAGGTCAGCAATACTAGCGTCAATTTTTAGAGGGCAAGTACAGCGAGCTGTCGTATCAGTTTGTAATATTTCTGTTATTTCCAAATGGGAACCATTGAGTTTGTAATCAAGAGTAAAATTGTCATTGTTAGTATTGCAATAAGTATTTAGGGTGTGACTAAGTAACATGGTGCCATTGTCTATTTCTATTTTTACATTATCAGGTGAGACATCTTTGGTTTCTTCGGTGCAATATTCTAATACATAAGAAAGTTGGGAGGCTATTAGTTCTTCGTTGTTTTGGTTCGGATTGTTACGGAAATATAGGCCAATACCAATTGCTAGTGCGATTACAATTATGATCGGTAGGATGAAAGATAGTTTTTTCATAAAAATTTATTAAGTTAAGTAAATGTATTTTATAGTAATATAGCTGTCTAAGTCAAATGGGGTAAGCTTGATATTTAATTTAAAAAATGATAAATTACCTATATTACTATTAATAAATTTATATGTCAGGACATTCAAAATGGAGTAAAATTAAAAATAAAAAAGGTACAACTGACGCTAAGCGGGGGAATTTGTTTACCAAGCTTGGTAAAGCTATCACTATTGTAGCCCAGCAAGGTGGAGGAGATCCAGAAATGAACTTTTCTCTTCGTATAGCTATAGAAAAGGCCAAAGGCGCCAATATGCCAAAAGACAATATAGAAAAGGCTGTAAAACGTGGGGCCGGTGAACTTAAAGATGGTGCACAGCTTCAAGAAGTGATGTATGAGGGTTTTGGTACCAAAGGTGTAGCTGTTATTGTCGAGTGTGTGACTGATAATACTAATAGGACAATTTCTGAAGTGAAAAATGTTTTCAATAAAGCCGGTGGTTCTATGGGTGGGTCTGGCTCTGTTAGTTGGCAGTTTCAACACCTAGGAGTTGTTCATCTTGCAGAGGAAAATAAAGAAAAAGTAAGTAATAAGAAAGATGAGTTTGAGTTGGCTCTTATTGATGCTGGGGCAGATGATATTATTGATAATGAAACAGATTTGGAAATTAGAGCTTCAATAGAAAATTTACAAAAAGTATTAGAAGCTGTACAAAAGTTTGAAATTGAACCAGATGAGTCTGGTCTAGAATGGGTTGCAAAAGAAACCATAGAACTTGATGAAGAAGGTAGTGCAAAAATGGAAAAATTATATGATGCTTTGGATGATCTAGAAGATGTGGATAATATTTATACAAATGAAGCCTAAGGCTTCGCAATTTTAAATTTAGAAATTTTGTAATTTCAAAACAATTTAAAATATTTAATTATTTAAAATTGTTTTCTAAATTTATAATTCCAAAATTTAAAATTATGATTCAAAAAAATAATCGCGAGATAATCCTCGGCATAGATCCTGGCTATGGTAGGACTGGTTGGGGTGTGATAGAAAAAGTGGGTGGAAAGTGGGAGGTAGTTGATTGGGGTTGTGTGGAGACTAGTATGAAAGATTCATTTGTTGATAGACTGGTAGAGCTTTCAGAAGAACTGCAAAAGATTTTGAAAAAATATAAACCGACGCGTGTGGGAGTAGAGGAATTGTTTTTTGCCAAGAATGTAAAGACCGCTATGAAAGTTGCACAGGCAAGAGGTGTGATTTTACTTACTTTTATTCAAGCTGGTTTGCCAGTAGACGAGTTCAATCCTTTGCAAATAAAACAAGCTTTGACTGGTTATGGCAGGGCAGAAAAGGGTCAGGTAGAGCGTATGGTAAAGATGATTTTAAAAATAAGCAAAAAAATACGACCAGATGATGCCGCTGATGCTCTGGCTATTGCTATTACTTGCGCGGAATCATACAAGATGACACAAAAGATGAAGAAATAGTTTTTATAAATATATATAAGCAAGGTTATTCAAGCCTTGCTTTTTTGTTGGATTTATGTTTAAATGCAGGGGAGAGAAAATGACACACAGAGACGGTCTAAGGCCGAGGAGGATATAATGGAAGAGTCTACAAAACCAGATCTCGGTTTGTGGCGTGCTCTATGGCATTTTGTGTTGAACACTATGTCCTGGTTCCTGGTCCAAGTGGTTAGAATCTCGACCACTACGGGTTGGATTTTGTTTTCAGGTATCGGTGGATTTATTATCTTTTTGGATATGGTCCGTATGCTTTCCAACAGAAAGCAGAAAGCCGATGGGAAAGGTTGGGGATGGCTCCATCCCAAGGCCTTCCAGTTTATTCTCAGGGTCGGAAAGGCTTTTGAGGATTCTGGCATTATTCGTAAGAAGGAACACGAATCTTTGTCAGCTGGAGCTATGAACATTGCTGGTATGGGGCTGGTTTGGATGTGTTTTTCTGATCAGCCTTGGATTGTTGCCAACGTACTACTCTGGTTAGGTTTGGGAGACCCTGCTGCACGCATCTTTAGTTTGCATTTTGGAGCTAAACCCAACAAGTGGTTGCTCCAGAAAAGTGTGATAGGGTGCACTTACTTTTTGGGTTTTGGTACGTTGGGCACCTTGCTTACGTGGATTTGCCATGTGCTTGGTGCCACTATCTACCCAGGAGTAGAAGTATTTGGCTTCACACTCATGCAAATGAGCCCGGGTATACTTTTTCTGGCTTTGGCG
>Ga0075122_10003161_pt1 | contig 10448 bp, 10 predicted proteins | sample AntAceMetag02UKB_FD_69790 | JGI IMG/M metagenome (GOLD analysis project Ga0075122, IMG submission 69790) | Saline lake microbial communities from Ace Lake, Antarctica - Antarctic Ace Lake Metagenome 02UKB | ecosystem: Environmental > Aquatic > Non-marine Saline and Alkaline > Saline | place...
AGAAGGAGAAGTAATGGCTTATATTGACTTCCCATTACCAATTAAAGGTATATCAGAAGGGCTTGTGCCTCACCAAGAGACTCAATTCTCAGGCCATGCATTAAACGTCCGTCCTAGGGATACATTAGAAGGTCGCATTCGACTTGGACAACGTCCGGCACTTCGGAAAGCCTACAGTGAACAGATGGGGACTAAAGATCCTATTGTTAAACTATTCTCAATTACAGTAGCAGGTTAAATATGGCATTAATACTAAACGGATCTACTCAATACGGCTTTTCTACTTCTGGTATTACCGTCGTAGCGTACCCTTTTACAATGGCTTGCTGGTTTAATACAGATGACGATGTTAGTTCCGGGATACCTGTATCTATAAGCCTTGGCAATGCGACTAGTATGCACGTAATACAGTCCCGTGCTATTATTACAGGCGATCCGGTTGCTGCTATGGCATACGGTGGTGCTTGGGTAATAGCTGAAAGTACTACAGGGTTTACGGCAGGGACGTGGCACCATGCTATGGCGGTATTTGATAGTACTACGAGCCGAACAGTTTACATAGATGGTGGAAGTAAAGGGGTCAATACTGATAGCCAGACTCCGAGCATAGGGGCGTCACTTTTAATGCTTGGTACAGAGCGTACTACGCCCACTAGCTATTTTGACGGACAAGTAGCACACTATACTATATGGACCGAGTCTTTAACTAGCGACAACGCAGTGACATTAGCAAACGGGACTCCGCCTTTGTCTGTGTCGTCGGCTAATATCGTCCATAACTACGCTTTAATATCAGACAACATCGCATCAGTCGGGACCATTGAAATAACGATGTTCGGTAGTCCGACATATAACGCAACTAATCCGGTATCTACTGTAGCTACGCCGCTACCTAACAATACTATTTATACTAAACAACTTATAGCTATTGGAAACGATGGGGTGTGGTATGAGAATCCTGCTGGCGTTATGTCAGCAATTGCAGCAACCGCTGATACTTTAGATACAGGTGAGAACTTAGACGCGTGGGAAGGTATGGGTAAGGGTTTTGTTGTAAATGGTTCAACTAAAAAAGTCCTTGATCTAATCAATACTAAAGTAGTGACTAGTGCTATTGTCACCTTGCCAAGTCGTTCTAACACTTTGACTGGTGGTACCTCAGGAGCAACTTTACTAGTTGATTATATAGATTCTAGTTCTAGTACTTGTAATATGTATGGTAAATCAATTACTACTTTGGCATTTATAAGTGGTGAAACCATTACAACTACGAACGACGACGACCAACCCGTATCATTTGTTTTAAGTGAAGCTCAAACCACTTCACCACACTGGTATGATTGGACACCATATGCTAATGACACTACAACATATGGTACTATGCCCTCTACCGCAGAAATAGGGTGTTTGTATCGTGGTCGATGTGTACTAGCGGGTGATGCAACTCGTCCTTATATGTGGTATATGACTAGAGTAATCGATCCTTGGGATTGGAAGTATGCAGTTAATGATCCACTTTCTGCTATCCGTGGCGGTAACGCCGATGCTGGTGAGATTGGTGATGTTATAACAACGTTAATACCATTTAGTGATGATTACTTAATCATGGGTGGAGAGCGTTCAGTGTGGTTAATGCGAGGCGATCCTGCCGGGGCGGGTGGTTCAATAGATCAAATATCTAGCACAACTGGTATGTTAAGTCAGTCAGCGTGGTGTATCGATGGTAACAATAACATCTATTTTTATGGTACAAACGGTCTGTATTCATTAACATTATCAGGTGGACAAGGGGTGCCTGTAAATATCTCTAATGCCAAGTTACCCCAATTGACGAAAGACTGGGCAATTGACAACACACTACATAAGGTGGTATTGTCATATGATGACCAACGTAAAGGTATTATCTTTTCTAAGATAACTCTTGATGGTGGTGCTAGCGAATCATACTTTTATGATCTCAGCGTTGATGGATTCTTCCCAGAAACCTATCCCGACAATCTATCTCCTACTGCACCTTTCTTTTATAAAGCGATTGATGATTCATACACAGGGCTGCTACTAGGCGGGTATGATGGATACATAAGGAACTTTGTTGATTCCGAGAAGTCAGACGAAGACGTAGCAGACGCTATTATAAGCTCTTATCTTACGTTACCTATTCTGCCTATAGTTAGCGACTCTGACAGCGATGCTGTAATTAAAGAGGTAATAGCAGAGACCGCAGGTGGAGCAGCCGGTGGTACATACAGTGATACAGACACCGTAGACATAGCCTTCTATACTGGTGACGATGCTGAAACAGTACTCGAAGATATCAAAGATGGTGCTACTGCGTTCCTTACTGTTGCTTTAGTAAGTGCTGGTCGACAAGCTAAGATACGTGAGCACATACGTACTAAGTATATAGGTATAGTTTTATCCAACTCGGTTTTATCATCTAGTTGGGCAATCAACAAGATATTCGGTGAAGCTGACCAAGGAGGTAAGAAATAGATGGCTAGTCAATTAGATGCAATAGTCAGTAAATATGAGAAGCAGGAAGAGGCAGCCAAGCTTGCTAACATGAAACGTGAGGACCAGGTAACAGCGATTTATGATTCTGTTATTCAGCGATATCAACCTGGTGGTGGTTTCCAAGAAGCTGGTATGGCTGAAATCGGTAAGCAGAAGACTCGTGATGTAGGTGCTGCTACTCAGAACATGATTAGCGGTGGTATGTTTAATACTGAAGCTGCTGCTAACCTAGGCACAGGGTGGGAAGCTAGTGTAGGTTCTGGTGCTAGAATGACACTGGAAGACACTATGATGCAACGCCTTAGTGGTGCAGAGCTAAACAAAGCAGGGTTCCTAGAGCGTATTGAGAACGCTTATCCAGATACGTCGGGGTTGATGGGTGCAGCAGGCCAAATAGGCAGAGGCGGTGGTTGGGAAGATCCTCCCGACGTACCACAGGAATCATATGCTGATTTAAAGAGTAGGTATCAGACACCAACAGCAAACACAGGTGGAGCAGGTAAGGATTATTATAAACTACGCCCTTGGTTAACAGACCCTGCTGCCCAACAGACACAACAACAGCAGCAACAGCCCGCAGAAGCAGCAATGACTAGAAAAGAATGGGACAAGTCCGGTCTCGCTGATAGAGATAAATACCATAAAGGTCTTAGTTATAATAGTCAGTATACAACCTATAAGAACTCTGTATCAAAGTACCAATCTCCGACTGCTAAAGGAATAGAGTCTGGTGATACAGCTACTGCGATGCAAAGACCTGCAAGCACATATACTTCACCTTCACCCGTCTCCGGTCCTAGTAGGGCTGGTATGAATATGCCTTCGAGTAGTGGCAGATACACTTCTTCTCCGACTAAGAAGTCTTCAGCACCATTCCATGTACCAAACTTTTAGGATATAAGCGTCACTAAGTGACTGAAGGGAACGTATGAGCTTAGTTAAGATAAAAGCTGGTGATTGGAAGTCTGTAGAACGTGCTATGAACGCACTAGCTTCGGATACCAAGTTAGGTACTAAAGCTAGTGCGACATTTGGTGGTTTGATTGTCAACGGTACGGCTACACTGTCTGGTGCTGTTATAGACTCGGCTGGTATAGTAAGTGCGACTATAAGTAGTTTAGTAGCAGTGTCAGCTACAGTAGGATCTTTAGGAGCTACGTCGGCAACCGTATCGAGTCTTAGTTTCCTGTCAGCCGACGGCACAAATGCTAGTATATCTACATTGGTTACGGATCAGTTTAGTGTTGTGGACTGTTTATCTGCTACACCAGGTGAGTTAAATGTAGAACAGAAACTAGTCTTAGCCGATACTACGACTTCAGTACTTGGGGTAGTATATAAAAACACCTACCCGTTCTTACATAACTTTCATCACCCTACCGGAGGGGCAGTCGCAGTACTTGGACGTAATACTTTTGTAGGCGAAGACTCTGGCAACTTTATAATGGGTCAGGCTTCTGTACGAGAGCGCGATGGGTCGCATACTACCGGGGTTGGTTATCATACACTGATGAACCAAACAGAAGGATATCGCAATACAGCACTGGGTAGCGATTGTATGGTGGCATTAATTACTGGATATAATAATGTTGGAGTTGGATGGGAGTCCTTGTTAGGAGTTGTGAACGGTGGTGATAATACAGCACTAGGTGTTCAGACGTTGGAGAGTTGTATTTCTGGCGTTCTTAATCTAGCTATGGGCTCTTTTGCGTTGAACAACACTACTGGTGATAATAATGTTGCAGTAGGTCATACTGGTTTGTTTCTAAATACTACCGGATCGGGTAATATTGCTATCGGTGCTAACGCAGGTCGAAAGCAAACAACAGCAGACAATCAACTATTCATTGACAATACCGAGAGGACCAATGCGGCTGAAGACCTAACTGAGGCTTTAGTATATGGGGTAATGGCAGCAGCACCTACAAACCAGACCATTAGATTTAATGTTGGTGAAGCCCAGGTAGCTAGCGGCGCTCCTACTATAGTAGTACACAACAGAACACACGAAGATACTGACGGTGGGCGTGAGTCCAGACTCAACTTCAAGGGTGAACAATCTGGTGGTGAAGAGACTACCTTAGCTAGGGTTGAGGTATCACACGACGGTGCGGTAGATGACCAGAAGGGTAAGTACAAACTATACACTAATACTGGTACTGATGCTGATACTCCAACGTTAGCGTTGACTATAGACTCAGCACAGGCAGCTACAATAGTAGGTGGTTTTGGTTGTAACGGATCAGCAGCCCAGACAGTTTACACCGTGAACGCAGCGTGTACAGACCTGGCTACGGTAGTAGCTTTGACTAACCAAATGCGTTTAGCTTTAATAGCTAACGGGATATGTGTATAAGATTCATATTACCTAATTAGGAGATTAAGATGTCAGTAAGTTATAGAAAGAAAGATGACCAGACCTTAGAAGCAACAACGGTAGTTGACCCACAAGTAATACTTCTTGATCGGGCAGAGATTCAGACTAAGATTGACCATTGGTTACTAGATATTGACAAGATACAAACACAAATAGATGAAGCTCAAGACCAGTTAACTTTATTGAAAGGATAGGTATGAAGATTCAAGTAGACAAAGAAGGTTTGGACGTGTTACAACAGCTATTTGATATAGCCTTACGAAGTGGTGGTATTAATAACTTTAAAGCTGTTACCGAGATACAGAGTATTGTTGAAGTTAAAGAGTATGAGGACGACTAATGGGAATTAAATACAGACCAGAAGGAGAAGCTAGGACTAAAGCTGAGCTAGGTCTTGCTGTAGGTCAGGCTCAGAAGTCTAAAGAGGCATCCCAACGGGCGTCTCAGAAGAGTCAACGTTATGCTGCTGCGAAGCGTCAGACTGATTTGCAGAAGATGCGTGCTCAGCTACAAGACAAGGCTGAAAAGGCCAAGCTCCAACGCCAAGCTGAACTCCAAGCTGCACAAGAACAACAGTCTGAACAACGCCAGGAAGAAAGAATAGCGTTAGAAGACCGTGCTAGACAGTGGGAAATGGAGAAGATGGAAGCTCGCAGTATGCAGGACTTTGAGATGCAGATGCTACGCACACGTATGAAAGAAGAGCAGGACATTAAGCTAGAGCTTAAACAACATGACCAGTACCAACAAGCTGCGGTTACTATTAATGAGCTAAAAGCAGACGGCAAGGTTAACGACGAACAGGCTAGTACAATGCTTGCTCGTGCTAAGATGAAGTCTCTAGGAATGTCAGGCGTTGTTCCGTCGTATGAATCTCAACAACGGCTAGGTATGGCACAAGACCGACAACAGAATCAACCTGGTGCGATGTTTAACCTAGGAGACCAGGCTCCACAAGGGACTACGGCAGTCGGTGCTAATGTTGATCCTATACTAAAACTGCACGCAGGAAGTGAACTATCAGATATGCAGCTAGATGCGTTGGTAGCCCAGATGGGTGTTGACAAAGCCAAAGCATACGCACAACAATACAATCTTAGGTAACGGAAAAGACCAGTCTTGTGACTGAAAGGAACCCTATGGCAGACAGGTGGGAAGAATCAGCTAAACGTGTTGCAGCACAACCTCAAGCTGTTGACCGTTGGGCACAGTCTGAACAACGTGTAGCACAGCAACAAAGCAACGACCCGTGGGAGCGTTCGGCTGCTCGTGTGAAGGATAATAAGAAGTCTGGCTTCGTGCAGGAGTTCCTGAAGGGGATTCCACGTACATTCCTTAACATAGGTGAAGGGGCATTAGGTACACTAGAAGCTGGTATGCGTGCTAAGGTTACAGGTCCGTCATACGGCAAACCTGCTGGATATGGTAACCCTACGGCTGATAAACTACAGCAAGCTGGTGAAAACATTGAAGCTGCTGGTGCTAAGTTTGCTAAAGGTGGTGAAGGGTTTGCTGCTTGGGCTGGTGGTGTGCTTGGTGAGGCTGTACCATATGTAGCGTTGAGTATGGCTACGGGCGGTGCTGCAAGTATAGCGGGTGGAAGTGCTAAGGCTGTGGGGGCTGTGCGAGGAGCTACGGCTGCTGGTGCTGCATTCTTTGCTGAAGGTGAGCAGGCTTATGATGATGCTATTGCAGGTGGAGCTACTGAAGAGGGTGCTCAATTAGAACGTGCTATATCTGGCGGTATTGTGGGGATTATTGAGGCTGCACAGGTAGGAAATATACTGAAGTTTGGCAAGGCTGGTAAGACCAGCATACGTAACATAATGCGTATGGCCAAAGCTCGTGCATGGAAGGCGTTGAAAGGGGAAGGAAAACAACTAGGTGGGATGTTACTGAAGTCGTCTATTGAAGGGGCGATTGAGGAGGCACTACAAGAAGGTGGAGTTATGATAGCTCCGGCTGTCTTACGTGGTGATTATCCTACTAATGAGGATGGGAGTGTAGCGTGGGTAGATATAGCTTCAAGGATAGGTCAAGCTGCTGCTGCTGGTGGGTTTGCTGCTGGTGTTATCGGTGGCGGTGGTGCATTGACTGGAATGGGTGAAGGTGCTCGTCCAGGTGGTGAGGCAATTAAGGCGTCTGCTGAACGTGTCAATACAAGTAACCTTAGTGCTGTGGAAAAGGGACGTGCGTTAGACGCACTGAACAACCTTGGTACTAAAGACCCTGGCATAGTAGAGCTAGATGAGCAGCCTGATATTACTATACCAACCGAAGTACAAGAGACGCTAGACGCTGCTCAGAAGGTGGAGTCTACACTGTCCGACCTAGATATAGATCCACAGATGGAGAAGGAAGCTATATCTGAGGAACGTTCTAAGCGATTTGCTGAGTTTGAGTCTATACTGCAAGGTGAACCAGACCCAGTAATTGCTGCGGCCCTTGCTTATTCTGCTATTGAAGGTGATCTTAAGTTGACGTTTACTCCACTAGAACAACAGTTTAATCCAGAAGATATGGCTAAGCTATATGATGCTGTAAGACAGTCCAACCTTATGACTGGGCAGAAGCTATCAGTCTACGACATGTTAAACACAGTGTTCAAAGAAGGGAAACTACCGCAGAAGGCACAGATGAAGATGTTCGACCAGCTATTTGGTACGACACTCGGCACGACTATGGACCGTAAGCTGCTTACTAAAAGTGGGAAGGTGCGTAGACACATGGCCGATGTAATGAATGTGCCTAGGGCTATGCTAGCTAGTATGGACTTCTCTGCTTCGGCTAGACAAGGGCTGTTACTGATGCCTATGTCTCCTAAGAACTGGGCCAAGGCTACGTATGCTGGTTATCGTGCTGCGTTGAGTCCTGAGTATTCGGAGTTTATTGATTTAGAAATGAGGTCTAACCCTTATTATAACAAGTTCACGGGTCTAGGTGGGCACTACGCACAAGAAGGTATGGGGGCTGCGGGAAATGAGGAAGCATACGCGAGTAGGTTCGTCGACAAGATCCCTGGTATTGCCGCGTCAGAGCGTGCGTACCGTACTACTCTCAATATGCTTAGGCTGTATAACTTCTCTAAGATAGCCAAACAATGGGAAGGTACATCTAAGAATACTAAAGACTACAAGAAGCTGGTTAGCTTCATCAACCATGCTACAGGACGTGGTGATCTACCTAAGTTTATGAAGAAGTACTCAGAAGAGATGAACTGGATGTTCTTCGCTCCTAGGATGCACTTTGGTATTGCACAGACCTGGACTGATGGGTTTAAAGGGTCTAAAGAAGCTAGGAAGATAATCGCTGGTACTATGGCGAAGGCATTAGGGTCGGGGTTAGCAGTCTTAGGACTGGCTGCACTTGCAGGAGTCGATATAGAGGGTGATCCCAGATCAGCAGACTTTGGCCTGATTAGGATAGGTGATACGAGGATTAACTTCTGGGGTGCTCACCAGAGCCTGGCTAGGATGATGGTTCAAAGTATGATGGGGGAGAAGAAGAGTACTACTACAGGAATGTTGTATGATAAGAAGAGGGTAGAAGTGTTGACAGATTACCTACGTACTAAGATGAATGCTGCACCATCGTTAGTATTAGATTTGTCAAGAGGATATAACATGTTCGGGGAGAGGATTCAACCGACGGTCGAAGGACGTGGAGAGGTGTTGCTGAAGTCATTTACTCCGTTAGTGTGGCAAGACATGTACGAAGCATACCAGTACAACGGGATGAGTCAGGCAGCTATCATAGCACCTTTAGCTATGCATGGTATAGGAGCAATGACCTACCAGAACAACGAAGCAAGTAAGTCGTCTGGTCTAAAGAATACATATGCTAGGGAGTATTTCGGGGTAGGGTGGAATGAGATAGGACCAGAAGCACAGAAGAGTATCCGTGCCGTACATCCTGATGTAGAACAACAAGAGCAACGAGCTAAGATTGAACAGCTAGATTATGTATCTGATGCTAAGTTTGCTGAGGAATCAAGGCAGTCTGCCCTGCGAATTAGGAAACATTTGTCTGCGAATACCAGGAAGATACTGTCAGAGAACTACATACCCGTACCTGGTGTAGGTCGTGTACTTGGAACCAACTGGACTATTACGTCCGACCGTGCTAAGGCATACGAACTAGAAACAGCCAAGATGATTAATGAATACCTGCCTAAGGTTGTGTCGTCTGCTTATTTCAAACCTCTAAACAAGATAGGACAGCAGCAGGTAATAGATAAGCTGATTAAACAAATCAAATCTAAGGTTCGTAAAGACATAATGAACCAAGCTAATATGAAAGACATGGAACGTCGACAGGTAATGGAGATGAATAATGGAACACAGTAACGACCACGATACGTTGATTAGAATAGAAACGAAGTTAGACACAGTACTAGAGTGGGCAACAGGACATAAGACTGAACACATGAGAGGACGACTAGCAGTATGGTCTGTTTTGCTAGCCGCCATTCTCGCTTGTATTGTGTTATAAAACGTTTAGTGCTTCGACTAATTCATCTATTGATTCTTTAACAACCAGGAGGCCGCCATCCACATGCTTGATGGCGGTTTTCTTCGTTGTACACTGAGGAGCTAACTCACTCGGTACGTCAATAGACATAATACTATCAATCCTGTCTGTGTTAATAAGAACAGGTCTGCCGTCTTCGTGATCTATAGTAACTCGTATAAGCTTCATATCATACTCCCTTCGTAGCGGGGCTACATCATACTATTATGATGCAATTCCCACGATTCCCGAACTAATGAATGTGCCATATCAAGACGACCTTGAATAGCACTTACAGACAGCTTCATGAACTCTGCTATAGCTTCAAGATTTAGGTCATTATAATACCTAAGGATGACTACGTCTCTGTACTCAGGCGGTAAATTGTTGACTATGTCTAAGACTTCAGATCTCATCTCGTTGTTCTCAGCACCAAGAGCAGGGTCTAGCTCTGACGTAGACACTAGAAGCTCAGACTCAAGGAGTTGTTCAGCAGATATATACTTCTTGTTCTTACGCATGTGATCTATTGACATGTTGTGGGCTATCGTTGAAAAGAGCGGCGGCATCAGCTTCTTGATATCACCCTCAGTTTCCATTGCAGCTACCTTAAGCCACAAGTCCTGAGACAAGTCTTCGGCATCGTGTGTATTCCGCAGGTAGAATTCGAACAATCTCTTGACACCTGTACCATACAAATCATACAACTTCTCTACTTTTTCCTTGTTAAGTACCATATTACGCCCTTCCTTTGTGGTGTAGAATGTGGCATGGTTTACACATCCACTCTACTTCAAATGGCTTATCATAATCTTCGTGGTGTGCCTGAATAGCTCCAATTTTAGAGCATCGGGTACATATAGTAGGTCGCGACATACGACCAGACTTAACTGCATACTTGAGCTTATCACGTGCTCTGGATTTAGTAGGCTGTCTTTCTCTGTGCCGTTTAGCCTGTTCGGCACATTGTTCTGGGTGTGCTTTCTGCCAACGTTTACTGGCGGCTCGTGAGTTTTCAGGGTGAGCTTCCCGATAACGTTTGTGATCT
>Ga0075122_10003164_pt1 | contig 10441 bp, 10 predicted proteins | sample AntAceMetag02UKB_FD_69790 | JGI IMG/M metagenome (GOLD analysis project Ga0075122, IMG submission 69790) | Saline lake microbial communities from Ace Lake, Antarctica - Antarctic Ace Lake Metagenome 02UKB | ecosystem: Environmental > Aquatic > Non-marine Saline and Alkaline > Saline | place...
ATAATACTGATAATTTCCCACCTTTTTTCCAATACTTAAAACATTTAATCCAACTTCTTCTTTAACCTCTCGCATTAAAGCCTCATCACTACTTTCATTATTTTCAACAATCCCACCAACAAGAGCCCATTTGCCCCCATGGATTCCTCCATTTCTTTTAATAACTAAAAATTTGTCATCTTTATTTTTTATAATAGCATTCACAACTTTTACAGATTTTTCCCCGCCACTCCCCCCAATCCCAATTCCTTTCGCCCCCATCATCTTTTCAACTTTAGTATTTCCACTCCCCCCAACTCCAACCTCTCTCGCCCCCACCAAATCAACTCCATCATTATTAAAACTTTTAACAACCTCCTCAACCGTTATACTCCGAACAAGCTCCTCATTATACAAATCAGACTTATGTGGGAAAAAATCATACAACATTGGAGAAACAATTTTTTTCAAAAGAGAATAACCTTCAAGCTCATCAGGAGAAGTAACAAAAAATAATGCAGTTATCTTTTTTCCCAAACCAAGTGCCACATGTAAAGCCATACTATCTGCACTCAAAACATTATCACAACATTCAACCAAAGCAAAAAACTTCTTCAAAGAATCCCTCGTATCCGTCTTGTAAACTTCAACTCCTTTTTCTTTCAATCTGTCATAAATCTCATTAACTTTTTCCTCTTCCTCAGGCCCCCATAAAAGCAAAATTTTATACCCTTTATTATTCATTTTAATAATAAATTCCTCCAAATAATCTAAATGCCAAGCCTTCGAAGGCCATCTAGGAGAAGATCCCAAATTCACACCAAGAATTTTTTTACCATTTATACCACTATCTATCAAAAAATCATTAGCCCATTTCTTAACTTCATCAGGAATATTAACAACTATTTTCTCACAATTAAATTTAAATCCCATTGCATCAAAAATCATCTCTTGATAAGTTTTTTTATTTTCTCTTTTTAACTCATCATCAAAAACAGTATTCAAATAATACTCTGCCTCAAAATTATAAGGCGCAGCATAACCACCATCACTATAATATCCAAACTTTTCATTAGCATTAATTTTTTCAGCAATTTCCGTTGCAGCCTTCTCAATGTCACAACTATATAAAATATCAAATTCTCCCAAATCTTCACCCACAGGTAAAACTAAAATTTTATCAATCATTAAATTTCCTTCCAATACTTCCCGAGAAGACTCTTTAGTAATCCAAGTTATTTCCGATTCTAGATACTTTTTTTTAATTGCCTCAACTATCGGCGTTGTCCTAACAACATCCCCAATTGCACCAAGTTTTACAATACATATTTTCTTCATAGTAAAACTTAAAACCATTGTATTTATTTAAGGTTTATGAAAGTATACATTGCTGGACCATTATGCAACAAACCCGAAAGAGACTTTGCGGAAAAAATAGAAAAAATCTCATCAGATATCGGATTTGAAACATTTCTTCCACACCGAGATATTGGACTCTGGAAAGAAGGAACAGAATTCTCAAAAATTGCAAAAGGAGACCTAAAAGGTTTTGAAAACTGTAAATTAGTAGTAGCAATTTTAAATGGATTCAACGTAGGAGCAGGAACCGCATGGGAAATGGGATACGCTCACGCAAAAAATATTCCTGTAATTGGAATAAAAACAGACCGAAAAGTCAATGAATCAATAGAAGAACTATCTGCAATAATAATAGGGACAACAAAAATATTAGAATCTACAGAAAACCTAAAAAAAGAATTGAAAAATTTTATTATACAAAATAATTAAATAACCTCTTCTTTAAATATTTCTATGAACAACGAAGAACTAATAAAAAAAATTACCCTAAAAAAAGAATTCTCACAACTTCCAGAAACTGACGTAAAAATGGTTTTTAATTCCTTTGACAAACCTCATCTAACCGACCCAGAAAAAATAAAACTCACAAGAGATCTCCTTAGAAAAATGTACACCGCATTCATTTCAAACAAACTTCTCTCTCCAAAAGACAAACCAGTAGAATGGATTTTAAACCGACACATCTCAACAAAAGAACGACTCCCACATTACGAAGAATTATACAAAAGATTAAACATAAAAAACAACACAATAATAGATTTAGGCGCAGGAATAAACGCTCTCTCATTTGAATACCTTCCAAAAAACACAAAATATCTTGCAGTAGAAGCAGTAGGACAATTAGTAGAATTATCAAATTCCTATAAAAAAGGAATTGCTATTCAAGAATCTCTATTTAACCTAAAAGAAATAAAAGAAATAATAAAAAAACAAAAAGCACCAATAACACTTTTTATCTTCAAAACCCTAGACTCATTAGAAATGCTCAAACGAAATTATTCAAAAGAACTTTTGATAGAAATAACTCCTATGGTAAATAAAGTAATTGTTTCCTTCGCAACAAAAAGCCTAATCTCAAAAAAAGCATTCAAAGTTAAAAGATATTGGTTCTATAATTTCGTTAAAGAAAACTTTAAAGTTTTAAATGAATTTGAATTAGGAACGGAAAAATACATAGTTTTCAGTAAAAAATAAACCTCACAATTTTTTTAAAAAAAAAATTATTTAAAAAAACTAAAATCCCAATTCATCCATAAACTGTTTTACCCTTGGAATATATTCTTCTTTTATAACATTCCAATGCTCTTCAAGGGTACCCTCATAAACCCCCGAAGGAGACTTCCAGCTTTTATCAACCGGAGCAAGCTCTCCATCAAAATAAGACATACGAACAATTCCCCCTCTATCTAATGCCCAACAATCTGGTATATCACCACGCACTAATTCTGAAATATATCTATTATTATATCTTGCCACCCCACATTGCTCAGGGAGTAACTCATAAGCAATTTCTCCCAATACCCCCACAAAATCAGACGCAGATTCACGTGGAGTTCTTTTTTTTTCAGAATAAATTTCTTTACCAGGAGAAACAACCAGTCCCCTACAATCATCTTCAATATTTTCCAAATCCGCCACTCCAAACAAACTCTTTAAATGATCCATTAATCCTTTTCCCATTATAAAAAATAACAACATTCGACTTTTATAAACCTTACTATTGTTATTACCTATTAATGACACTAAATATATTCATATCATTACCTCCTTTTCTATAAATAAAACACAAACTTCTACAAAATTATTTTCAATCAACTAATAATCAACCCCCCTCAAATATAAAAAATAAACTTATATAAACAGCCCTTACTATTTTACCATATGACAAAAAGATTTCAAAGAAAAATACTAAAAAACGGAATAACAATTATATTTGAAAAAAGAGATATTCCAGTAGTATCAGTTGCCATAGCAATAAAACACGGAGGAATTCATGAAAAAGAAAATGAAAAAGGAATTTCACACTTTATTGAGCATATGCTGTATAAGGGAACTCCAACAAGAAATTCGAAACAAATTGCAACAGAAATAGAAAAAAATGGAGGAGAATTAAACGGATTTACAAGTGAAGAAGTAACCGCATATTGGTGCAAAATGCCTTCGATTCATACAAATATTGCGTTAAGAGTTTTAACTGATATGGTAAAAAATCCACTATTTGACGAAAAAGAATTAGAAAAAGAAAGAAAGGTAATTTTTGAAGAAATAAAAATGAGAAAAGATTCTCCAAGAATATTTATTTTTGACGAGATACAAAGCTATCTCTACAAAAACCCATTTGGAGAAAATTTAATTGGAACAGAAGAAAATCTAATGAAAATAGATAAAAAAAGAATAACCGAAAAATTCAAAGAAATATACACACCCAACAATATGATTATTTGCGTAGTGGGAAACTATTCAATGGAAAAAATAATTAAATGGGCCGAGGAAAATTTTAAACAAAAAAATAAAAAGATTAAACAATTAAAAATAAAAAAAATAAACAATTCTAAAATAATAAAAAGAAAAGGAATCGACCAAGCAAATATGGTAATTGCATTTCATCTACCTCTCGCAAAAGATAAAAAAAATTACGCAGCCCAAGTATTAATGACATTAATGGGCGAAGGGATGTCTTCAAGATTATTCACAGAAATACGAGAGAAAAAAAACTTAGCATATGCCATAAAAGCAGATACAAACATCAATAAGGATTTTTCATATGGAATAATTTATGCTGGAACAACTCCAGAAAAAACAAAAATTTGCAAAAAACTAATATTAGAAGAATTTGAAAAAGTATCAAAAAACCTAACTGAAAAAGAACTAGAAGAAACAAAAAACCAAATGATAGGAAATTATTTAATCTCAATGGAAGACTCGCAAGTTCAATTAGGAAACTTGCTAACCTCTGAAATAGAAAGCTCAGCAGAAGAATTTTATAAATTTGAAAAAATGATAAAAAGTGTAAAACTAAAAGACGTAAAAAAATTAGCAAAAATAAAAAAATACAGCTTTTTAGCACTTATCCCAGAAAAATAAAATGATAATTATAGAAACTCCTGGAATCAACGGACTAGGAAAAACTTCTGGAGTTGAACATGCTCCAAAAAAAATAATTAAAAATTTAAAAGAAATCTATTCCAATTCCTCAAATAAATCAATAGACTTTCAAAATATAAATACAAAAAATCTTGAATTAAAAAACAATATCCCAGAAGAAGACAATAAAATTATTTATAACGAAGCATTTAATCTTTTTCAAAAAAAAGAAAATCCAATATTTCTAGGAGGAGACCATTCAATAAGTTACTCCACAACTAGAGCATTCTTTGACCATTGCGACACATCAAAATTAGAACCGTGCCTAATTATTTTTGACGCACACCCAGATTTAATGCAACCAGTAGATAAAAAATTCCCAACCCACGAAGAATGGCTAAGACAAATAATAGAAGATGGATTTCCAATAAAAAATATATTGTTAGTTGGAAATAGAAATTCCGATGAAAAAGAGTTAGAATTTATAGAAAAACACAACATTAGACAAATATCAATAGATCAGATACAAGAAAATTTAGAAGAAGCAACTCATATAATAATGGAATTTTCCAGGCATAAAGAATTATATGTATCAATAGATATAGATATAATAGATCCCGCTTTCGCCCCTGCAACATACTATACTGAAATTGGAGGATTAACTTCAAGTCAATTTATTTACATAAGTTCTAGAATATCAAAAATGAAAAACCTAAGAGGAATAGATATCGTGGAAATTAATCCAGAAAAAGATACAAAAGAAAAACTAACCCTAAAATTAGGCGCAAAAATATTATCAGACTTCCTATAGACTTTTTTACATAAAAACTTATAAAGAATTATACACACCTTATATTTTGATGGAAAGAAATTTTTTAAAAAACGACATAATATCTATTGAAGATTTTTCTAAAGAAGATTTAAATTACATAATAAATCATGCAGAAAAAATAAAAAAAAATCCACAATACTTCTCGAATGCAATGACCGGAAAAACAATGATTTCACTATTTTTTGAAAACAGCACAAGAACAGCAACAAGCTTCAAAATGGCAATGTTACAACTCGGTGGAAACGTAATGGAATTCAACAGTCAAACAAGCTCACTAAAAAAGGGAGAAACCCTAAAAGACACATTAAAAATGATGGACGGATATAATCCAGATATAGTTGTAATGAGACACCCAAACGACGGATCAGTAAAATTTGCAAGCACAATTTTAAACGCACCAATAATAAACGCCGGAGACGGGCAAAACCAACACCCGACTCAAACAATGCTAGATTTATTTTCAATAAAAGACATAACAGGAAAAATAGACGGAACAAAAATAGCAATGGTAGGAGATTTAAAATATGGAAGAACCGCACACTCTTTAGCAATAGCTCTTTCAAAATACGAAAATTGTAGAATTTATTTTATATCTCCAGAATCACTAAAAATACCAAAAAAATTTATAAACATCTTGACTCAAAAAAATATAGAATTTTCTGAACACGACCTTTCCGAACTCAAAAATATTATAGAAAAAATTGATATATTATATATGACAAGGATACAAAGAGAAAGATTTCCGATAGGGCGAGAAGGAGAAGAAGAATATGAAAAAATAAGCAAAATATATTGCCTAAAAAAAGAAATACTAAACAATGTAAATCCAAATTTTAAAATAATGCACCCACTACCAAAAATATTTGAAATAGAAGAAGATATCGACGAAACCCCTTACGCATATTATTTTAAACAAGCAGCAAACGGGTTACACATAAGAAAAGCCTTACTAAACATAATAACTCAAAATGGAATCATCTGAAAAAATAACAAAAATAGAAAACGGAATAGTAATAGACCACATACCAACAAATGCGCTCTGGAAAGTAATTGAAATATTAGAACTTTCAAAAAGAGAAAACGGAAGAATCTCAATAGGAACAAATTACTCATCAAAAAAAACAAATGAAAAAAAAGGGATTATAAAAATAGAAGGAAAAACACTAACGACTTATGAAATGGATTTAATAGCCCTAATTACCCCGGATGTAACAATAAACATTATAGAAAATTTTGAAATAAAAGAAAAAAGATATGCAAAAATACCAACTGAATTAATTGGAATACTCTCCTGTACAAACAAAAACTGCATATCAAATCAAACAAAAGAAAAAATAAAATCTAAAATAAACTTTAAAGATAATACATTTAATTGCTATTATTGCGATCAAAGAACGACAAAAGAAGAAGCAAAAATACAAATATTATCTTATAGAAATTAAAAACACTTAATATTTCTCATTAAGCAAATAAAACACTTCTGCCTTCTTTCCCAAAATTTCCTCCAGCTCCTCAAAACTAGCATCAAAAATACTTTTCAAATCTCCAAACCTTTCCAAAAGTTTCTTAGCACTTTTTGGACCAATCCCAAAAAAACCCTCTAAAACAAATTCCAATTGCTCTTTTTTAGTTCTAGCTCTTTTACTAAAATTCAAATCTATCTCTTTATTTTTCTTATTCGCCAAAACCCACATAAACCTAGAAGAATCCTCAGCGTCTCTAGTAAAAATAATCGGAACACCATATTTTAAACCAACAGATAAAAGAAAACCACGAACAGCATTTGAACTAATATTGAAAAATTTATCACACGATAAATCTAAATTACCCTCAACAAATAAAAATTTCCTCTCATGCTGTGACAATTCCAATAACTGTCTCACAAGTCTCTTATTAATTATAGAACCAACAAAATCACGAACTTCTTTTCTTTCAATTATAACATCACCAACCACATAATCTCCAACCTTAAGTTCTCTAAAATCAACCTCAAAACCCCGATTAAATAAATATGCAGGAAGCCTAGAATTTCTCTCTCTGAAGTCAATAATAATTTTATGACGCTCCTTGCTAACCTTTTTCTTTTTTACGCTCTTTGAAAAAATATCATAAATTTCCTTCATTAAGTTTTTCCTCAATTTTTTTTTGAGTTAACAACACAACTTCCTCTATAGTAAAATTTGTTGTATCAATTACAACATCATACCCCGACTCTAAATAACAATCAATATTATAATATTTCATATATCTCTTCTTATCACTTTCTATTCTTTTCTTAATAGACAAAACCATTTCATCAACAGAAAAAACATCATCCTCATCACTTCGCTGATCCACAAAAATACGTCTAGCCCCCACCCCCAAATCAACCTTTAAAAAAATCTTTATTGAATCAGGGATAAAAAAATACGAAAGCCTCCCCTCCATAACAAAATTATCTTCTTTCTCTCCCAACTCCTTTTGATATAAATCAACCTCACTATCCGTCCAAGCCTCCACTTCTCCAAGTTTATTAAACTCATTCAAATTCATTCCTTTTTCAACCGCCATTTTTCCCCGCAAATCCCCCATAGAATAAAACTTACAATTAAACTTTTTTGCTATTTTTTTACCAACGCTAGTTTTTCCAGAACCAGGAAACCCAGAAATAGTTATTCTTACCATAAAACAATCAAGAAAACTTTATTTATAATTTTAACACAAACACATCAAAATAAAAAATAACTAAACCAACATTTTTTAAAGCAGTATAACATTAATTCTACATGAAGAGGGGAATAATATTTGGAGTTTTAATTTTAATTATTTTAGGGAGTAGTATTTTTGTTAGTGCTGATATTCCCATTTTAGAAGTAGATGAAACTTCACCTCTTGGCGTGCAAAAAAATTAATATAATGAAACCTATAACATAAGCACAGCTGGTATAAGCGATAGCGCAGTTAAAATGATGATGAATGGTGAGTCTACACAAACAATGTTAAAACAATCTTTCCCGTATGAATTACATGGAGCACATATGATAGACGGAGTAGAATTTTTAATAAAAGATATTCATTACACATCTAAAGAGGGGGAATTGAATACGGCTTCCGTTTTAGTAACTTTTGAATTTGATATAACAGAAGAAGAAAATAAAATAATAACCGTTTCAAAACCCGGCATTTCACTTGAAGACGCAAAGATAAATATCCTTTGTGATAAAACAGACGACTTTTATAGAAGAAATTCTATTAATACATACTTCAAATTAAAAAATAACCGAAACGAAGAATTTAATTCTATCATGTATTTTAAATCAGATGGTTTAAATTGTTACATTGGAGACTGTTCTAATTTTGAAAATCGCGACTTAAAAAATTCTGCATTCATTAATATCAATGAAAAAAATTTTATTGATACATATACTATAGAAATAGAAGGTAAGGACTTTCTTGCTTTTAATTACACTTTCCAAGCAAATGAAGAAATAGAAATAGAAATAAATTACATGGATATAAGGTTCCCTTTTAATTATTATCTCGATAGTCTTTCATCATATCAAGAAGCAAAGCACGAAAAAATAACAATTGAGGGATATTGTAACGCTGAATTCAACGAACACTATCCAATTAACTTAATTTCCGAAGAGAACAACTACAAGACATAGGTATGGGAATATTCAAACATAAATACTCTTGATGAAAATCTACAAGATGTTTTAATTGTTACAGAATCTGCTTTACCTGATTGTATTCCAAATTGGGAATGTGGAGATTGGCGTATTGAAACTTGTGAACCCAGTTTTATTCCCCCTGAAAGCTACATTCCTGGATCAGAGAATATTAAAGAGGGGAAAACACATAGGTATTGTAATGATGGATGTGGAAATGATAAAATTGAATATAAAAATTGCCCCGAGAATATTCCAGATAATTCCTGTACTCAAATAAATCTTCGTAAAGACGGCAAATACTGCTCACAAGAAAAAATATGGAAAAATCAATTACCAAACACAATAATTTGTGAAAATAACTTTGAATGTGAAAGCAATATATGCACCAATGGAAGTTGCCAAAGTAAAATTGAACCGGAGCCAAATTATTTAATTTATTGGATAATTGGAGGAATAATTATATTATTTACCTTTGGATTAATAATTTTTATACTAATTAAATATTTATAATTTTAACCCAAAATACCCCAACTTCATAATTATCTAAAAATCATCTACAAAGTTTTTTGAACATCTTCAATACTTCCAACTATAGCCTTTTTCTCATTTCCAAACTCCCCTTGAATCTCATCCATAACGCTCCCCATTTTCTTTTCCCTAGATCTAGAGATAAAATAATATGATTCATCCTTTGTATCTTTCGTAATTAACATTATTAACTTTCCACGACTAAGTCTTGCTGTTCTACCCCGCCTCTGAATAGATCTTATAGCCGAAGCAACTGGCTCATAAAAAATAACTGAATCTACTTCCGGTATATCAAGCCCTTCTTCCGCAATAGAAGTCGCAACCAAAACGTCAATTTCACCAGCACTAAATTCTGCTATAATTCTTTTCTGCTCTTTCTGACTAAGCCCAACCCCATTTTTCTTCGCCTGCCCAACAAAAACCCTCGCCCTCACTCCTTCAATCTCATTTAAATTTTTCTCAATAATATTTGCAGTATCACGAAACTGAGTAAAAACAATTATCTTAAAGTCACTCTTTTTTAATTTCTCTTCTGAAATAATTTCGCTCAATCTCGACAACTTAGGATGCTCTTCATTCTTAGCCAAAATTTCACAAATCATACTATACGCCAAATTAAACTCAGGACGCCTAATTAATTTAACTACTCCCTTACTCTTATGACTCGACGCCTCTCCAAACAATTTCTTCATATACATTTGGACTCCATAAACTGTCTGAGTTTCAACCAAATCAATCGCATGACTAATCTTAATAGCCTGAGCACAAGCACTAACCGCAAGCATTTCATTAAAATCCTTATTTCCTCTTTTTAAACTAGCCATAATTCGTTGTTGCAACCTTATCAAAGCAACCTTACTAACCGGACCATAAAGAACACGACGAGTTTTTAATTCGTCAATATACAAATAATAAATCTTTTCCAATATCTTCTTAACTTCCAAAAGCTGAGAAGGAAAATCAACTTCCTCTTTCTGAAAAGTCAATTCTTGTAAATACTCTTTAA
>Ga0075122_10003167_pt1 | contig 10438 bp, 6 predicted proteins | sample AntAceMetag02UKB_FD_69790 | JGI IMG/M metagenome (GOLD analysis project Ga0075122, IMG submission 69790) | Saline lake microbial communities from Ace Lake, Antarctica - Antarctic Ace Lake Metagenome 02UKB | ecosystem: Environmental > Aquatic > Non-marine Saline and Alkaline > Saline | place...
ATACATTCTTTATTTGAAAATCCTGCTGCAATTGCCTCTGGAATAAAAGCTAGTCTGGATTACAAATATAAACACGCCAAAACCAAGGAAGAAAAGGACAGAATTAAAAATATCAAAGTTGTGGCCCAAGGAGGAGATGGCGGAACCTTTGATATCGGCTTTGGTCTTATAAGTGGAATGTGGGAAAGAGGAGAAGACATCCTTTATGTTTGCTATGATAACGAAGCTTACTCTAATACTGGTATGCAGGCTAGTGGAGCTACTCCTTGGGGCTCCAGCACTACTACCACACCATCAGGTTGTGGCGACACCATTGATTCCATTGGATCTCATCAAAGGAAAAAGGACATGATTTCCATTGCCCTAGCTCACGGACTTCCCTATGTTGCCCAAAGCACAGTTGGATTTATATCTGATATAGAAAAAAAAGTAAAAAGAGCCATAGAAATAGGCGGTCCATCTTATATTCAAATCCTTTCCCCTTGTATTCCAGGCTGGAAGATTGATTCAAGCGAGTCAATAGAAGTGGGTAAACTAGCAGCTCAAACCGGACTTTATCCTCTTTTGGAATATGAATATGGAGAACTAAAAAATACCAATAAAATCAAAGAGACCGTTAAGGTAGATGAATACTTAAAAATGCAGGGCAGATTTAAACATTTATTTAAAAACAAGAAAGGATTAGAGCAAATAAATAAAATACAAGAAATTGCCAATAAGAGCATAAAAAAATATAATTTATAGCGAAAACTAAACAATATTGAATTAAAAAACGAGCCCTACATAAACGGCTCGTTTTTTATATTGATTTACCTCATTACTTTCCTGGTGGTAATCTGTATTTAGGGGAAGTTCCATTTTTTTCTACTCTTAAATCATTAAAAAAGAAATCTGTATAAATAGCACAATTTTCTGAAAGTATAACCACTTTTCCATCACTATGGCAAACTTCTACAAGATTACTGTCAGGGACATTAGATCTCTTAAAAACTTCCAAAACTCTTAATTCTATTAATTTTTCTAAATCAAGCTTTTTAAAGAGCTTGAAAAAGATTTACTTTTTCATTAAATCCATGGCTTGATTTGCTAACTTGTCTGCTTCTTTATTTTTTTCCCTAGGAATGTGAGTAAAACTTATTTTTTTAAAAGAAAGAGATAAATTATAAACTTGAACAAACAGAGGTTGTAGGTCCTTATTTCTAACCTTATATTCACGATTTAATTGTTTGACTACTAATTCGCTATCTAGGTAAAAATCAACCTCTTTTGCGCCTATATTTTTTGCTTTTTCTACAGCTTTTAACAGCGCCCTATATTCTGCCTGATTATTTGTTGTCTCTCCTAAATACTGAGATATTTCAAAAATTACCTTTCCTTTAGTATCATAAGCAACTGCTCCGATTCCGGCTGGACCAGGATTACCTCGGGCTCCCCCATCTGTATATATTTTTAACTTCATATTATTTTTATTATTCCTCACTCCTAGGACCTCAAAGCTATTCAACTAACTTCAATATCAATTATTTTAAGCTGGACACTCCTTCTTCCATTAAAATCATTTATATCAACATAATAAACTATATCTAATAAGTCCCCTATTTTAATACTATCACAATTATCAGCTTGTCTAAAAAAGACTCCCCACAAACCATTAAACCTAAACTTTATGTGTTCTTTGTTTTTACCCATACAAACAATATCCTTAACACAAACTTTTCTACTTAAAAAAACAGGTTTAGGATTCGCTTCTCCAAAGGGGGCTAATTTTTCAATATTTTTTAAAAAACTATCATTTACTCTCTCAATATCTATTTCTTCATCTATTTTTATTTTAGGCACTAATTTTATCTTTTCTAACTTTTTATTAGAATACTGACTTATTTTTTTTCTAAATTTTTCTAAATTTCCTACCTCCAGACTAAAACCACAAGCCGAGGGATGACCACCATAATTAATCAAAAATTCATCGCTCTCTTGCAAGGCCTCCATTATATTAAATTCCTCAACACTTCTTCCTGAGCCCTTTAATTTTCCTTCTGAATGTGTTAAAACTAAAACTGGTTTATAAAAAACATTAGAAATACGACCAGCCGCAAGTCCAATAACGCCTTCCATCCAAGGATTTTCTTTTTTACTTACTGTTATTATTATTTTGCCCTTTTCTTCTCTGGCTTGCTCCATGGCCCCCTCCATGACTTCCTCTGTAATTTTTTGTCTAAGACTATTTTTTTCATTAAGATCAAGCGCTCTCTCTTTGGCCTTAACCCTATCTTTACTAATAAGTAAATGAAAAGCCTTGGCCGCATGAGCCACTCTGCTTGAGGCGTTAATTCTAGGAGCTAATTGAAAGCCAATATTCCAAGAATCTAGATAGCCCTTTAACCCTGAAACTTTTATTAATTCTTTAAAACCAATTCTCTTAGTTTTATTTAAAACCTCCAAGCCCTTTTTTACTAAAATTCTATTTTCTCCAATCAAATCAACACAATCAGCCACAGTGCCAACCGCCACTAAATCAAGCAAATTTTCATTTAGCGCTATCTTCTGTTTTTCGGTTAAAGTTGATTTAATAATCAAAGCTTGAGCCAATTTATAAGCAACGCCAACACCAGCCAATTTTTTAAAGGGGTATTTTTCTTCTTTAATGGCTGGATTAATAATAAGACATGGAGGGTATTCGCTTTTTTTAGTAGGCGGAACATGATGATCTGTTATAATAACTTTCAAACCTTTTTTTTGAGCATATTCAACTTCTTCCTTATTTTTAATACCAGTATCGACTGTTATAATCAAAGCCCCACCTTCTTTAACAATTTTATCTATTGCTTTTTTATTTAATCCATAACCCTCCTTAACTCTATCAGGCATATAAACAGAGGGCTCTGATTTAAATATAGAAAAAAGATCATAAAGAAGCGCTGAAGAAGTTATGCCATCCGCATCATAATCTCCATATACAAATATTTTTTCTTGTTTCTTGATATGGTCTATTATCAAATCAACAGCTTCTTCCATATCACCCAAATCAAAAGGATCGTAAGTTTCCAATTTTTCAGGATTTAAAAAATTATACATTTCTCTTTCATCTGTTATACCGCGATTAAACAATAACTGTAAAATTTCCCTACTATATTCGGGATTTTTTTTAATAAAACCATCTTCTGCTCGAGGCAGTACTTTCCATTTTTTTTCATTATTCATAAAAAACTAAAATTTATAAAAAGGCAAAACTTACACTCCAAAAAACCATACTAAAAATAACTATAAAAGATAAAAAAATCCAAGCTACTTTTTTTATATGTTTCTTTTTAATTCTAAACTTTTTTTTGTTAGACATATTTTTTTATTTTTTTAATATTTTAACAAACGTATCGGGAGGAATATCAACTTTACCCCTACCCACTTCCATCATTTTTTTCTTTCCTTTTTTTTGTTTATCAAGTACCTTCCTTTTTCTACTAACATCTCCCCCATAAAGATTGGCGGTAACATCTTTTCTCCTAGCAGAAACTCTCTCAGAGGCCACTATTTTACCTCCTACAGCTGCTTGCAATTTTAAAACAAACATCTGTTTCGGAAGAGTATCTTTCAAAACACCAAGTACGTCTTTACCCTGTCGAAAAGCTTCTTCCCTATACACAATAGTGGACAAAGCCTCCACGAGCTCTTCCGCTACTAAAATATCTAATTTTACAACGTCTGTCTTCTTATAACCTATAAACTCATAATTAATTGAGGCGTATCCAGAACTTACGCTTTTTATTTTATCATAAAAATTAGTCAAAATAGTAGCCAAGGGGATTTCATAGGACAAAATAACTCTACCTCCTTGTATATACTCGGTATTTTTATATACTCCTCTTTTATTTTTAACCAATTCCATTATTTTGCCTATATATTCATCAGGACTAACAACGTCCAAACTAACCCATGGTTCTTCAATATTTTCAATTTCTTCTTGAGGTGATAATTTCTGAGGCATACGAATAATTAATTCTTCTCCTCCTCTTTTATGAACCCTGTAAGCTACACTCGGAACAGTTACTACCAACTCTAAATCATATTCTCTCCTTAGCCTCTCCACAACTATCTCAAGATGCAAAACTCCCAAAAATCCACATCTAAAACCAACACCTAAGGCCTCAGAATGTTCAGATTCATAAAAGAGAGCTGAATCATTCAATTTTAATTTATCCATAGCCTCTCTAAGGTTTTTTAATTCGTTTCCCTCTTGAGGAAAAATACCAGCGAAAACCATGGGCTTAACTTCTTCATAACCCTTTAAAGGCTTAACTCTGTCCCTATCTTCGGCCAAAGCAACAGTGTCCCCCACCTTGCATTCACTAACATCCCTAAATCCAGTGATTATATATCCTATATCCCCAGCTTCAAGTTTTTCAACTGCTTTGTAATCAGGGCTAAAAACACCCACTTCATTAGCATCGCCTTGGATTTTAGTTGCAATCAAAAATATTTTTTTATCTTTTTTTATTTCTCCGTCCATCACTCTAACATGGGCCACAACACCCTTGTAAGAATCATAATTAGAATCAAATATTAATGCTCTAAAAGGAGCTTTGCCCGTCTCTTCTTTGTAAGGAGGTGGAGTTTGGGCAATAATCGTATTAAGCAATTCTTCTACTCCCTTGCCTGTTTTAGCCGAAACAAGACTTATCTCCTCTTTCTTGCATCCAAGTAAATTAACAATTTCTTTTGTTACATTTTCAACTTGAGCAGCTGGTAAATCTATCTTATTTATAACTGGGATAACAACCAAGTTTTGATTCATAGCTAAATACAAATTAGCTAAAGTCTGAGCCTGAATACCTTGAGTAGCATCAACTAAAAGAACAACACTTTCAACTGCAGCTAAACTTCTAGAAACTTCATAACTAAAGTCAACATGACCAGGAGTATCTATTAAATTAATAACATATTCATCATATTTCATAGTCACTCCTTGTAATTTTATCGTAATACCTCTTTCTCTTTCCAAATCCATCCTGTCTAGAATCTGATCCTTCATCTTTCTGTCTTCCACAGTTTTAGTCAGCTCAATCATACGATCAGCCAAAGTAGACTTACCATGATCAATATGTGCAATAATAGAAAAATTTCTTACTTTCTTAATCATAAAAATGTTATGCGTTATTATATCCCTCTAGCTTCTCCCTGGTCTCCTGTTTCAACTTTTTTCCAAGGTAATTTTCTTGTTAAAACTCTCCAAATTGAGAAAAATTCTTCACTTTTAATTATATAACAGATGAACATATATCCCAGAATTCCCAATATACCAGCTATTGCTCCCTGAGTCAAAATTCCCCAGAATTTATTCATATTTACCAAAGGTTCAATAATTATCTTAGTAACCTGAACTATAGAACCACAAAAAATTGCAGCTAGGGAAAATTTAACTGAAGAAAATAATATTCTGCCTTCGTCCAATTCTCCCAATTTATAACGCAAAACCATCCAAAGTAAAACAAAATTAACTATACTGGCAATTGAAAATCCTAAAGCTAGTCCTGCAACACCCATAAATCTAGAAAACCACCAAACAGATAAAATATTAACAAAAGCTGATACTAGACCAATAAAAAAAGGGGTCTTGGCTGTGTGTTGAACATAAAAAGCCCTTATCAGTAATGGTATTAAAGCTTGGGCAAATAAACTCAATGCAAAAAATCCCAAAGTATCAAGGGTTAAAACCGTATCCTGCCAATCAAACATACCAGTTCCCAGTACAACCCTAACAATCTGTGCCCTTAGGGTTATAAGAAGGACTGTGGCTGGCACAATAAAAAACAAAACTTTTCTTATAGTGGAAGACAGGCTCTCTATTAATTTCTTTTTATCAGAGCCTATTTTTGACAAAGATGGAAAAGCTGCTATTGCAAAAGATATTCCAAATATCCCTACAGGAAAGAATTGAAGGTTATTAGCAAGGTTAAAAATAGATAAAGATCCGCTGGCCAAGGTAGAGGCAAAAATTGTTATAACCAATAAATTAATTTGAGTTATTGCCAAGGTCATTGTTCTTGGTATCATCATCTTCGCTATATTTTTCAAATTCTTACTTTCAAAATTAATATGAAAACTATATTTATAGCCTAACTTAAAAACAATTGGAACTTGTATAATCATATGCAAAAAAGAACCCAAAGCAACCCCCCAAGCCAAGCCATAAATACCCAAATACGGTACAAAAAATATAGCTCCAACTATAATTCCCAAATTATACATTATGGGCGAAAGAGAATATACAAAAAATCTTTTAAAAGATTGGAGAATTCCACCCCAAATACTTGAAATTCCTAAGAAAATCGGTGATAAAAGCATAATCCTGGTCAAATTAACAGTTACGATTTTATTTTCTGGGGAAAAACCAGGAGCTATTAATTTTACTAAATATGGTGCGAAAATAATTCCTAAAACAGAAAGAAGAAGAAGTGCTATTATCAAAATATTTAGAAGATTATTAACTAAATCCCAAGCCTCTTTATTTTCCCCTTCTTTTCTGTTAAAAAATTCACTGCATCTAGTTTCTTTAACTAAACAGGAAAGAATGGGAATAAAGCCAGCTGAAAGAGCTCCCATCACCAAGAGATTAAACATCAAATCAGGCACCCTAAAAGCAGCATAATAGACATCTAAAACATCGCCAGCACCAAACTCTCCAGCTAAAATTCTATCTCTAAAAATTCCTAAAAAACGGCTAATCAAAGAAGAAAAAGCCACTAATGTGGCTGCTAAAGTTATACTATCTATTTTTTTTGTTAATAATTTCCTTATCATTATATTTTATATCCTAATCCTTATAAATAAAATGTAAACAGGTTTTTATCCTTTACTGTTAAAACTATTAAGCAAGCTTCTTCCTGTCATATCAGGAGATTTTTCAATATTAAATAAATCCAAGACAGTTGGAGCCACATCAACCAACATACCCTCTATCTCAGCTTTAACTCCATCTTTTTTAACCTTTATATAATTATCAGAATTTACGAGCCAACAAGGAACAGGATTAGTAGAGTGCTCGGTGTCTATCTGGCCTGAATATAAATTAATCATTTCTTCAACATTTCCGTGATCAGCAGTTATAATCAAACAACCATTTTTATCTAAAACTTTATTTATCAAGTCATCTAGACATTTATCAACAAACTCCAAAGCTTTAATGGCAGCTTTAAAATCGCCGGTATGACCGACCATATCAGGATTAGCATAATTAACTAAAATAAAATCATGTTTCTCATCTTCGATATCTTCTAATAATTTATCAGTTATTTCTCTAGCACTCATTTCAGGAGTGTCGGCATAAGATGGAGTATTTTTAGAAGGAACTACTATTCTATCTTCATCTTTGAAGGGTTTTTCTAAACCACCGTTAAAAAAATAGGTTACGTGAGCAAATTTTTCTGTCTCTGCCATCCTTAATTGCTTTTTATTATTGTCAGATAAAATTTTTCCTAGACGCGTTGTTATTTTCTGTTGACTAAAAACAGATTCTAGACCTAAGTCTTTTTCATAATCATTAAACCCTACAAATTTTATATTTTTAGGGGGAGTTAAATTTTTAAATTCATTAAAATCTTTAATACTAAAAGCCCTGGCTAATTGTCTCGATCTATCTTTTCTAAAATTAAAACAAATAACAGCATCATTATCTTTTATTAACGCCTTGGGGAGATCCTTATTGTCTAATAAAACTATTGGCTCAATATATTCATCACCATTTCCTTTTTCGTATTGATTATCAATAGCATCGGCCACATTTTTTTCTTTTACTCCTTCTCCCTTTATAAAGGTTAGAAATGATTTCTCTATTCTGTCCCAGTTGTTATTACGATCCATTGTATAATATCTGCCTGACACACTAGCAATCTCGCCAATACCAATCTCGTCAATACTTTCTTGTAGGGAGCTTAAATATTTTTTAGCGCTCCTGGGACTCGTGTCTCTTCCGTCAGTAATTGCGTGTATATAAACGTTTTTAACATTTTGTTGTTTAGCAAGAACCAAAAGAGCTACTAGATGATCTATACTAGAATGTACTTCACCATCACTAACTAGGCCTATTAAATGTAAGTTACTTTCCTTTTCTTTAACCCAAGCCGTTGTCTTTAATAAAATTTCATTAGAAAAAAAAGTATTATCGGCAATAGAAGCGTTTATAGTAGGTAGGAACTGATAAATAATTTGACCGCTTCCTAGAGCTTGGTGACCAACTTCAGAATTGCCCATAACTCCCCAGGGAAGACCTACAGACATACCAGATGCCTGCAAAAGCATTTTAGGATAATGCTTGTTCATTTTTTCATATATAGGTAATTTGGCTTTAAAAATTGGATTCCCTTTTTCATTATTCCATTCACCCCAACCGTCTAGAATCACCAAAACTACTGGATTATACTTTTCTTTCATAAAAACTTTTTTATCTTTTTTTAGTATGCTATAATGTAGGTAATTTTAAAAAATACTTTATTATTAGATATTATAACATAATTCAAATAATTTTAAAAATATGATAGAACAAATAAAAATACCCTTAACGGTACCTAAAAATAAACGCAATGAGTATATAAAAAACTATGAAACCGCAACTCGTGGAACGGGAAGAATGATGATGTTTGCCGGAGATCAAAAGGTGGAACATCTAAATAATGATTTTGTAGGAAAAGGTATTCCTGAAGAAGTGGCCGACCCTGAACATTATTTTAAAATAGCAAACAAAGCCCATATTGGAGTTTTTGCCACACAAGTAGGATTAATGGCAAAATATGGAATGGATTATCCAAATATACCTTATTTAATAAAAATAAACTCCAAAACCAATTTAATGCCAGAAAAATTTCAAGACCCCTTTAGTAATCGTTGGCTTCCCATGGACTTGATACAAGACTTTAAAGAAAAATCAGGACTAAATATAGTAGGAGTTGGCTATACAGTTTATATTGGCAGTTCTTTCGAAGCAGATATGTTCGGACAGGCATCCCGTATTATTTACAAAGCTCATAGTCAGGGCCTTATCAGCGTTATATGGATCTATCCTAGAGGAAAAGCAATTAAAAATAAAGATGAAAAAAATAATATTCATCTTTTGGCTGGCGGAGCTGGAGTAGCTCTTACCCTGGGAGCTGATTTTGTCAAAATATATTATCCTTATGATTTGCCAAATCAAAAACAAATAGCTAAAAAGTTTAAAGAAGTTACCACGGCCGCTGGAAGAACCAAGGTAATATGTGTTGGAGGATCAAAAAAAGATCCTAAAAAATTCTTAGAAACCCTATATGATCAAATAAATATTTCAGGAACCAGCGGAAACGCCACTGGTAGAAATATTTATCAAAGACCGCTAGATGAAGCAATTAGAATGGCCAATGCTATCTCTGCAGTTTCTACATATAACTACACCCCTAAAGAAGCATACGATATTTTTAAAGGCAAGAAAGAACTAAAAAAATAATCTCTAAACAAATAAAAAAAGAGCTTGTAAAAACAGGTTCTTTTTTTTGTTTTAAAAACTATTTTTTTAAAGGTAAATTGAAATAAAAGTTTGAACCCTGATCTTCATTATTTTTAAAATCAATTTCACCGCCCATTTTATTTATAACAATTTTACAAATATAAAGACCTAGACCAATCCCCTCGTGAGCCCTGCGCAAATAATTTTCTAATTGTCCAAATTTAACAAAAAGCTTATCTTGAAATTGAATAGGAACTCCCTCCCCCTGATCAAGAACCTCTACTTTCACATCATTTTTTAATTTAGATAATTTTATATTTATAGTTTGACCTTCCGTTCCATACTTCACGGCATTTTCAATCAGATTATACATAACGCTGGAAATTCTACTCTTATCTGCTGAAATTTTTAAACTTTTACCTGTTTTTGTTAATTTTATTTTTGAATTATTTCTAGCTCCCAAAGGCTTTAAACTTGGTAATAAAAAATCTAAGAATTCTTCTAAATCAAAAGTTTCTCTTTTAATTACAGCTTTTCCAGTTTCAAACCTAGTTACAGTTAAAATTTGTTTAACGACCCAGTTTAACCTTAAAGATTCTTTTATAATTATTTTTAAATACCCTTTTTGCTCACTAGATAGTTTATTTTTACTCCTCTCTAAAATTTGTCCCATTCCGATTATTGATGATAAGGGACTTTTAAATTCATGGGCGGCTACATTTAAAAATTCGTCTTTAGTTTTATCAAGTTCCCTTAAATTCCTTATTTCTTTCTCAATCTTTTTTCTTTTTGTAATATCAGAAACCATAACCAAATCCCCCAAAACTTCTCCCTTTTTATCCCTAACTACAATAGCCGAAAGTATCCCATGAAATTTTTTTTTGTTTTTACCTACAAGCTCTATTTCATAAGGACTTATATTTTTACCGTTAACTCTATTTGAAAAATTTCTTATAGCCTTAACTCTACTTT
>Ga0075122_10003169_pt1 | contig 10436 bp, 16 predicted proteins | sample AntAceMetag02UKB_FD_69790 | JGI IMG/M metagenome (GOLD analysis project Ga0075122, IMG submission 69790) | Saline lake microbial communities from Ace Lake, Antarctica - Antarctic Ace Lake Metagenome 02UKB | ecosystem: Environmental > Aquatic > Non-marine Saline and Alkaline > Saline | place...
GTTTTTGTGAGTTCCATATTCCCGTTTCCTTTCTATTTTTTATTTGCTTTTGCTTCCGGTTCTAAGAATAAACTCATAGCTTCGTGATAAAGCTGTGATCTTGAAGCCGTTGTTTCACCGGCTCTCCTTTTTTCTAAAACGATTTTATCAACTTTATCCATAAGTACCGGATCGATATATATAGTTGACTGGATTCTTCGGTCAGTATAGTATCTCGGTCTACCTATCGCTTTAGATTCTTCTGTCCATCTTTTTGGTTGTCTTGACATTTTGTTTTTCCCTCCTTTCGTTCACCTCCCTTTAATTATAGCACTTACTCCATTTTGTGTCTAGAGTGCGGATCACAGAACCTCATACAATCGTTTAAAATAGTCGCTACATTCTGTAAGGTCTATGTACTTAGCTTTTAATGCTATGAATTCTTTTTTTGCGGTATCTAACACTTGTTTCCTGTACGTCGGATCCTTTATTGCGTCCGATAAGGATATGTATATCTTTTCGGTTGTTTCTTTTGAAGTTATATTGTGGAACGCTCTGACGATTCGGGTGTCTGGCTCGCTTCCTTCCGGCGTTTCTATCTGAACAATGACAACTATGTTATTAATAATAACCCTCGCTTGTTGTTTTCTATGTTCACGGCCGGCTTTTTCGTTGTCCCATTCAAAACAATAATGTAATACATCTAAATCATGAGTAGATTCGTTTACCACACATTCAGGTGTAATTCCGTGATAAACCGTTTTAATTCTTTCTAGTTCTTCGCCGGCTGTTTGTGCTTCTACCGGGAACATCTTTGTTTTCCATTGATAAACCATGAAGCGGCTCCTTTCCAAAATATATATAGTCTGTTTTTATCCCGGGTTCGGGTTTCAACGATTCTACTCCTTTTATCAGTTGTTTTAATTCTCTGTACCCTTCTCTGTCGTGAACATCAAGTTCTTCAAGATCAGCTCTTAACATAGGTAAATCTTCAACGTCATAAAACGTATGAGAATAAACAAGAATCTGTTTTTCAATATAAACCTTCTGCATAAAATCACCTCCTCTCTTTTCGTATTTCCTCAACTGCCTTGCCGTACCTAGCTCAACCAATCCCAATCATACGCTAGCTCACCAGACCTCGACTGCCTTACCACTCCAAAACTCGACTGGCCTTACTCCAACTTACCTTACCAAGACTGCCTTGCCTTACCACGTCAAAACTCACACCAACGTAACCCACGAAACCCCGACTGCCAAGAATTAAACGACTTCGAACATTCCAAAGCTACCGCCTTTTTCTGGTCGCCATTCGCCAACGCCAACGCTGAACCCTGAAAGATTTATCAAATTAACTAAAACGGTCGGTGTAAAGAAATCCGCGTTATAGGTTATATTAAGTTCGGCTGTCCAGTTTTTAAATTCCGGTCGAAATCTTATGTCCGCGCTTCCGTTTTTTAAGATAACCATATCTTCACGCATTATTGGCGTATCAGATTTTATCTCAACCAATTCACCGTCTACGTAGAACGCGCCCATCAAGGAAACCTTGTCTTTTGATAGCTTGTTTCTGTAAGCGGCGGATGCGACTGCTTTTTTAAAAGCAATAGATGGGAATCCAAATGTAGCACCGGCATTGATTGCTTTTTCAAACCCGACTTCCGTTTTCTCTTTGGGTTCGTGGCTCAACCAATACGCTGAATCAATAAAATCTCTGACCGGATCCCGTGGTTCCGGTGCCTTGTTCCTTATTTTCCCCGGACTTAAAATTTGTTTCTTTGCTTTTTCTGACCACTTATGAACAATCAGCGAACTTGTCCCCTTCACGGTCACAACCAGTTTTTTTAAGTTAATCCTTGATAGTGATATTACTGTGCTTGTTTCTACTTTTGCTTTTGCCATGTTAATTACTTCCTTTCTTCCGGTATTCCCGGAACTTCTTTTTCATTGTACATAATGTGTTTCAGAACCCTTATTTTTCAGGAAGTTCATGGGATTTGTCGCCGTTTTTTAGCGCAATCCAAATGTCAGCCATTACTTCTTTTGCTCTTTTTGACTGATATCGTCCAAGAATCAGTTCATCTTCTGATCCTAAACTCTTTACAATAAAAGACTCGGTATTTTTATAGTCGTTTATGCCTAGGTTGTCGGCAATCATTATTGCGCTTTTGTTTTGTGATAATATAAACATTGCTTCTCTCCTTTCGTTTCATTATTTGTTCCAAAAAAAGTTTCCGCGAGCAAGGGTTGAACTTGCATCTACCGAACTCCATGCTTTCAAACATCCGGGTTCCTTTGTAGTCAGTGGGATCCCCACTTAGCGTTTACTATTTTTCGCCATCGCGGAAACTTTAGGGTTCGGAGTTTTTAAAGAACCCCGATCCAAAAACTTAGTCTAAATCTACCGGATGCCTTAACCATTCGTCTGCGCGTACTAGCGATTCCCATTTTCCATAAGTCAGAACCTTGTGTTTTTCGTCGATACAAACCAACCTATAAAAGCTGTGTGCCGCGTCCGGTCTTGCAAGATATACGATACATTGTTCGAGTGACCGTTGTTCGTGCCACAACACAATCCCTCTATATGAAATGTGGGTTTTAAGGTTTTTGCCTGAACCCGAATAACTGGTGTAAATGTCTTTCATATCAAAACCACAAACCACTTGTTCTGCAAAGCTGGAATCCCTTCTCAGCAAATTCTTTTTAATCAGGTCGTCTACCAGCAATTCATAATCCTTGTTTGTCAGTGGTTCAGTCGGTTTTGCGTAGATGACTATTTCAATGTGCTTTAACTCGTATATCCTTTTCACTAGCCACCTCGCATATTCCGAGTTGCTTAGATCTTTCGTATCTTGGAAGTAGGCTTTTTTTCGTATCTGATTCAAAATACTTGTCGCCGTTCCAATAAGTTTCTTCCCATTCATTCTCAAAATATAAGTTTTCATAGCTATATATTCTCCTTCCCTCTTTAATTTTGACACCGTTCTCAAATGCTAGAAGCTTCCCAGTTTCTACAGGTTTCCACTTCAACCCAAATTCCGGTCTAGTCATTAAAATGGTACATCTTTTGTAATGCGTGGAAGCAAATAATGTACTAAATCTGTTCGCGTACACGAATAATGTCTGACCGTTTGTAATAACAAGGTTCAACATACCATCTTCATTAAGCGTTTCAATTGCGTCTTGAATAGCTTCAAATTCCATCCCGACCGGTGCTTGTTCTATAAAGTCGGCTATGAAGCATAGGATCCTTTCGCTGTCAGTAGTTCCTTTTATTTTTCTGTTTCCATTATATAAGTCTTTGTTACTCAAATACATTGTGCCGTTGTGAGCTAATGCCCAATCTACGCCATGTATCGTTTGTATAAACGGGTGCGTGTTTGCGAAATTCACCGCTCCTCTTGAAGCTTGTCTTAAATGGCCTATTGCTAGGTTTGAGATTATCTTACCTTTAAAAGCTTTTTTCAGGTACTTGCTTTTATGTGCCGGGCAATGTTCTTTCCTAATAACTATCTTCTGACCTTGTTCTGAATAGCTTGCTAATCCCCAGCCGTCTCGTTGACGGTTCTTAATGCTATGGTAGAAAAATTGGTCTAGCAAGGTATTAATATCTGTATCCCTATAATTCGTGTATCCTAATAATTCACACATTCTGTTTCACCTCTTTCGTTATGCGCGTTTAAGTTTTCTAATAAAAATTTCCTAGCAGTCTTGAATTCTGCACCGTTCATTCCCATTCTTACTAACCAAGTTCTCATAGCATACCGCTCGTTGGTTATAAATGTTGTTGCTCTTGATGCCGCTCCTCTTTGAGTTAATGCTTGGTTGTTTATTGCCATGCAGAACTGGATATATGCTTTGATTTTCCCTGCGTGTAACGTTCCATTGAATAACCTGAATTCAATAGTTCCGCGATACCACATTGAGTGAAGATTCAACGCGTAATATCTTGAGCCGTCATAATGGTCTAGATCCCTAGTTTCGTAATAACTCTGACCGTACCAAATTTTCTTAGCTCCTTCTAAACTTTTGAAGTCTGCACCTTTCAATCTGTCAGGCATTCTCATAGCATACCGGTTCTCTCTTGCCGGTATAACGGCCAGTGCTTTATAAATATAATTTTCTTTACTTGCGATTATATTTATAATATTTTTCACTGTTTTAAAATTATGTTTCTGACCGTCAACGTGGATATGGATCCCGCAAGAATTGTTTGTTACGGCTCCGTGATCTTTCAGCAATCTAACAATATCCTGCACTGTCTCGATATCTTCATAAGTACAGATCGGAGAAACCATTTCTGTCTGATATCCGCCGTCGATGCTTCCATCGTGTACGAATTTCCATGCTCTTTCATCATCATCAAGCGCTTCATAATCGTCGTAACTGCCTCTGTCGAAATATTCGCGTACCAACCTTGCCGCATGAGTTCTAGAAATTCCGGTCATCTCAACTTCAATGCCGAATCTTTGTTTCTTGATTTCCTCTAGTTTTGTCATGGCCTTGCTCCTTTCAATTTGTGATAGGCGACCGGTGCGCGGTCGCTTCGTCTTAATTTTCAAAGACTCGTCAGTATCACTCTTTTTCATTTTGTTATCTCGCTTTCTTTGTTTTCTTCGGGTTCTATGTTTTTAATCCATGTGCCGTGTTGTTCGTCCCAATACCATCCGTCTCTATAATCGTCTCCGAATTTAACTCCTATCATTTTCTTGCTCCTTTCATTTCTCGTAACTCAACTCTTGGACTGTTTCTAATGCTTCATGAATAGTTTTGCAACGTCTCAAAACTTCTCCGGCTCTATCTATTATTTTGTAATATCTGCGATTTCCGGCAAGTGTTCTTAAAATACCGACTTTGCCGTACCATTCTATAATATTTCTATATGCGTTAATATCCATGATTTCTTTCTCCTTTTTTATTTTTTTTAAGCGTCTGAGAAGAACCGGGATGGAATCTTATTTCTCATTCCCGGCTGAACTGTGTAGGATGTTTAAGGTTGTGATTAATCGTTTTTGATGATTTTAACGTTGTCTGCAAGAGTGCTTAATATTTCAAAGCTGGTTGTTATAATCTGCGCTTTTTTAAGGATTATCGTTTCGTCTACGTTGCGTTCTCTTGCGGCGTTTCTAGCAAGTGCGGTTTTTAAAGTAACTTTAACGTATAACAATGTTACTTCGTATCCTTCGGTTTGTAACCTTTGGATTTTGCCGTACATTTTTTCTGCGCTTGTTCCAGTTCCGTCTATTATGATATTCTCGCCGTTCTGAATTGCCCTAAGAGTTCTGATTTCTGCTTCTATCTTAGACCATGCGTGGTATACTTGTGGATTTTTAGGATCATAATCTGTTTTTTCTTCTTTGATTGCGTCAGGATCGATTGTGTTATATTCTGTTGTATCGTATTCGTTGTTTATTACTGTCGTTTTGCCGGCCGCCGGCAACCCCATGGTCAAAATAGCTTTTTTCATTGTATTTCTCCTTTCGTATTTTCTTATTTTTAGCTTAAAGGATACTAAATAAATAATACCCTTTAAGCTAAAAACAAAAATCGCTGATTCATGTTTTTGTTTTTAGTCAAAATTTAAAAATCAATTTTTTAGCTTTTCCCCTGTCTGTCTCCCTTCTCGCTCCCCGGCTGGTTGGTCGCCTTCGCTTTCGTTCTTGGTACTTCTTTCGCCCCTGCTACTAAAAAGTCTGTTTCCACCTGTACGGTTCATGGCAAGTGTTTCCTTGGGTACTTCTCGCTTTTATTAAATTTTCAAGTTCCGTACCTCGGTGTCTGCTGTCTGTGCTGTGTGTTCCGTTTCTATAATTGCTTATACTTAATTATAGCACTTTATAAGTACCAAAAACCGTCCGTACACAATTTGTTTACAATTGATTTGAAGGGAAAAAGGACAAAAAAAATAGACCTCGTCGCGGGTCGACAAAGGCCTATTTTTCTTCTAAGGAATACGGAACCACAAACAAAACTTTTTATTCTTTCTTTCGGACACCAAACAGTTCAAATATCTTTTCTTTTACATCTATGATATATTTGACTGCGACAAGTCCGGCCATTGCAAGGAACAATTCAGTGAACAAGTTCTCAACGAATTGAGCCGCGATCGCCAGTACGACCAAACCTCCTACATAAGTAAGAACCGAAGTTCCTATGAATTGCGGAAGTTTCTTCAGGTCGAATATCCCTGCTCTAATGCTTAAAAAGACACCAAGCAAGAAATCCACCAATATGAGCGCAACGACAACCAATAATGCGCCGCCGACGGTTTCCGGCAAGTTAATTATATCCATTTTTAATCTCCTCCCCTACACGTTTTTTCTTCTAGTTCTTTGATCCTTTTTTCTAGTGTTACAAGTTCATGCTTGAGAACATAAAACATATTCATTGTGATCACGGCACCGGTTTCTCTTGTCAACGGTTGGTTTGGCCTGAACGTTCCATCCGGGTATCCGTGGACGATTCTAAGCTCTTTCGCCGCTTTCAACGTGGAAGCTGACCATCTTGATTCGAAGATATCGCTGAAAATCTTACTCGGTTCATTGTACATAATGTATGGGTTTTCGTACCAATGTGTCCAACGCGTCGAACCTTCACCGGTTAACGGAGTTTTTACCACTCCGGATTTATAACCCTTCGATTCAATGACTTCATTGTTACAAATGTAAACTCCAACGTGACCGCGCTTCCTGACACAGATCCCGGCTACTTCGGGCATAGTTTTGATCTTCCCTTTTTTGTATGCTAACGAATACATTGTGTCTGCGGATTTGTCCGTGTTAGGATTATATTCTGGTTGTGGATGTTCGTCGTTCCACCATAAATAAGATTTGATAAGTCCACTACAATCTGCGGTTCGGCTTCCGACAAAACCGTTGTCAAACATGTATTGAAGGATCGGTAATAACTTCTTAGGATATTGCTCTACTTTCTGAGCTAACATTGTATCTGTCAAAAGCCGTCCATAAGTTCCAAGGACATATTTCCAGTGTTGTTTGTATGCCATTTTACAATGCTCTGCTAATCCTATGTTTGTCTTTTCCATCTTGAACCTTCCTATTCTTATTTGTCCGGACCAAACTGATTGAGCATGTGTTCTTTAAGTTTTCTCCGTTGATTTGTGATTTCCCCATTCGGAGATTCGCCCTTGCCGATTTTGTCTAGTGCTTGCAACGTTACATCTTGACTTTCTATCATTAGCCTGCTAGTAGTTTTTAGTTCTGTCAACTCTTTGCCATGCAATACACAAGTTCCTTCTTTGTTGGCACTATAATCCTCCAATGCTTTAATATTTGCTTTCTTTAGACACTTCCACACTATGATCGAAGCAACTATAATAGAAAGGATGGTTCCGATTATAGATAATGCAATCGCTAATTCTGACATACTCAACACCTCTTTTTCTTTGGTATCTTATGGTTCAAGTTCTATCTCAAACAAATGCTTACATCTAACATCTTTATCTAAATAAATCCGGAAACCTTTTCTTATCGCTTTCAAACAAAAGTCGTAATCTTCGGAAAGTTCAACGCCACCCTCTTTTTCGTGATACTCAAACCACGGATAGCCGATCGCTTTTAGAACCTTCGCTGAGATAAGAATACATCCCATCCCGATACCGCTCGTTTCAACCAGTCTTTTTGCGTTCTTATTGATTTGTGTCATTGTTGCCCGTTGGTGATCAATATAAACCTCCGGTATATTGTTTGCTTTCTGTCGATACAAACCGCCTACTATGTCAACGTTATCCTCGATCAAAAGTTGTAAAGTATTCCTAGGCACCATTATATCACTATCTACCATTAAAAGGAAATCAACGCCGTTTTTTAGAGCATAGCTTGAAATGTAATTTCTATTTTGTGCTATTGAATAAGTGTGAAACTGCTCAAAGTAAATCTCAAGGTCTGAATTCTTCCCTTCATTGAACATTCCACAGACCATTTGGGTTATTGATTTTGCGGATTTTGCATGAACATCATCCCCTGATGCCCTAGATACCGGCATAGCTATAAGAACCTTTTTGTTTGCTATTTCTTTAAGTGTGAAAGTTGGTACTGATGTATCCACCGCTGACGAAGGAGTAAGTCCGTTTATCTTAGATGAACCCTTCTTCTTCTGTGAATCGAGAACTGTTTCGAATGTATCTAATATCGGGGATCCTTTTGGTTGTTCGACGCTATCAGTAAAAAATTCTTCAATGTCGGCTATTTTAGTCGGCTTTTGTTCCCGGATCTTCTTAGCGTTCTCGTTTTGAAGTTCTGGATTAACAAACCTATCAGCTAGGGGATTTTTGTCATTATAAACATAGATAACTCGCTGAACGCATTTAACGTTTTCAGGTTGGCATTCTTCTATTAAAGCATAAAACAATGCATTATCTCCACCCGCTTTATAAAATTCGCCGTTCTCGTCTTTCAATAACTTCTGGTCTATTTTGGAATATAAGGAACGTTCAAAAGTCCTAAGATGTGTGTATGGCATTCCCCAATTAAATAAATGTTCCCGATATGATTTATTATTATGTACTTTTGATGGATAGGGTTGCGCGATAAGATCCATGTTATCTGCCAGTGAATGACAACTACCATACGACATTTCAGTGCCTTCATTGTACAAGTCGTTTAGAAATCCGAAAATTTCTGAATCGTTAACAAGCCAATCGTCGCCGTCTAGCAGAACGTTTATATCAGTTGGCTCATAGTCGCCGCGCAAATAAGCATGTTTTCTTAGGATCTCAACCTGATTACTTAAAGCGCCTTTTCTCTTGCCGTTATGGATCAACTCGAATTTATCGCGGATCCCTTTTGGCAATGACGCTATAACATGGGTTGCGGTTTCGAAGGTTCTGTCCGTCGAATTATCGTCTACGATCACCATCCTATAATTGGAATACATTTGATTCGCGACGCTTCGGATACACTTCTCAATATAATTATCTGCGTTGTAAACCGGCGTAACAACTATGATCCTGTTCTGTTTGTTCTCGGGTTCGATATAAATTGCCTTGTCCTCCGGATTGAGGATCCTCCGACCAAATAATTTTGCTACTCCTTTGTTTATTCGATTTGCTTCAATAAGTTCGTTCTGTGGCATGTATAGATCTAACACCTTGCAAAAATGTTGTTTCCATTGAAGTGCGACGGTATCCCATCCGAGTAGTCCGTCAACCTCATTACAAGCATACATTTTTTGTTGTTTCAAATAATTATCATTATATGCGAGCCTGACCTGATCCATGAATTTCCCGTGTCTTACCGCTTGATAGGCTTCTCCTCTGCCAAGTTCATAAGAGAAATCTGACATATAACACATTCTGTCAATCGCGGTTTCTGCCATTGCACCGTAGCGACAACCTATGACCGGTGTATTATACGTCAACGCTTCTACGATCGAGATGCCATAAGTTTCAGGAAAGAACGCTGTCGGATATATGACAAAAGAAGCCTTTGCCAGAGTTTCAGCAACCTCTTTCGGCGTGATTAATCCCGTGAACATTATGCCATCCCGGTTACTGAACCTGTTAACTAAATCATCGTAATCGTCGCCGTATGCCATATCTCCGGAATCATTCAATTTGTACGTCCCACCCATGATCATTAGTTTGGCTTCCGGGAATTCTTTCTTGACGGCTGGCCAAACTTTCTCGCACAAGGGTTTCATCCCTTTAGGGAACGAGGTATTGTAAACGAACAGATTCGGATCCTTACCGGGTATATCTACTTCATCAACATACTTCTCTACGCCGTTTCTAGTCTGCCAAATATATTTTTGGATAACCTCATAATGTCTTGGTCTTGTTCCTTTGCCGTTCCAGCAATAATTTGAGATATAAGTCGTATGATAATCTGACAATGTAAAGACCTCATTAAACGTTTGATCCGTGAGCATATATTCCAGTTTATCTTGACCGTGTATAAAATAGTCGTGTGCCCAAACGATTTTATGTTTCGCACATTCTACGAGCGCCTTTGAATTTTCTCTGTCCCAACCGGCCTGTTTTGCATATTCAGCATTGTCTGGATGCACAAACGGTAAAACTGATCTCAAAGAGATAAGAATATCAACGGGTTCTTTCCAAAATTTAGCAGAGGTCAGATCCCAATATCCCACGCCATCATACAATATCCGTTCTTCTTTATTGTACTTAACTTCTAAATTACATATTACTGTTACATCAAATCCTATTTTAGCAAGTTCCCGAGCCATGTAAATTGTCGCAGATTCCGAACCTCCAAGACCTCTCTTTTTTAAAGTGTCCCCATTAAACGGTGTTCCGACCGTATCCAAAAAAACTATTTTTTTCTTCATGATCCCTCTCCTTTTTTAAATTCTTTAACTTTGACTGCGGCGTATATCTTCTTTTTACCTTTTTCTATTGAGTAACCTAAATAGATGTGGCGGATCAAGTTCTCAAGCGTCGACGGATCCGTTGCCCGGTGATAAGAACACAATGATAG
>Ga0075122_10003170_pt1 | contig 10436 bp, 9 predicted proteins | sample AntAceMetag02UKB_FD_69790 | JGI IMG/M metagenome (GOLD analysis project Ga0075122, IMG submission 69790) | Saline lake microbial communities from Ace Lake, Antarctica - Antarctic Ace Lake Metagenome 02UKB | ecosystem: Environmental > Aquatic > Non-marine Saline and Alkaline > Saline | place...
ATAATCTACCTTATGCACGCGATCCTAAATTTGTTTGGCTAATTTTCTTAATTCTAGCTTTATTTATATTATCAATAATCTTTATAATGAGAAGAAAAAAATGGTTCTAGGCAATAGTTGAAAGTCAAAAGTCGAATGTCACCTGTCTGCCGACAGGCAGGAAAGTCGTTTGTTAAAAAAACAAAACAATAAACCTTGTATATAAAAGAAGACAAGGTTTTATTTTTTAATTTATTATCCTTGTCAAAAGATTTTTTTTCTGATATTATAGATAAATAAAATAGAAAAAAATTTAATATTTTATGATAAAAAATTTTTGTATAATTGCTCATATTGATCATGGAAAATCTACTTTAGCTGATAGATTTCTTGAAATTACAGGTACTGTAGAAAAAAGAAACATGCGTTCACAATTATTAGATCAAATGGAATTAGAACAAGAAAGAGGAATAACTATAAAATTACAACCAGTCAGAATGAAATACAAAAATTGTATATTAAATTTGATTGATACACCTGGTCATGTAGATTTTACTTATGAAGTTTCACGTTCTCTAGCAGCTGTAGAAGGTGCTATTCTTTTAGTTGACGCTACTCAAGGTGTCCAAGCACAAACTATTGGTAATCTATATTTAGCTTTAGAACAAGATTTAGAAATAATACCTGTTTTAAATAAAATTGATTTACCAAATGCTGATGTAGAAAAAGTTAGTGAAGAAATTATACATCTTATTGGTTGTAAAAAAGAAGATATACTTACCTGCTCTGCAAAAACAGGAGAAAATGTAGAAAAAATATTAGATAAAGTTTTAGAAAAAGTTCCAGAACCAAAAATTGAAAATAACAATGAAACTAAAGCAATGATTTTTGATTCTTTTTATGACGATTACAAAGGTGTTGTTGCTTCTGTAAGAATTTTTGGAGGAGAATTTCAAAAAGGAGACCAAATAAAATTCATGCGAACAAAAAAAGAAGCTGAAATTTTAGATTTAGGACACTACTCACCTGCTATGATCTCTGATAAAAATCTCGAAAATGGTCAAATTGGTTATATTGTTACTGGTTTAAAAGAATTAGGTGATGTAAAAGTTGGTGACACAATAACTACAAAAAATAATCCTAGTGAAAATCCTTTAAATGGATACAAAGAAGTAAAACCAATGGTGTTTGCTGGAATTTTTCCACAAGAAGGAGATGACTACAATGCTCTTCGTGATGCTATGGATAAATTAAAATTAAATGATTCTGCACTTTTTTATGAACCTGAACATTCTCAAGCACTTGGTTTTGGTTTTCGTTGTGGATTTTTAGGAATGCTTCATCTCGAAATTTTTCAAGAAAGACTAAGACGCGAATTTGGATTACATATCATTGCTACTGTACCTAGCGTAGCTTACCATATTCTAAAAACAAATGGAGAAAATATAATAGTAAAAAGTCCCCAAAGTCTACCAGATATCCAACAAATAGAAAAAATTGATGAACCATGGATGAATGTAGATATTATTACACCAGAAGATTATATTGGTAATGTAATGAGTCTAGTAACAGAAAGAAAAGGAATGTATCAAAATACAGAATATTTAAGTACAGGTAGCGGACAAAGAGCAATGCTTCATTATGAAATTCCTTTAGCATCTCTTATTACTGATTTTTATGATAAATTAAAAACAGTTACAAGTGGCTATGCTTCACTTAACTATGAATATAAAGATTATAGAAAATCTGATGTAGTAAAAATGGATATTATAATATCAGATGAAGTAACAGAAGCTCTTTCAACACTAGTTTGGAGAGACGAAGCTTTTAAAATAGGTAAAAAAATAGTTAATTCTCTAAAAGAGACTTTACCCAGACAACAATTTGTCTTAAAAATACAAGCAGCTATTGGTGGAAAAATAATCGCAGCTGAGAGAATTTCAGCTCTTAGAAAAGATGTTACTGCAAAACTTTATGGTGGTGATGTGACTCGTAAAAGAAAATTACTTGAAAAACAAAAAAAAGGAAAAAAGAAAATGCTTTCTATGGGAAAAGGGAAAGTAGATATTCCACCAGAAGCTTATTTAGCAGTTTTAAAAAGATAATTTATTTAATATATAAAAATATATGTTTGAATCAAAAAAAATTAAAATACTTTGGACTTTCATAACTTTTATTGCTATTTTTGCAATGGTTTTTTTTACTATTCTTCCTTTGTTTTATTAAAAAATAGAAAAAATTATGTTAAAAATTTGGAAAGTTTCAGAAAAAACTCCAAAATCTTTTTTAGAAAAAAATAAAGAACTACCCGAAATTGTAGCTACTTTGCTTTATCATAGAAATATTTTAAAAAAAGATGAAATAGAATCTTTTCTTAATCCAGATTATGAAAAAGATAACCAAGATCCATTTATTTTTTCTGAAATGAAAAAAACTTGCAAACGAATTTTTGAAGCAATAAAAAAAAATGAAAAAATAATTGTTCATGGTGATTATGATGCAGATGGTGTAACTTCTGCTTCTATTTTAGTCTCCACTTTAGAAAACATCGGAGCAAAAAATATTGATATTTATATACCTCACAGAGAAACAGAAGGTTATGGACTAAACAAAAATACTATTGAAAAATTAGCTGAAGAAAAAACAAATTTAATTATAACTTGTGACTGCGGTGTTAGTAATTTTGAAGAAGTAGAATTTGCAAATAAAAAAAATATAGATGTCATAATAACAGACCATCATGAAATCCCAGAAAAAAAACCAAATGCTTATTCAATAATCCATGCTAAACTCGAAAAAAAATACAAAAGCAAAGACATCGCTGGTTGTGCTATAGCTTTCAAATTAGCACAAGGATTATTACACACTCATAAAAAAGAAAAACAAAAATTATTATCTGGTGTAAGTCATGAATATTTTGAAAAATGGCTTTTAGATTTAGTGGCTATTGGCACTGTGGCTGATATGGTTCCTCTTACAAAAGAATCTAGAACACTGACAAAATTTGGAATGTTAGTTTTAAATAGAACAAAAAGAATTGGTTTACAAAAATTATTATTAGAAACAAAACTTGTAGAACAAGACGGAACAAAAAAAAAAGAACTTTCGACAGATACTATTGGATTCCAGATTGCACCAAGATTAAACGCAGCTGGTAGAATGAACCATGCTAATGTTGCCTATAATTTACTTATGGCAAAAAATGGAGCAAATGCTATTGATTTAGCTTTTGAATTAAACCAAAATAATTTAGAAAGACGAAAAATAACAAAAGAACTAGTAGATAGAGTTATAGAAGATATAGAAAAAAAACAAGAAAATAATCCTGTAATATTTTTTACAGGTAATAAATGGTCAACTGGTTTAGTAGGATTAATTGCTGGAAAAATAAAAGAAAAATATTATAAACCAACCATAATAATGGCTAAAAATGATGGTGAAATCACTGGTTCAGGTCGCAGTATAGAAGGTTTTAATATCATAGAATGTCTGCAAGAATTACCAGAACTTTTTAGCAAATTTGGTGGACACCCTATGGCTTGTGGTTTTAGTCTAAAATCACCTGACAAACTCATAGAATTCCAAGAAAAAATAATTAAAAAATTTAAAGAAAAAACAAAAGACTTAGATCTATCCCCTGTTTTAAATATTGATATGGAAATAGATATAAATAAAATTGATTTTAAATTATTTAATTTATTAGAAAAATTTAGACCCTTTGGTAAAGAAAATGAAAAACCAAAATTTTTAGCTAAAGATTTAGAAATTTTTAGTTTTCAAACCATAGGAAAAGAAGGAAATCATCTTAAAATAATGACTAAAAAAGATGGAAAAATAAAAAAATTTATTGGCTGGAGTCTATGTGAAAAAAAGAATAATACAATAAATTGGTGTGAAAAATTAAAAAAATATGATAAAATAGATGTAGTATTTGAAATAAATGAAAATATTTGGAATGGTAACAAAGAAATACAATTCATAATTGTAGATTTAAAAAAAACTAATTCTAATTAGACAATATGAAATTAATAATTTTTACAGACGGTGGTGCTCGCGGTAATCCAGGTCCAGCTGCAACTGGAATAGTAATAAAAGATGAATCAGGAAAAACTATAAGTAATTATGGTGAATATTTAGGAAAACAAACAAATAATTTTGCTGAATATTCTGCTATTATTTCTGGATTAAAAAAAGCTTTAGAATTAAAAGCTGATGAAGTTGAAGCTATGGTAGACAGTAAATTAGTTTGTGAACAACTCAATAGAAATTGGAAAGTAAAAGAACCAACTCTTCAAAAACTTTTTGTAGAAGCTTATAATCTAATGCAAAAATTTAAAAAAGTAGAAATCAAGCATATTTATCGTGAAGGAAACAAAGAAGCTGACGCAGAAGTGAATAATATTTTGGATTTTAGAATGTAAAACTAAAAATAATAAAAAATAAAACTCGCATAATAGCGAGTTTTTTGTAAAAAAATAAGGAGCCCGAAGACTCCTAAAAAATAAAGAACGAAACTAACAAGAATTACCTGAAAAAAAGTCCTGCAGAATAACCATTGTGTTTAAGACTAGAATGACTTGATGCATCAAAATAAAGTATATCCCTATCATTTTTAAAATATGGACAAGAACTTCTCCATCTCATACCAGGCAATAATAGACCTGTAAATTTATACTCTTTAGAAAAATTATCAGGATACATAATCATCTTAATTATCATATCAAACCCTGAAAGTACAAATTGTTCAATTTCAGGTACAATTTTTCTACTATCTTTAATTGACAAACCTCCTAATGAATTGGGGAAGGAAATCCCTACTACAAAATCACTTCTTAATTCCTCGACCAATCTTTCATGTCCATAAACTGCTTCAAAATTATTTTGAAACAAACTCGAAGTTTTTTCTATATTCTCTTCTTTATATGGATTGAATTCTCTATCAGGAAAAGTTTTTTTATAACTCCTATTAACACCATCAAGAAATCGCTTAACTTCTACTCCAAGATCTTTAAATTTAAACTTGGGAATAATTATTGGAAAATAAGTAGAATTAAGAATATTAGCAATTTGAGAATTTTCTCTTATTTTTTTTAAGAGACAATCAGTTTCTTTTTTAAACTGTTTTGCTGTAATCTTAACTTTTGTTCCAAGGGATTCCTCAAGATTATCAAGTCTTATCTGAAAATCAGCAACTGTCTTCATTTTTGAATCTTCACAACAAGAAAAATCTTTTCTTGGATAAGATGCTGAATGAATTAAATTACCATTTTTATCAAAAAGTCTTTGAGAAAAAGCCTTAATTTCTTCGGCAAAATAACCTCTTAAAATTTTCTTCGCGTTTTCTTCTCCTCCTAAAATGTTAATAAGCGCTTCCATTTGTCCAAAAGTAAAATTTCCATACTTCATGATTCTCTCCATCTGAGCTGTTTGCTCTTGTTAAATTGTAAAGTTCCCCTGCCCGAGGATTGGGATTCTATCACTTTTGTGAAGAATAATTTACAATATCATATTTTTCCTCATTTGTCAACCTTGTTTACCTATTTTTCCCCTATTTTAGCCAAATATTAACAAAAAAACAGCCTTATTTCAGACTATTTTATTCTAAATTCTAAAATCCTAAATCTTAATTCTGAAATTATTCTAACCACCCTCTCCTAGTCTTGAATCTATAAGCAAAAATAAATAAAAGTGGTAAACAAAACCAAACTAAAAGTGATATAAAATTTGTAAAAAGAAATTTTATTATCTGACCAAAATTATTTTTTATTTCATCTGGTAAAAAAACAAGTACGATAGTAAAAAATAAAGCTACGATAGAAAATCTATAAACAAATGAAGTAGAGAATTTACTTGGACTCACTCTTCCAGAAAATTCTTTAGCGTTACTATGATTTAAAAGTATATGAATCAAAACAAAAAATAAAACAAATAAAATCACTCGCAAATAAATATTACTAAAAATAAAATTTTTAATTCTATGGTCTAATAATGGTAAAATAATTACAAACAAAAAACTAGAATACACTGCTATAAAATCAATAAATAATTTTGATTTTTTTATAAATACAAAATGCAAAAACAATATTATCAAAAATAATACTAAAATAAATAAATCAAGATTGGGAAATAGGTTTATAAAATCCATATACTTTAATTATAGCAAAAAATATAATAAAAAAACAGTTTTTTATTTCCCTCCCCTAATAGGGGAGGGTTAGGGTGGGGTTATTCTAAAAACAAATCACTTAATTCCTCTTTTCTTTTTTCACATTTTTCTTTTATATCTTTGATAACAAATTCTAATTGAGATAAAACATTTATATTAGTATAATGAATTATCTTATAACCAAGATTTTCTAAATATTTTTGTCTTACTAAATCTTTATTATAACGATATAAATGATCAGAACCATCTATTTCTATTATTAATTTTAATTTATGACAATAAAAATCTACTATATAATTATCTATACTGAATTGTCTTCTAAATTTATAACCTATTTTTTTATTTCTAATAAAAAACCAAACCCATCTCTCTGGTTTGGTTTCCTGTTTTCTTAATTTTTGTCTTAATGACTTAAATTGTTTTTTATTTTTATAAAAACTATTATATAACATAACCCCCTCCTAACCTCCCCCTAGTAGGGTGAGGAAAATATTATTTTTATTTTAATTTTTTTTATAATTCTCCAAAAAATAAAATGTGGCATCTTTTATATGTCTAAACCTATCACCACCAAGCTTTTTACCACCAAACCATCTAGTCACACAAATAAGCAAATTTTTTGAATCTTTTTTTCTTAAAATTTCTAAAATAATATTCCCTGCCCCACTTTCACCATTATCATTTTTAAGTTCAATTATTTTATTATCTTTTTCAATTCTATAAGCAAAAGTATTGTGAGTTGCTTTTCTATATTTTTTATTTTGTTTTAATTTTTTTAAAAATTCCTCTACTTCTTCAATACTTTTTACTTCATCACCAGAAACACTATATCTACTTCCTTTATCTTCAATTATATTTTCAAAAATAAACATAAAATTATTCTAAATTTTCTTTTAATTCTTCTAACAATTTTTTAGTTTTTCTATTTAATTTTTTTGGAATATCTATAATAACTTTTATATATTGATCTCCTCTAATATTTGAATGCAATCTATATGAGCCAAGATTTTTTAATCTAAATTTTTGATGAGAAGTAGTTCCTGCAGGAATATTTAATTTCTTTTTACCATCAAGAGTATTTATTTCTATTTTATCTCCAAGTACAGCTTGAGGATATGATATTTTTTCTTCAGTATAAATATCATCATCTATTCTTTCAAAACCTTTTTCTGATTTTACATGAACTTTTATATATAAATCTCCTGACATACTACCTACTCCAGCACTTTCTCCTTTTTCTCTAAGTCTAATTGACTCACTATCATTTATTCCAGCTGGAATTTTTATTTTATATTTTGATTCATTTCTAACCATACCATCACCACCACAATGTTTACACATCTTTTCTGGTACTTGACCTGTTCCTTGGCAAGTTGTACAAGCTATCACTTGTTCAACAGCCCCAAACATGGTTTGTCTTACTTGTTTTACTTGACCTTGACCATTACAATCTGAACAATTTTTCATTTTTGAATTTGGTTCAGCACCACTTCCATGACAAACTTCACAATAATTATTTTTTGTTAATCTGATTTCTTTTTCTACACCAAAAACAGCTTCTCTAAAACCAATTTCAATATCAACTTGAATATCATTTCCTCTTTTTTGTCTACCTCTGGTTTTACCACCACGAGATGAAAAACCAAAAATATCTCCAAAAATATCTCCCAAATCTATTCCACCAAAATCAGCTCCTGAAAATCCACCAGATTGACCTCTACTAGCGCGCATGAAATCATCCCAATTTGCACCACCACCAAAACCACCTTGTTTATCAAAGTCAGAACCAAATTGATCATATTTTTGTCTTTTAGAATCATCTCCTAAAACTTGATAGGCTTCATTTATTTCTTTAAATTTATTTTCATCTCCAGTTTTTTTATCAGGATGATATTTATGAGCTAATTTACGAAAAGCTTTTTTTACTTCTTCTTTTGAAGATTTTTTATCTACTCCTAAGATTTTATAATAATCTTTTGACATATTTTATTAAAAATTATTTTGATGAAAAACCAATATCATTATTTAATTCACTAGAAAATTCTATTTTACCAAAACTATCTTCATATTTTTTCAAATTTTCTTGCATAGCCATAATCATCCTTTTGTAATGTCCTGGACTAGTAATAATACGACTACTTAAATTTGCTACAGGAGGGAACATAGTCAAAAAATCTAATACAAATTCTTCTTTTGAATGTTGAACTTGAAGAACATTTGCATATTTACCTTGCAAAGTTTCATCTTTTGCTTTTATTTGAATCTTTTTTTCTTCCATATTTTTACTTTAAAATAATTTAATAACGATTAAGGACAAGTCCAAAAACTTATCCTTAATTTTATAAAATTATAAAAATTATTTTACAACTTCACCTTCTACTGATTCACCTTCATCCTTACTTTCTCCAACCGAGTCGGATCCACCTTGGGTGGATTTTTTTTCTTCTGATTTTTCAGTTTCTGGTTTTTTTGCTGCATCAGCTTGAGTTTTTGCTTGCTCTGCTTGATACATTTTTTGACCAATAGCTTGTGCGTCATTTGTAAGATCTTCACTGGCTTTTTTAATAGCTTCTACATCTTCACCTTTTAAAACTTCTTTTAAAGAATTAATTTCATCTTCTATTTTTTTCTTTTCCTCATCGCTTACTTCTATTTTTTTCTCTTCTACATCTTTCATCATTTTTTCAGTAGTATAAACCATTGTCTCAGCCATATTTTTTACATCTATTAATTCTCTTTTCTTTTTATCAACTTCTGCATTTGCTTCAGCATCTTTTTTCATTTTTTCTATTTCTTCATCACTCAATCCAGATGAAGATTCAATTCTAATTGATTGTTCTTTATTTGTTGCTTTATCTACTGCTTTTACATTTAAAATACCATTAGCATCAATATCAAAAGTAACTTCCACTTGTGGAACACCGCGTGGTGCTGGTGGAATACCATCAAGCATAAATCTACCAAGTGATTTATTATCTGCAGCCATTTCTCTTTCACCTTGAAGAACATGAATTTCTACACTAGGTTGATTATCAGCAGCTGTAGAAAAGACTTGTGATTTACTAGTTGGAATAGTAGTATTTCTTTCAATAAGTTTTGTAGAAATAGAACCTAAAGTTTCAAGCCCAAGTGAAAGTGGAGTTACATCTAAAAGTAATATATCTTTTCCCAGATCACCTTGAAGTTGTCCAGCTTGAATAGCAGCACCACTAGCTACAACTTCATCTGGGTTTACACTAGAATTTGGTTTTTTAGCAAAAAATTCTTCTACCTTTTTTTGAACAAGAGGCATACGAGTCATACCACCTACTAAAATAATTTCATCAATATCTTCTTTTTTAAATCCAGCATCTTCAATAGCTTTTTTAACTGGAATTAAAGTTTTTTCTACTAACTCACCTACTAATTCTTCTAATTTTGCTCTAGTTAATTTCAAATTCAAATGTTTTGGACCTTCTGCACCAGCAGAAATAAATGGTTCATTTATTTCTGTTTCTGGAGTACTTGAAAGTTCAATTTTTGCTTTTTCGGCTGCATCTTTTACTCTTTGAAGAGCTAAAGCATCTTTTTCTAGATCTACACCTTCTTGTTTTTTAAATTCTTCTAAAATCCATTCAATAATTTTTTGATCAAAGTCATCACCACCAAGATGTGTATCACCACTTGTAGATTTTACTTCTACTGTAGAATTATTTTCTTCAGTATCATAACTAATATCTAAAATAGAGATATCAAATGTTCCACCACCAAGATCATAAACAGCAATTTGTTGATCATTTTTTTTATCGAAACCATAAGCAAAAGCTGCTGCTGTAGGTTCATTTATAATACGACTTACTTTTAGACCAGCAATTTCACCAGCAACTTTTGTAGCTTGTCTTTGAGAATCATCAAAATAAGCTGGAACAGTAATAACTGCTTCAGTTATTTTTTCACCTATTTTTTCTTCAGCATCTGTCTTTAATTTTCTTAAAATCATTGCTGAAATTTCTTGTGGACTATAAGTTTTTTCACCCATTTTTACTTTTACTTTTTCTCCATCTGGAACTATTTCAAAAGGAGAATGTTTTTTTATTTCAGCTACTTCTTTATCTCCAGGTCTTCTACCAATCAATCTTTTGATTGAAAAAAGAGTATTGCTTGGATTAGTTATAGCTTGTCTTTTTGCTAATTGACCAACTAATGTTTCACCAGTTTTGGACATAGCAACCATAGAAGGAGTTGTTCTATTTCCTTCTTTATTTTCAAGAACTTTTACCTGTCCTCCTTCGATAATGGCCATACAACTATT
>Ga0075122_10003171_pt1 | contig 10435 bp, 9 predicted proteins | sample AntAceMetag02UKB_FD_69790 | JGI IMG/M metagenome (GOLD analysis project Ga0075122, IMG submission 69790) | Saline lake microbial communities from Ace Lake, Antarctica - Antarctic Ace Lake Metagenome 02UKB | ecosystem: Environmental > Aquatic > Non-marine Saline and Alkaline > Saline | place...
GTCATTCGTTGGCGGTTTTTATTTAGGAAAAGGTGAGCAAGATATTATTGTTGTCAACAAAGAAGGCGAGCCCATTGTAGCTGGTGAAGTACACATAAAACGGTCAGAAGTGAAAGATTATTTAGAAAATGATATTGATTTTAATATATTTCTTTCGGTTTGGGATATGTTAAAAACGCGATATGTAGATCAACCAGTTTCTGAAACAAAATTATTTTATGGAGCACTACAAGGAATGGTTGCTGCTTTAGATGATCCATATTCTGTATTTTTAACTCCTAAAATTTCCGAAGAATTTACAGAATCATTAAGTGGCAGGTTTGAGGGTATTGGTGCAGAAATTGCAATTAAGCATGATATTTTAACAATTGTTAATCCTTTGCCAGATTCTCCAGCAAAAAAATCGGGTATAAGGGCAAAAGATTTAGTTCTTAAAATTGATGGCGTTTCAACTGAAGGAATGTATATAGATGAAGCAGTTAGAAGAATAAAAGGAGAAAAAGGTACAAAAGTAACTCTTAATATATATAGAGATGGAAAAGACGATACATTTGATATTGATGTTATTCGAGATACTATTCAAGTAAAAAGCGTTACATGGGAAATGAAGGATGATAATATTGCTTATATTAGAATGACGAATTTTAATACTGATACAACAGGTCTTTTTAAGAAGTTTCAAAAAGAAGTAATAGCCGAGAATCCAAAAGGAATAATATTTGATTTACGAAATAATTCTGGTGGATTTTTACAGACATCTATTGATGTTGCCTCAGCTTGGGTGGATGATGGGGTTATTGTCAGCGAGCGCTCTATAGATGGAGAAACAACATATCCAAGCGTAGGCCGTTCTTTGTTCAAAGGCATTCCAACTGTGGTACTTATAAACGGAGGATCAGCTTCGGCTTCTGAAATTGTTGCAGGCGCTTTGCAGGACTATAAAGTGGCTTATTTAATTGGAACGCAGTCATTTGGTAAGGGTTCAGTTCAAGTACTTGAAGATTTAAAAGATGGTTCAAGCGTTAAATTTACAATTGCAAAATGGTATACCCCAGACGGAAGATCAATTGACGAAGACGGAGTTACGCCTGATGAAGAAATTGAATTAACCGAAGAAGATTTTTCAGAAGATAGAGATCCGCAAATAGAGAGGGCAGTAGAATATTTAAAGTAGCTATGAAAATTATCCTAATAAAGCAAGTTCCCAAACTTGGTAATCCTGGAGATGTTATTAATGTGTCTGCAGGATATGCTAGAAATTTTTTAATTCCACATGATTTAGCGCAAGAAGCAACTACGCAAGCACTTGGAGAAACTAGCAAAAAAAAAGAGAAAAAAGAAAAAGAAAAATCTAAAAAAGACGAAAAAAAATTCAAGTTTCATAATATTTTAGATGGAAAGACAATTTTAGTTCACGCTCAAGCAAATGACGAGGGCCATCTTTTTGGTGGAATTGGAACAAAGGAAATTGCAGAAGCAATATTAAAGCGTAAAAAAATAGAAATTGACCCAAAACAAATTAATTTACCTCATCATTTAAAAGAAATTGGGAAGCATGATGTAATTATTAAATTAGGTGCTGCTGATAATATTAAATTTATAGTTGAGATACAACGTGAGGAGAAATAAAGTTTTAATATGAATAAGACTAAATATATTTTTGTAATAGGAGGGGTAATGAGCAGTGTTGGTAAGGGGATTGCTAGTGCATCTATTGGTAGAATTCTTCAGGCGCGTGGATTTGAAATTACAATAATGAAGATTGATCCATATATTAATGTAGATGCCGGTACAATGAACCCAACTGAGCATGGGGAAGTTTTTGTTACAGAAGATGGGGATGAGACTGATCAAGATATTGGAAATTACGAGAGATTTATTGAAAAGAATATTTTATCAACAAATTACATGACAACTGGCAGAGTTTACCAGACAGTTATACGGCGTGAAAGGAATTTGGAATATGGTGGAAAATGCGTGGAAGTTGTTCCACATATTCCAGAAGAGGTGATTGATAGAATAAAATCAGCTGGTAAAAAAACAAAATCTGATATAGTAATTATTGAAATTGGTGGAACAATTGGCGAATATCAAAATGTTTTATTTTTGGAAGCTGCAAGAATGATGAAATTAGCAGATCCAGAGGATGTGCAATTTGTTTTGGTTTCATATCTTCCGATTCCTGCAAAAGTAGGTGAAATGAAAACAAAGCCAACTCAGCATGCTGTTAGATCTTTGAATGGTGCTGGAATTCAGCCAGATTTTATAATCTGCAGATCAGAGCAGTCGGTTGATAAAAAACGAAGAGAAAAGCTTGCAACTTTTTGCGGTATTGCCCCTAAATCTGCAATTTCTTGTCCTGATGTTGACAGCATATACGAGGTGCCTTTAATATTTGAAAAGGAAAAGTTAGCCGAGCAGATTTTAGAAAAGTTTTGCTTAAAGGTTCGAAAAAGCGACATGAAAAAATGGCAGAATTTAGTCCGTAAAATAAAGCGAGTTCGCAAGAAAGTTAAAATTGCTGTTGTTGGAAAATATTTTGGAACTGGGGATTTTACCTTAGCTGATTCATATGTTTCTGTTATAGAAGCAGCAAAGCATTCAGCTTGGCAGCAAGGTCTTCAAGCCGAGTTTGAGTGGGTTGATTCGGAAAGTTATGAAAAAGATCCAAAAAAAGTTAAAGAATTGTCTCAATATAATGGTGTGATTGTCCCAGGTGGATTCGGCACTCGTGGAATTGAGGGTATTATAAAAGCAATAGAATATGTGCGGAAAAATAATATTCCTTATCTTGGGTTATGCTATGGAATGCAATTAGCAACTATTGAGTTTGCGCGTCATGTTGCAAAAATAAGAGGCGCAACAACAACAGAAATGGACGCCAGAGCAAAACATCAAGTAATTCATATTATGCCTGACCAAGAAAAGAAATTGCTAAAACAGGACTATGGTGGAACAATGCGCTTAGGCGCTTGGCCTTGCAAACTCAAACGCAATACAAAAGCGCAAAAGGCCTATTCAAAATCCATAATCAGTGAAAGGCACAGGCATCGCTATGAATTCAACAATGCTTACCGTGCGCGTCTTGAAAAAGCAGGTCTTAAAATTGTAGGTACTTCCCCTGATGATAATATTGTTGAAATTGTGGAGTTGGAAAATCATCCTTTTTTTGTTGGTGTGCAATTCCACCCAGAGTTCAAATCACGCCCATTAAGCCCGCATCCGTTATACAAGGATTTCATAAAAGCGTGTTTGAAAAAGGTATAATTAAAATAATAATTTTTTATCAAAAAAACGCCCGGCGCATGCCGGGCGTTTTGATTATTGTAAATTATTTTGCAACTATATTTACCTCAACTCTCAATTTCAAAGTGCCATCATATCCGCGCTTCATTTTTTTCTTAAATTGCACTATGCCGTCCTTAATTGCAAAAATAGTGTCATCTTTACTTTTTTTTGTATCGCTACCTGCAAAATACCTTGATCCTCTTTGTCTTACAATAATAGCTCCTGCCCTAGCAAATTGACCACCAAAAAGCTTAACGCCTAAGCGTTGTCCTTTTGAGTCCCTCAGATTACTTGTGGAGCCACCAGCTTTTTTGTGTGCCATATTGATTTAGTAGTTTAGTACTTGTTTACAAAAAGTATAATATCAAATTATTATATTTTGGTCAAGTATATGAAAAAGTGGTATAATAAATGCATTAATTTATTGCATGCTAACCAATATGGCTGACTTTATAAATTCATCTCCAGAAATTCCTAATCCTCAGCAAGTTCCTGAGAAATCTTCTAATATAGAATATGCAGAGCCAGGTGCGCAAACACCACAAGTAGAGAATGAAAAAGCGCTTGAGGGAGAAAAAAATCCTCAAGAATTAGCAGCTGAACAGCCAAGCACAGCGCCACAACAGCAACCTGCGCAATCAAGCCATGTTAGCGCGCTTAAGGAACGTGTCGCAACTCCACACACAAAATCCGAGCGTGTTCAGGAGATTGAGCTAATTATGTCTGATGGATTAGCAGATATTTATTCTACATTAGATGTAACGCAGCAGCAGGCAGTAAAAGTAGAGGGAGAAAAAGCAGCCAATGAGATAGAAGGCCTTATTGAACAAGGTGCTGTTGTTGCAAAAAAAGTTCTTAGTATTCTACGCAATTGGCTTACAAAAATTCCTGGAGTTAATAAGTTTTTTTTGGAGCAGGAATCAAAATTAAAAACTGATAAAATAATGGCAATAACTAGAAAAACGCAGGAATGATAATTATATGCTAGATTTATTTTTTATAATATTAATCTTAGCAATACTCCTAGTTGGTGGTGTCTTTTTTACGCGTTTTTTTATGCACAAGATGCATAATAGATTTAATCCGTTTGAAATGATAACTTTGCGAGTACTTTTACCAAAAGAGAGTTTACAGGCAGAAGGTCAAACAGAACAACAAACAGAGTCAAGGCAATTAATTGCCCCAATTGAAAGTTTTATGGCCACATTAGCCGGAGTTCGTGCAGAGCGTGGATGGAAAGCGTTTTGGTATGGTAGGCGCGACCATTTTGCTTTTGAAATTGTTGCGCACGAAGATGTCATAGCTTTTTATGTCACAGTGCCGCAAGAAATGCGTCAATATATGGAGCAGCAGCTGCAAGCCCAATATCCAGACGCATTTATTGAAGAGCGCGAAGATTATAATATTTTTACTCCTACAGGTTCTATAGCTGGAATGATTGTAAAATTTACAAAATCCTACTTCTTTCCAATAAAAACATATCAAGATATTGAAACCGATCCTTTAAACGCAATCACAAATTCATTATCTAAAATAAAAGAAGTAAAAAATGGTGGAGCAGCTATTCAATATGTAATACGAAGCGCGCATCCCAGGTGGCATGCCGCAGGAAACAAGCTTGCGCGCGAAGTTAAACAAGGTAAAAAATTACAAGATGCTGTAAAAATAGTAACAGGAAATGTTGCTGGATCTGCAATAAAAAGTTTGGTTAAAACATACAAACCCCAAGAAGAACAGTCGCAACAGCAATTTCAAGGATTGTCGCAGTTTGAAGAAGAAGCAGTTGCTAGAATACAGCAAAAGTCATCAAAATCCGGATTTGAAGTCAATATCCGTATAGTTGTATCAGCAGATAACGAAGGTTCTGCAAATTCGCAATTAACTTCAATTGCAGATGCATTTAGCCAATATGCTGGGTATGAATATGGTAATAGCTTTAGGCGCATAAAGCCAAGAAATTTAAAGAAATTTTTTAATGATTTTATTTATCGGAATTTTAATGAAAGAAATAAAATAATTTTAAATACCGAGGAAATGTCTTCGGTATTCCATTTTCCTTTGCCAACAGCCGAAACTCCAAATATACTTTGGCTTACATCTAAGCAGGCAGCAGCCCCTGTTAATATACCTACTGAAGGAATAATTTTGGGTCATAATGAATATAGGGGGGTGGATTCTCCAATTAGAATGAAGCCAAAAGACAGGCAAAGGCATATGTATGTTATTGGTAAATCTGGTTCTGGTAAATCTGTCTTAATTTCTAATCTTGCTAAGCAGGATATTGAAGCAGGGCATGGAGTATGTGTGGTGGATCCTCATGGAGATCTTGTGGATACCATTCTTTCTTATATTCCAGAAAATCGTATGGAAGATGTTATATACTTTGATCCGTCTGACACAGAGAGGCCAATGGGGTTAAATATGCTTGAATATAAAGATGAAGAACAAAAGGATTTTGCAGTGCAGGATATGATGGCAATATTTATGAAATTATTTCCACCAGAAATGATAGGCCCTATGTTTGAGCATAATATGCGTAATGTTATGTTAACTTTAATGGCAGACAAAGAAAATCCTGGAACTATCATCGATATTCCAGCAATGTTTACTAATGATGAATTTCAAAAATATAAAGTATCAAAATTAAAAGATCCGATTGTGCGGTCATTTTGGGAAGAGGAAATGGCAAAAACAGCTGACGCGCAAAAGTCCGAGATGCTTGGATATATGGTTTCAAAAGTTGGTCGATTTGTAGAAAACGAAATGCTGCGCAATATCATCGGCCAACAAAAAAGTGCTTTTGATGTCCGGGATGTAATGGATAATAAAAAAATACTTCTTATTAATCTTGCCAAAGGAAAAACCGGCGAGATTAATTCATCGCTTCTTGGTTTAATTTTAGTCTCAAAAATACAGATGGCAGCCATGGGCAGAGCAGATTTACCAGAAGAAAAACGAAATGATTTCTTTTTGTATATTGATGAGTTCCAGAATTTTGTTACTGATTCAATTGCAACAATTTTGTCCGAAGCTCGTAAATATCGCCTGGATCTTATAATCGCACATCAATATATTGGCCAGCTAGTTGATAATAGTGGAAGTACGCAAATTCGTGATGCAGTATTTGGTAATGTTGGTACAATTATAAGTTTTAAAATAGGTGTGGATGATGCCGAAACTTTGGCAGCTGAATTTGCTCCTGTTTTTAATGAATATGATGTAATTAATATTGATAAATATCAGGCATATATTAAGCTTTTAATAGATAATGCAGCAGCTAAGCCATTTCAAATGAAAACATATCCACCTCCAGAAGGCAGTGAAGAAAAAGTTGCAAAACTCAAAGAATACTCTCGCTTGAAATATGGAGTTGAAAAAGCAACTATTGAAGAAGAGCTTAATATGCGACGCAATCTTGGTAAAAAAATTAAATTACCAAAGTTATAATAAATACATATGCCAAATTTTGAAGAACAACCAACAAGTCCAGTCGAAGATAAAGAAGGTGTTGAAAATAAACCAGAGCAAGTAAGACAAGAAGATGAAAATGATCCTAAAGGTAAAATTTTAGAGTTAATGACACCAGACGGATCCAAAAAATGTGAGATTGTAGGACAAAAGGATCCAGGAGAAGGAGAGGAATTTGGGTCTGTTATTGTTCAAGTTGCCGAAACTGGAGTATTAATGCCAATGGACCCTACTTTTATAGCTGAGCAACTTCAAGTCCAAAAAGGAGCCGAAGAGCAAGCTCCAGAATCTGAGCAACCCAAAAAAATGGGTGTTGGGCAGTGGGATTTAAAAACTGGAGAAAATTTAATGAACCGTGAGCCAACAGCAGAAGAGCAAGCAGCAAATGAGGCTGCATTGGCCAAGGAAAAACTGGAAGCCGAAGCAAGAGGAAAAAGAAATCAAGAAATATTATCACAAACTCCAGAAAAAAAAGTTGATCGCCCGGTTAAGTTTATTGACATGGAAAAAGTAAGGAAAGAAATGGCAGCGCAAAGAGAAGTAGAACAACCAGCAGAGCAGCCAGAACAAACACAAGAAGTAGTAAAGGCCGACCAATATAAAGCTGGTGATACTATAATGGCAATGAGTAGGAGTTTGGGTAAAGAGGTTCCATGGAAAGTTATAAGCGGCTCACCAAAAGAAGGATATTCAGTAAGTCGCCAGATGGTTGAGGGTGGTCCTTGGAGTGCGCCAAGAACCCTGACACAGAATGAGATTAGCGGCAAGATTACAGCAAATTCAGCTGGAAGTGAAGATATTCGTGGCACAATGGCTGCGTAGGTGTTGATAAAATTTTGTCTAAATTTCAATTTTGTGCTATACTGTGGATATCTAAATAAGTTTAAATTAGTAGATAAAAACTAAAATAAAACGAAAAATAAAATTCCATGTCAAAAAATCAGGTTGTTTTATTAAAACAAATGATAGAACGGGCGCAAAAGCAGATTGAAACTGCTTCACACATGCTCGAAAAAGTAGAAGCAGGAGAGGATATTGATACTTCTTCTCTGGCTTTAGTTTCTCCAAGAAAAGTTGAATCCGACGAAGAAGGCGAGATTGTAGAAGGTATTTTTGATGGAGTTGGAATGGTTGGTGGTGATAACAAGCAATATACAATTCCTGCAAACTACGCATCCAAATCAAAATTAGTCGAAGGCGATGTTCTTAAGTTAACTATCTTAGATGATGGTTCGTTTTTGTATAAGCAAATTGGCCCAGTGGAACGCAAGAGAGTTCGTGGAACTTTGATGCAAGATGAAGATACTGGAGAATATTCTATAATGGCAGGGGGTAATACATATAAAGTTTTGTCTGCTTCTATTACATATTTTAAAGGAGATGTAGGGGACGAAGTTATAATCTTAATCCCTTCTGACAAACAGTCGCAATGGGCAGCTGTTGAGAATGTTATAAAACATATTGGTGACGACGATGATAATGACACAGATGAACCAGAAGAAGTTGAGCAGGATGCATTAGATAAGGCAACTGCGGATTTGCTGTAGACGCTGAAGAGTGCGGAATTTAACGCGAAAATACGCGGAAGCGTATTTTTTTGTTGATTTGATTTTGTGTATGATTTGATCTAGAATGATATAATATGACATTATATAGAAAATACCGACCAAAACAATTTAGCGATATAGTAGGTAGGGATTCTATTACAAAAATCCTTACCGAAGAATTAAAATCAGGACGCATTGCGCATGCGTATCTTTTTTCTGGCACTCGTGGAACAGGTAAAACATCCATAGCTAGGATTTTAGCAAAATCACTTAACTGCTCTAACCGCGATAAGGAAACTTCGGAGCCATGTAATGAATGTGACTCATGTATAGCTATCAATGAGGCTAGGAGCCAGGATTTGATTGAGATTGATGCAGCATCAAACCGTCGTATTGACGAAATTCGTGAACTTCGCGAGCAAGTTAAATATGTGCCAGCAAATGCTACCTACAAGGTCTACATCATCGATGAAGTACATATGCTTACCACAGAAGCATTTAACGCGCTTTTAAAGACGCTTGAGGAACCTCCATCTCACGCAATTTTTGTCCTAGCAACAACAGAACTACAAAAGATACCAGAAACAATATTTTCTCGATGTCAGCATTTTAGTTTTGGTAAACTTACTTTTGTGCAGATAATAGAACGTTTAAAATATATTATCTCACAAGAAAAAATAAGTGTTGATGATACTGTAATAGAGGAAATAGCGCGTCGTGCTGGCGGTTCATCTCGTGACGCAGAAAGTTTACTTGGCCAAGTTCTAAGTATTGGTAAAGACAAAATTAGTGTTGAGGATGCTTCTTTGTTTTTACCAAAAGTAGGTTTTTCTAGAGTTATGTCTTGGATTCAATTTTTGGCTAAAAATGACGCAAAAAGCGCATTAGAGTCATTAACTAAGTTAGAAAATGAGGGAATCAATCTAGAATTTTTTTTACAGGAAGCACTTGAAATTTCTCGTCAATTGATGTTATATATGGTGGTTCAAGACGATGAAGCACTTGGTCTATATTTTTCTAAAGATGAGATTATTGAGGTTCAGAATTTGTGTCAATCCTCGTCTGTCGGGCAAATGCGGCAGATTGTTATCCAACTCTTGCGCTCGAACCAGGATATGAAGCTTTCGCCAGATCTTCCAATATTGCCGATTGAGTTGGCGGTTGTGGAGCTGTGTAGCGAGGTGCGAGTTCAGAGTTCAGAGTTGCGAGTTGAGAAGAAAGAGGAGAAAATCCGAATTGCAGATTCCGCTCATGAAGAAACAAGAGAGACGCAAAATGTTGCATCTGTACGGAGAGATGATTCAGCAGATAAGAGAGAAGAGGTGTCTAGTCCAGTCTCAGATCCTCAAATTCTCACCAACACAATTAAAGAAGAAGTTAAAAAGAGCGACCAAGTGTCTCAAGCAGAACAAAAGTCCCATTCCCTAAAAGAGATATTAGATGGCTGGGGTGAAGTCATGACAAAAATTAAGGATAAAAATGGAGCTTTGAATTTTGTGCTAGGTGTTGCTCAGCCAGTTGCTGTTAATGGAGATAGTTTAGAGCTTGGTTTTAAATATCGCCTTCAGCAGGAAAAGGTATCTGAAATGAAGAACAGAGAGATTGTTGAAACAGTAATTCATGAGGTGTATGGTTCTAGATATAGAATTGAGCCAACTCTTTGTCAAGATATGGAATCTATAAAAAAAAGCGATAATATTGAGGGCTCACCAAAATTAAACAAAGAAGAAGATGCTTTAGTTGAAGCAGCTTTGGAAGTTTTTGAGGGAGCTGTAGTTGAGAATTAAATTAATCGGAGATCGTCTAATGGTAGGACACCAGGTTCTGGTCCTGGGAATCGGGGTTCGAATCCCTGTCTCCGAGCCAAACAAAAAATCTTCAATGTACTCATTGGAGTTTTTTTGTTTGTTTAGATTGCTGGATTCGAAGTTTATACCCCTTGGGGTGAATCCCTGTCTCCGAGCCACAAAACAGCAGTAGTAGCACAAAATCTTGTGCCTCTATTGCTGTTTTTTGTTTCATAAAATGGTATAATATTTAGGTAATTAAAATAAAAACATCAAAAGTCTTGGTCAGTGTAAAAAAATTATAATAAAAATTAGCATTAAATAATCTTATATGAAAAAAATTAT
>Ga0075122_10003172_pt1 | contig 10434 bp, 5 predicted proteins | sample AntAceMetag02UKB_FD_69790 | JGI IMG/M metagenome (GOLD analysis project Ga0075122, IMG submission 69790) | Saline lake microbial communities from Ace Lake, Antarctica - Antarctic Ace Lake Metagenome 02UKB | ecosystem: Environmental > Aquatic > Non-marine Saline and Alkaline > Saline | place...
AAAACGAATTAGCAAAAACATCAACAATGAAAGTTATTCAACCAAAAAAAATAAAATAAAATGGTCAACGGTAAGAAGAATGAAAATGGAGACATAACGCCTTTAGATTTCATTAAAGGAATTGAACAAAATGCAACTAGTTTAGTTGGTATTATCAATGAAATTAGAAGTAACGTTGATTTTGTTAATCTCCCACAAAAATTAAAAAGTAAAATAGAAGATTACGAAAAGAAAGTTAATACTTATGAGGGATTATTGCGTCAAAGAAGTACAATTGATGATTTTTATGATGAACTCAAAACAAATTTTGGAATTAAAGAATCTATTTCATTTGAAGAAGGCATGGTTCGTATCGCGTTAGATTACCAAGATAATATTCATGCTATAGCTACATCTTTGGCAAAAATTACAGACGTAGTCAAATTAAAGGAAGGCACTTTTTCTATCAATGGAAAAATTGTCCCTAGAGAACATTATACTGAAAAAGCATCAGATATTGTTCTGCTTGTTGAGGATTCTTATAAAAAGTTAAAAAAGATGGTTAAAAATATGCATCCTTCTGATAATGATGGATATAATGATATAGGTGAATACAGAGATAATGCTTTTAAACAACATTTAAGTAAAATATTGGTTGGTGGAACAATAATCGCAGCAATGGTTGGTGCCGCATTTGGGGGATGGTATTACCAGAATAATTATGGTCAAAAAGAAAAGATTGTTTACAAACAATGCGGCGATTGTAGTAGTTCTACTCTTGATCATGGGGCTCTTATTACAGATCTTGGTGATCTTATTGATAAAAAGAATAAAGCATTATTAAACAAAATTAATCCAGAGGAGAAAAAAGAAGAGACTGAAGAAGAAATAATCAAAGAAGTTAAAGTTGCTACAGAAACCAAAGATAATGTTGATAAAAGTAAAATCACTGAAAAACAATTATCAGATTTAATAGGCGTTTCTGTGATGCCAGAATCAAAGATACGATTTTCAGAATTATATAAAAGTCAGTTAATAATTGATCAAGATACAGAGACACTATTTTCTTTAGAAAATATTAGTGATTGTCAAAATCCGCCTTCTATTTTAGAAAAAAATATTGACGCTACATTAACTTGTGTTGATAGTTTATGTCAAATAAATTTTCCAGAAATGGAACCTGGTGAATATAAACTAACTTTGTCATGTGATGACAAAAATGTTCCTGGTTTAGATGGCAAGATTTCAAAAGATTATGTGATTGGAATGATTTCTCCTAGTGATGAATTTCATGCTGAGGAAATTGTAAAAGGAAAGTTGATTATGAGAGGGAATCATACTTACAATGCTCGACTTGGCAGTCATTTCGAAGGAGAATTTAAATTAATAACAACTGATTTAGATTATGAACCAAAATTATTAACTGAAACGATTCTTGTTACTGGAGGAATACTTAATATCAAGAAAAAGATGAATGATAAAAATATCTGGGTTGATAATACTTATGTTATTAATTCTACCCAACCAATGGCCGATAGGAAAATAAAATATCCTCATATAAGAGAAATTGAGATTTGTTTTGAAGACTTAACAAAACAGGTTTGTCATCAATCATATCTGAAAATTAAAAGAGCTAGAGGTATGACAGCAAAATGAGAATTAAGAAAATTGGGAAAAAACCAATTAAAATAATTGGAAAAAGTTCTAAGAAGGAGTATCTAATTAGTGATAAAGCCAAACGGAGAGGAGGAACAGCAATTATTCATTTTCTTAATCAAGGATTTGATAATTATGTACTTAAAAGTCCAAATCTTGATAACAAAGATTCTAGGGATTTTCTTAAAAATGAGATTTCATTAATTTCAAAACATCCTGAGATGGTGGAACATTTTGTTGAAGAAGCAACATTGAATGGTGATCCCAGTTTGCCTTGCTTTATTACGCGTGATCTTACTTTTGAAAATTATAAGTTTTTAGATCGGTTAATTGGAATAACTAGTAATATTCACAAGAAACAAATTTTTTCAAGTAAACCTTTAGACTTATTTTATAACACCTATCTCGTGAAAGAAATAGCAAAAGAATTAAAGAAGATTCATGAAACAGGATATTGCCATACAGACATTGATCCTCGTAATATAGCGGTTGATCAAGAAACAGGCTTAGTAAGAATTATTGATTTTGGAATTGCTAGACGTTCTACTCAACAATTAAAATATATTGCTAGTGGATATCAACCTACTTCTGCATCAAAGGGTTATGACTTTAATGTTGCTAATAATGAACCTCACAAAAATAAGTTTTTTTGTCCACCAGAATTTGATGATAATGGTGCTGTTACTCACAAAGCTGTTGAGAATATGGATACCTACATGTTAATGGAAATCTTTACTCTTATGAGTACAACAAGAATAACTAAGTTCTGGAAAGAAAAAAGTGTTAGAGAAAATAAAGATTTAGAAGAATTACTGATTACTAATATGAGAATAAATAAATCTTTTTCTGATAGTAAATATCAAGAAATTGCAGAATTAATAGTTAAAGGAACAAGCGAGATTAGTAATCGTTTTCAAAATTGTAGTGAAATTATCAACGCAGTAAACAATCTAGATTTGGATGTAAGAAATAATTTTGGACTAATTGATGCTGTTCCCACTAAGTTTTATGTTCCTGAATTTGATTTTAAAGGTTATACAAAATTATTTGAAGAAGAAGCAAGTAAGAGAAGAATATTTTCGATTTTTGGTAAAAAGAATAAGGGTCAGCCAGTTGAAAATGAAATTAAAGAAGAAGAAAAAGTAAAAGAAGTTGTTGCAACTGAAACTTATCTGGTGCCAGTAGAAGCCAATAAAGAACAAGCAGAAGTTAACGATTTACCAGCAGCAAAATACATACCACCATCAAAATCTTCAATTAAACCAAAAGATAAAATTGATGATGATGTTGATGACGATGATTGGATTATTTCTGCTGAAGCAATTGCAGAACTTAATTCGCTTGGTAGTGTACCTAATAATGTATCTAAAGAAACTTCACCAAAAAAAGTCCCTAGGCCTAAGAAACTTCCTGGTTTTTTCTCTCGACAAAAGGATAATTTATTAGCTGCGGCAACGGTAGTAGGAGTATCTTTAGCGTTATCCTTTGGGGGATATTATGCTGGAAATCAAGTTGTTAAATGTTACAAAGAATATGAAAAATCTGCAGTAGAGGCTTGTCAAGCAGAAAGACGTCGACAGAGGCCTATCCGAGAAAAAGAAAAACTTCGCCCTAGAAGTAATAATAGAATTACCCCTCATTCAGACAGTTATGATCCAATTGTTATTGAAGTTGATTTAAATAAAACTAGTCTTGAAGAACAATATATTAATTCTAATTTAGATGATTACCCTGGCCCTATTAATTTAGAGGACAAATTACAACAAAATCCTGATGATTCTGAGGTTTGTATAGACAAAGATGAAATTAAAGACAAGATTGGAAAAGCATTTGAGACTGATCTTAACTCTCTTATAGAAGATTATCTATTAAATGGTGGAGAAATTATAGTTGAAGAACCAAGTAAAATAGATGAGGGATGTAATGAGAAAGTTGCAGTTAAAAAATATTTAAAATTTAGCGGGAAAAATGAATTTGAATTTAATGAAGATACTTTAAAAAAGATTAATTTAAAGAAATTATTTTCCAGCAATTTAAGAGGCAAAAGAAAATATAATAAGATTTCTTGTTCAGAACATCTTGAAGATTGTGAAATTTTCGATAATCATGAAATTTCAGATGATCAATCAGCAATATTAGCAATTAGAGGTGATAAGAATTATTACTCTTATTCTGGTGATTTAGAAAATGTTGTGATTGAAGTTACTCAAGAAGATTTAACCGCAAAAGCTAGTCTTAAGATTAAGATTAAACCTGTCAACGATTTGCCTGTTGCAACGGATAAAAAATTCTCTAAAATACATATTCCTGCATATAATAAAAAAAATTATCGAACTTCTGCTACTGTTGATTTGAAAGGACATTTTACAGATGTTGATGATGCTGGAAAACTAAAATATTTTATCACTTTAGGAAAAGATTCTAGCACTGCAAATGAAATTGTTCCGGGAAAAGATATGGTCTCGGGGAAAGGGAAAAATGAAATTAAAATTTCTTTAGAAGATAATCTTTTAACTATTTATTCTTCTAAAAAAACAAAAAATGCTTCTTTAAAGATAATTGCTAGCGATGGTCATGGAAAATTAAGTAAAATGCCAAGTAAGAACATAGATTTTAATTTTTATGGGCCAAAAGAATTCTCTTGCAGTTTTGTTGACGATGCAAATGAAAAATATGTTGTTATTGCCACTGCTTTAAATAAAGGATTAGCAGAACAAATGGGTTATGATGATGTTAGTAGTTGTCTTGAACATAATTATCCTAACTTAAGTGAAATTGCTAATAGTATTTGTGTCAGTGCTGAAATATTCCAAAAAAGAGAACAAGTTAAACCTTTCAAAGATGGAAAAGTTAGCCTAATTATTGATTCTAATGGTAAAGTTGTTTTAGATGACTTTGATATGAAGAAAGAGTATGTTACTCGCTTCGAAGAAATTTTTGAAAACACCATTATGGGGTCGAAAGTCTCAACAACAGGATTTGAAAATACTTGTTTAAGATTAGTTATAAATAATAGGTATACAGAAAATAAAAAAGAAATTAGTAAAGAAAATGTTGAACATGAAGAGAAAAAAAGAGAAGAAAGTAAGAGTAGTAGCTCTGATCTTATGGACGTTTGTGAAGATGCAATTAAAAGCCAGATATACACTATTAGTTGTATTAATACCAAAAGTGATTCTAGTGTGATTGAAGCTTGTGGGGATGCAATTGGAAGCGATTCTTATACTATTGATTGTATCAAAGCTAATAGCACTCCAAGTATGATTAAAGCCTGTGGAGAAGCAATTGGAAGTGATACTTACAAAGTAGAATGTATAGAAACAAAAGTAGACGCAAATACAATTGAAGCATGTGGAGATGCAATTAGCAGTGATTCTTACAAAGTAGAATGTATAGAAACAAAAGTAGACGCAAATACAATTGAAGCATGTGGAGATGCAATTAGCAGTGATTCTTACAAAATAGAATGCATAGAAACAAAAGCAAATACAAATACAATCGAAGCATGTGGAGATGCAATTAGCAGTGATACTTACAAAATAGAATGTATAGAAATAGGAGCGAATGAAGACCTAATTTCTAAATGCAAAGATACTTATTCATCAGATGTAAAGATTGTTCAATGTATTAAAGAAAGAAAAGAAAAAAGAGTAGAAAGTCTTTAATTAATATTCTAAAGTCATTTCTAATAACAAACCAGGATCAGATTTTTCTATTAAATCAATTGTTCCTTTTGTCTTTAAATCGATTCGAAAGAGATTACCAACATCAATCCGATACTTGATTCCAGCACCAGCAATTAATTTAAGATAATTATCTTGATGGTCATCAAAATGTTCTACTTTAAGCGAACCTAATAAACCGAACCCTACCAAATCATCAAAAATTGTTTCTGCTTTAACTTCAGCAGACCCTTCACGACTAAAGTAAGTTATTACATTTAATGACCATTCTAAATCATCAACGACATCATTAATTGTTCCTTGTCCGATTTCATCACCAAAGAATTTTAGATTTGCTCCTAATTTTTGTATATTATTTCTAAGATGATAAATAAAACCCGCACTAAGACCAATTGGGGTAGTTCTATAAATTTCACGGGCCATTACACCTAGAGAAGGATTTAACAAGATGTTTTTTGAATCTTTAATTTCAACGTTACCCCCATAAAAAGGGATTATTCTTTTATGTCTTGATGAAGCAGTTCCTCGAAAATCTAATTTGAAAGAATTACGTGGTGAATCATCATCACCAAATAAATCATACCCATAAGAAATTTTTGGATTAATCAGTAATTTAGGGACATTTTTGTTTTTAGTACAGGTGATATGAGTTTTCTTAGCGGTTGAATTCTTGTGACTATCAGTAGCAGTAATTAAAACACTATAAGGGTTAGATCCACGAGAACAATTTGAAACATCTCCCACAACATAATAGATGCTCTTGTTACCTTTATCAGAATATTTCTCTAATTCAATCCCTTCTGCTTCAGATTGCATTTCAATTTTAACATCATCATGATCTTTATCAGTCACACTTATTGTCAAAAACGTAGGTTTATTAGAATTAGCATACCTCCCAATTCGATTAATATTTATCTCAGGAGCTTTATTGTTAGAATCAATTGTAGCACAACCAGCAATCCCAGAAAGTCCAATGCTAGCCATTAATATTCCCTTAACCAAGAAGTTCTTTGTTTTATTTATTATTGATTCTAGACCCATATTCATCACAGATTTTTGTAAATATTTAAAGCTTTCTGTTAGTTTAGTATTGTCAAGTAGTACCAGCGTTAATTTGTTCTATTAAGCAACGCTTTGTGCTCGTTGTAGGAAACTTTCTACTATGTTTTTAGCATCTTTATCTTTATGTTTACAAAAGAAACCCAAATAACCAGAATTGTAATCTCTTTTTATTCCATCGATAAGGACATCATTAAGATACTCTTTATCGTTTTCATTAAGACCTTCTAATTGAATATTATTTAATTGTTTAATTCTTTCAGAGTAAGAATCTAATGTTTTCAAACCATCATGATTTCCAGATAATAATTCATGAACCAGTTGTAATTCTTCGTTTTCAGGAAGATTATTTTTAGTTGCATAATCATCAAGAGATTTTTCTAAATCAAATTGATAAGTTTTATTTACAGATTTACTAGAAGCATCATTACTAGGGGTACTTTTCAGAATGTAGTCACTTAATGATTCTAACCATTGCTTCATATTATCGTTTTGTGCTTCAGATAAATTAAAGCCGTTTGCATGATACTGATTACAAATTGATTTAACCACACTATTTGTTTTTTTAGCAACGTCAGAATCAAGTAAACTCATTTTAGTAGATAGATCAGAAACAAGCATTAATTTACGTTTCTTTTCATCTTTAGAACCATCAAATATTCCAGAATAAAAATGTTCTTTAATTTTACTGTATAACATCGATGTTGCTGTAACTGCTCTCTGTTCAAGAGCATTATCTAATTTTTGTATTGATTGATGATAATTATCAAGTTCATCAGCAATAAAGATAGATTCTTTATTTATATTTATTTCAACTTCATCCCGAGAATGATTCTCGGAGAGTGATTGCAAATAAGAAACATCTAACGAATGGGGCATTTTCTTTAAATCGGATAATTGTTGATCAGTTTTTTCGGTTGAACTTCTCAACTGATTTTTTAGTTTAATATAATTACCTAAGTTATCTCCTACCCCTTCAATTTCAGTTTTTATTGTTCCTAACTCAGACGTTAAATCTTGATCTAATATTTTGTATCTTTTCCAAGGACAAAAATGTTTTAACAAAGTTGATTCTAATAAATATTTATCTTTAAGACCATTTTGTTTATGGTCTAATTTAGAACTAAGGTCATCAACTTCACTTTTAACAGCATCCAATTGTTCTTGATTACTAACTTTTTTATAACTCTCTAAAATATTGGTTTTATATGTTTCAGTGATTAAATCACCTAGTTCTGCAAGATCAATAGTAAAACGATCAACATTATCTTTTGTGTCAGGAAACTGTTCAGAATCAATGACATTAAATATTGCTAGATATTTATTTGATTTAGAAAAAATATTTTCAAGTGTTTCTGATAGTGAATCATAATCTTTTAATAATATTTTTGTTAATGAATTTAAATCAGATTTAACTTGTTCAGAATATTCACTGAAACTTTTATTGAGATGGTTTTTTAATTTATTAATAGATCTTGCTGCACCAATTACAATATCGGAGATAGTATTCAAATCAACCAAGTCTCCTCCTGCTTTATGAAGTTTTAAATACGACTGATTTGCACTAATTAAATCATTTTGAGCATCTACAAATTTCTTTTTTAAAATTTGATCTTTACTAACAGAGTCATCATATATTGAACTTATTAAATTAGTGAGGACACTTTCATTTTGAATAACTTTTTCTAATCTAGGACCATGTTCAGACCATAATTCTAATGAAGCACTTCTTTTATTATTCATTTATATCACCCACATTTTTTAAGTAAAACGTTTCATAAATTTGTTTACTTTCTTCAAATTCGCCAATTTCAACGATAAGTTTTAATTTCATTCTACTACGTGCTTTAACGAAATTAATAAACCCTTCAATCGTTCTAGGATTAATATGTTCATACTCTAAAGAACTTTCAGTTGCTTTACCCCTTAAATCAGCAATAAAATTACCGCTTTCACGAAGAATATTTTCAGGACATTCGATTGTCGGGTAACGTTCAATAATTCCACCAACATGATCATATATTTGTTTTTGTAACTCTTTAACTTTATCTGGATCTTTATGTTTATGGTTACTAACTGCCAAATCACCATAAAATTCTGGATTAATTTGATAAAAAGGCATAATCAAATGAAATCTTGATAACAAAGGAATACTAAGATTAGTTTGTTCATAGATTGGAACATTGTCTTTAAGTACAGACTTTTCAGGGTTACAAGCGGCAAGCACATTAACTTTTGTTTCCAAAACTTCATCTTTACGATGGGCAATATCAGTTATTTTTTGTGATTGCATACACTCTAACAGTTGATCACGAACATCAAAACTAACTTTATCAAATTCGTCTAACGAGATAAGTCCATTATTACATTTAGCTAACTTTTCACTCATTCCAACTCTCGTAATTTTTTTACCAACATAAGCAGAGTTTGGAACACAAGCAGAAATAAAGTCTAACAGTTCAGATTTACCACTAGCAACATTTCCTACAAGAAGATAATGTAATTTTTCTCCTTTACTAGGGTTAGAAAACATTTGAGTAGCAAGAATTTCTTTAACTAACTCATTGCCAATAATCCAGGGCGCGATATATTGGTTAATATCTGACCACAGTTCAACTTTCTTTTTTGGTAGTAAGTATGAGGGTTTATCTTGTTTCTCTATTAGTGGTTGGTTATTCTGAGGTTTTGGAGTTGTTATAGTATCTGGTGTTGCTCTTGGTTCTTGAGTTGCTCTTGGTTCTTGAGTTTCATTAGAATCATAGTTTCTTTGTTCAATCTCATCAATGATTTCTATCTGTTTTTCTAATGATGTTTTTGGTATATCTTTTCTATTTTGATTATTATTTAAAACAGGATTCAATTGGATAACATTATCAATGCTTTCTCTGGATATTTCTTTTTTAGATTCAGGAGCATAATTAATTGGAGTATTATCTTCAGGGCTAATCTCTGGCGAGAAAAGACTATTGTATTGTTTAAGTTTATCAAAACCTCCACGAAGATAATCTTGATAAAATTCTACCCCCTCCCATTCATTTTCCAAAGACAAAAGATTAGTGATTTTATCATCCAGATAACTTTTACTCTCATCCGATAAATCTTTATCTTCGTAGTTACCTAGAAGTTCTAATAGCTGATTAATCCACTTATTATGGATTGAATAGTTTTCTAATAAAATCTCTGGATCATTATTCATTGTAAATAAAAACCTCCTCTCTAGCAATATTTCTGAACTCAACAATTTTTTCTTTAATCCTTTCAGGAGGATAATCGCTAACTTCATTAGTAATATTAACATTTTCTAAATATGATTCGTACACTCCACGGACAATATCGTCTTCTGTAAGCCCAATTACTCCTGTTTCGATATCTCTATCTAATGTTATATCTGTAGCTTTCTCAACAATATCATTTACTAAACCACCACTAACAATATCTTTCAAATAAATATTTTCTATTGTTCCTTTTTCTGTAATTGCATGAGTTATAACATAGTCTTCATTTAGAATATTTTCTACAAGTGTATTTACAAAATGAGTATTACATTCGTCACCATATTGGTTTAAACAATCCTCGTGTACAGGAATTTCAGATAAATAAAGTGATGCAATGTCAATTAATCCCTCTTGATTGGGTCGAGGAATAAAATATTTTTGATCAATTCTTCCAGGACGTGTTACAGCACTATCTAAACTATTCTCTTTATTTGTAGCCAATAGAATATAAATGTCTCCACCTCCGTTAAGACCATCTACTTCAGAAAGAAATTGTGGTACAATTGTTGAATCTGCGTCCGAACTTTTTCTACTTCCACGTTTTGGGAAAAGTGCTTCAGCTTCATCAAAGAAAATTAACGTTTTCCCATCATTAACTCTCCCTTCAGAAAAAAGATCCCTGATAGCCCTTTCAGATTCACCTAAATACTTATCTAAAATTTCTGGGCCATTAACATAAATTAAATTAAAACCACCATATAACTCACTATTTTTTTTCATTTCTGTAATTAAAGCTTTAGCAACTAGAGTTTTTCCACATCCAGGAGGACCATATAATAGTG
>Ga0075122_10003174_pt1 | contig 10429 bp, 9 predicted proteins | sample AntAceMetag02UKB_FD_69790 | JGI IMG/M metagenome (GOLD analysis project Ga0075122, IMG submission 69790) | Saline lake microbial communities from Ace Lake, Antarctica - Antarctic Ace Lake Metagenome 02UKB | ecosystem: Environmental > Aquatic > Non-marine Saline and Alkaline > Saline | place...
AGGTGAAAAAATCTATGCTGACGGAACTTTAATTCGTTACATAGGCGAGTCTAAAATTTATGTCTTTGTTAACGGTGAAAAACAACTAATTAGAACCCTAGCTGAACTTCAAAAATATGCTGGACAAGAAATCTTAAATGTTTCTAAAGCTGATTCTCAGACAGAAGTTCTAGGTGAAAAAATCTATGCTGACGGAACTTTAATTCGTTACATAGGCGAGTCTAAAATTTACGTTATTGTTAACGGAGAGAAACAACCAATTAAAAATTTAGGCGAACTTAAGAAATACGCTGGACAGGAAATCCTAAACGTTTACAAAGATGGTTCTCAGATGCAAGTTCTAGGTGAAAAAATTTATGCTGATGGATCATTACTTCGTGGTACTGACAAAAAGATTTATGTTCTAAGCAACGGTAAATTACAACACATTAATAATTTAATTGAGCTTAGGAAATATGCTGGCAAAAAAATTAATAATGTTACCGATGATGTAATTAACAGTTTAAAATAAAAGAAATAAATACTTCAAAATAAAAAAAGAGGCTTCATCAGAAGCCTCTTTTTGTTTGTGCTTACAGAATAATAAATTTAAACACTTAAACGCGATAGCCCTTCAAATCTTTGTCTTGCGAATAGTAAAAATATCTCTAAAGTTAGAGTGTTTTTTTAGTTAGTACAGATTTAAATTAGAACTAATTTTAAATTGTGGTAAAATTGAAATAGTTTAAAATTGTAGAGTTGCTTATTTTATTTGTAGAGCATAGTATAGAAATGTTAAGTGAAATAAATAAAAATTATGTTTAAATTACTAAAATATTTAAAACCTTATTCATTGCAATTAGTAGCGATGGTGGTTTTAATTTTTGGTACAGTTGCGGCTACTTTAGAGTTGCCTGGTTTTATGGCGAAGATTATTAATGAAGGTGTGGTAAAAGGGGATAGTAGTATTATTCTCTATAATGGTTTTTTGATGACTATTATTGCTTTGGGTGGAGCAGTATGTACTATTAGGGTTGGTTATTTTTCTTCCAAAGTAGCATCTTCTTTTAGTCGAGATATAAGAAATGAAGTATTTTCTAAAGTAGAGAGTTTTTCTTTGGTTGAGTTTAATAAATTTTCTACAGCTTCATTAATAACACGTTCCACTAATGATATTCAACAAATTCAAACAGTAATGGTTTTTTTATTGAGAATGGTTTTACAGGCTCCTATTATGGGTTTTTGGGCTATTTTTAAAGCCTACAATTTAGCCCCATCTCTTTCTTGGGTAATCGCTTTAGCGGTTATAGTTTTGTTGGGTATAGTAATAATAATGTTTACAGTTGCTCTGCCTAAATTTAAAAAATTACAGAAATTAGTTGATAGATTAAATTTAGTTACTAGAGAAAATTTGACTGGTCTTAGAGTTATCCGTGCTTTTAATAATGAGGAAGTTGAAGAAGCAAAATTTGAAAAATCTAATTTGGATTTAACCGCTACCAATCTATTTGTAAGCAGACTGATGGTTGTTATGCAACCGATGATGATGTTGATTTTAAATTTAACTTCGGTATTAATCGTTTGGGTTGGATCACATTTAATAAATTCTGGAAGTCTAGAAGTTGGAAACATGATCGCCTTTATGCAATATGCGATGCAAGTGATTATGTCATTTTTATTGATTTCTATTGTTTTTATTATGTTGCCGCGCGCATCTGTTTCAGCTGGTAGGGTTGTTGAGGTGATAGAAACTGATCCGGTGATTAAAGATCCTAAAAAACAACCACCTAAAACTAAAAATTTTGGTGGTAAAATTGAATTTAGGGATGTTACTTTTTGCTATAATCAAGCGGACACGTCGGTGCTAAAAAATATTTCCTTTGAGGCAAATCCAGGCGAAACTACCGCTATAATCGGATCAACTGGTTCAGGTAAGTCTACTTTAATTAATTTGATCCCTAGATTTTTTGATGTTAATTCGGGAGAAATTTTATTAGACGGAGTTGATGTCCGTGATTATAATTTGGAAGAATTGTATGCAAAAATAGGCTATGTGCCACAAAAAGGAGTTTTATTTTCTGGAACCGTTGAATCAAATATTAAATATGGTGCTCGTGATGCCTCAATGGATAGGGTGAAAAAAATGGCTGAAATTTCACAAGCAACTGAATTTATAAATAAATTAGAAGGTAAATTTGGCGCACGAATAGCACAGGGTGGAGCAAATATTTCTGGTGGTCAAAAACAACGCCTTTCAATTGCGCGTGCCATAGTCAGGGACCCAGAAGTTTACATTTTTGATGACAGTTTTTCTGCCCTTGATTTAAAAACTGATATGAAACTTCGCAAAGCATTGGAGGAAGTAATTAAAAATAAGACTGTTTTGATTGTAGCACAGAGAATTTCTACTATTTTATCAGCGGAAAAAATTATTGTTTTAAATAAAGGTGAAATTGTTGGAATGGGTACTCATGAGGAATTAATTAAAGAAAATGAAGTTTATCGTGAAATCGCTTATTCACAATTATCAGAAGAAGAATTAAGTAGATATCAAATAAATCAAAAAACTATTTGATAAATAAAATATTAAATATATGAGTGAAAATAGTGGATCACAATCTACTGGGAAAACAGAGTCGGGGTCTCATGCTGGCCCAGGCAGACCTGGACACTCCGGAATAGGATTGGTGGAAAAACCAAAGAATTTTTTTGGCACTCTTAAAAGAATAGCTTTTTATATGAAGCCTTTTCGGGTTTCAATAATTTTTGTTTTTGTTTTTGCCATGGCTAGTACTATTTTTTCAATTATTAGCCCTAAAATTCTTGGTAATATGACCAATCAAGTTGTTTCAGATATTATGATGACTAAAACGTCTGGTCAAAATCCTTCAGTATTAGGACAGGGTATAAATTTTGATGTATTGGGCAGACTTGCTATTATACTTTTGATACTTTATATTTTGAGCTCTGTTTTTGCATATATTCAAGGCTGGATAATGACCGGAGTTTCGCAAAAAATAACTTATAGATTCAGACGCGATATTTCTGAAAAAATTAATCGTTTGCCGTTAGCATATTTTGATAAAAGAACATTTGGTGAAGTTTTGTCACGTGTAACAAATGACGTTGATACTGTTAGTCAAACCTTAAATCAAAGTTTGTCTCAAATAGTAACATCAGTGACAATGGTAATCGGAATTTTGATTATGATGCTTACTATATCTTGGCAAATGACTCTTGTTTCATTAATACTTGTTCCACTTAGTTTTATTTTGATTAGACTTATAATAAAGAGGTCACAACGTTATTTTAAAGAACAACAAGAGTCTCTTGGAGAAATTAACGGCCATATAGAAGAAATGTATTCAGGACATAATGTTATGAGGGTATCAAATGGTGAGGAAGCATCAATTGAAAAATTTAAAACCATAAATTCAAAGCTTTTTGATAGTGCTTGGAGGGCACAATTTTTATCTGGTTTAATGATGCCGATTATGACTTTTGTGGGTAATTTAGGGTTTGTCGGCGTCTCTGTGCTTGGTGGCTATTTGGCAATAAATGGTAAATTAAAAATTGGTTATATTCAGGCTTTTATCCAATATGTTAATCAGTTTAACCAGCCGATTGTGCAAATGGCCAATATAGCGAATGTTTTACAATCCGCAACTGCCTCTGCCGAAAGAGTATTTGAATTTTTAGATGAAAAAGAGGAAATTGATGAAAAAGATAAAAAGGTATCATTAAAAGATATTAAGGGTGACGTCCTATTTAAAAATGTTTATTTTGGTTATGATAAAGATAAAAAAATTATAAAAAATTTCAGTGTCAACATCAAGCAAGGGCAAAGAGTGGCTATCGTTGGACCAACTGGTGCTGGAAAAACTACTATTGTTAATTTACTGATGAGATTCTATGATGTTGATAGTGGCGTCATAGCGATTGACGGCGTTGATATCCGTAAATTTAAACGTTCGGATATTAGAAAATCTTTTGGCATGGTTTTGCAAGATACTTGGCTTTTCAACGGCACAATACGGGAAAATATTGCTTATGGCAAACCAGACGCAAGCGATGAAGAAATAATTAATACTGCCAAATGCGCTCATGCTGATCATTTTATTCATGCCCTACCTCAGGGATATGATTTAAAAATAAACGAAGAGGCTGATAATATTTCTCAGGGTGAAAAACAACTTTTAACCATTGCTAGAGCTATGCTCGTAAAAACCTCAATGTTGATTCTAGATGAGGCAACTAGTTCGGTTGACACTCGGACTGAAGTCTTGATTCAAAAGGCAATGGATAATTTAATGCAAGGTAAAACTAGCTTTGTTATCGCTCACCGCCTTTCCACTATTAGAAACGCTGACTTGATTTTAGTAATGGATGATGGGAATATTGTGGAGCAGGGAACTCACAAAGAATTATTAGCTAAAAAAGGTTTTTACGCCTCATTGTATAATAGTCAATTTGGTTCTAATTAATTAGATTATAAAATATGAAAACAACAGAAAACAAAGAGATCAAACCTACTCTTAAGCTTAATAAAGATTTAATTTTAAGACTTATTTTAAGCGCTGTTCCGGCTGTTTTTTGGGTTATTTTTCTGTGGAATTTTTGGACTAAAAATATATTTGCCCTAGGTTTTAATACTACGATTTTTCTCTTTCTTTTTTTAGGCTTATTTATTTGGGTTTTATATAAAAAGGGTTTTTACACTTCTGGTGATTTATTTTGGATTATCCCGATGATTTTTATATCATTAAGCTATTCCATATACGATAACCCTTTCTTAAAAATATTTAGTTTATTGGTTTTACCGGCAATGTTTATAGTTTTTTATAACCAGGCTTTTTTATCTAATAAAAAAAATGAACTTTGGAGTTTTGAATTTATTTTAAAAATTGTGAACAGATTTCTTTCTTTTCTGTCTAGGATTGGCCAGTCCGTCACACTTTATTTAAACCTAATTATACCGGTAGATAAAAGCAAGAATCGTGTTGTAATTAGAATAATAAGTGGCGTGGTATTATTTCTAATAATAGCCCTAACTATCTTTATCCCACTTTTATCATCTGCTGATGTGGTGTTTGCTGGTAGGGTACAGATTTTTTATGATTGGTTTTTAGAAATTTTCTCACAGCCTTTCGTATATAGAATATTAGTGTTTATAGCTTTAACAGTTTTAACTTTCTCTGCCTTAACCTCTTGGAGTAAAAGATTTGATTACAAAGGAAAAGAGGGTGATGACAGAAAAATAGATCCAATTATCTCTGGTATCGTAATAGGAGGTATTTTATGTCTTTATTTACTATTTTTATGGGTACAGATAAGCCATTTATGGGTAGGGGCGTTGCCTTTTGATTTTAAAGAAACAGAAAACTTAGTTAAAAGTGGTTTTTGGCAATTATTTGTTTTATCAATTGTTAATATTCTGATTTATTTTTTCACTTACAAGAAAACAATATCATTAGTGCAAAAGATATTAATAGCATTTACCTTCGCTTCATTATTTCTCCTTATATCAGCGGGCTATCGCATGGGGCTTTATGTCACGTATTATGGTTTTAGTTATGAAAAGTTTTTTGCTTCATATACAGTTATTTATTGCGCTATATTATTAGTTTGGCTTACTAGCCGATTATTTATTAATAAAAGGGCCAATATATTAAAATTTTTAATATTTTTGTTTCTTTGGATGTATGCACTTGTGTCTGTGTTTCCGGTTGAACAGTTTATATTACGCACCAATGTGGCATTAAGCAGTGTTGAGGAGTCACGAATTAGATTATTTGAACTCACTATGTTATCACCAGATGCCTTGTTTTTAGTAAAAGAATATAAAGAACAAGGTTTATTAAAAGAAGATGCAGGCTATCTTTCTCGGGAAAAAGAGGATAAGATCAATGAACAATTTGACTGGAGTCCCTGGATTGAACGTCGGGAGAAAGAGATATTGGATAAGGCTTGGTATGAAAAAAATTTATTGAACATTTTGTATTTATATAATAAAAAATAAAAAAATATAATAAATTTATTCTTAAATTTAAAAATATGACAAAAAAGATTTTTACAACTGATGAAGCAAAAGAAGTAGCTGGGAAAATTGGTATCGTTTGGGGCGATGTTGATTTTGACGTTGAGGATTTTACTATGGGTATGAATGTGGAATTAGAGCACGGTAGTCGTGATGTAGAAACAAATGTCACTGACGATGACCCAGTTATAACTGGAAAAATTGCCCTAGCTCATTTAAGGGAATTTGGTGATTATTATGTTCGTTTAGACAAAATGGAAAGAGAGGCCGAAGGAAAATTATAAAATAAACTTTTTATGAAAACTTTGTTTTTGGGTATAATTTTTTTAATTGTTTCTCTTAGTGTTGTTTTTGGAGGACATTATTTTATTTATTTTTCCCTACTTAAATTTTTTGATATCCAGTCTGTCTGGATAAAATTGAGTCTTATTTTATCATTTATACTTTTGCCAATCAGTTTTGTAGGTGCTTCAGTGCTTACTCATTATTTTCATAATGGTTTTGTGAACTGGTTTTATATGATAAGCGGTTTGTGGCTCGGTGTTGTAACTACCTTGCTTGGTTTTTTTATTATTGTTTGGGCTATTTATGGTCTATTTGCTCTTTTTACCTGGAATATTAATTTAAAAATTTTAGGAAGCTTAGCTTTGATAATAACATTTTTTTATTCTATCTATGGGATTTGGAATGTTTATAACCCACGCATAAAAGAGGTTACTGTAAACATAGAGAATCTTCCAGAAGAATGGCAAAACAAAAAAATTGTTCAGATTTCTGACCTGCATTTAGGTCATATTTTAGGTAAGGATTTTTTTGAAAAGGTAATCGGCAAGGTAAATTTAATAGACAGTGAGGCAATATTTATCACTGGAGATTTGTTTGATGGCATGGGTGATGATTTTGATTATGTGGGCGAGGAAATAAATAAAATTAAGGCACCAAGGGGGATTTATTTTGTAACTGGAAATCATGAAACTTATTTTGGCTTAGATAAAGTAAATAAAATTTTAGAAAAAAGTAAAATAAAAACTTTTGATAATAATGTTTTTGAAGTAAATGGTCTTCAGATTTTAGGAATAAATTATCCAGATAGGTTTGAAAGGATTAATATGGAAGAAAGTATTAAAAAGATAGAAGGTTTTGACTCAGAAAAACCCTCAATTTTACTTTTTCATTCACCCTCTCAAATTAAATCTGTTAAAAATGCTGGGATTGATTTGGAGTTATGTGGGCATACGCATGGAGGACAGCTTTTTCCAATCGGGTCTATCGTGAAATTAATGTATTATGGTGTTGATCGCGGTCTTTATACTGATGGCGATTTTTCCCTTTATACATCGGTTGGCACGGGTACTTGGGGGCCAAATATGCGAACAAGCGCTCCTCCGGAAATAACAATTATTAATTTGAATAAAAAATAACCTTAAATTATTTTGACTTTTTTGAATATTAATTGTAATATGTTAAAAAGTTAAAATATATGATTACAACCCGATATTTGGGTTGTTTTTTATAAATACAATTATATGTCAAATGAAGTAATATTAAGATTCGACGAGGTAAATTTTGAATTTCTACATAAAAGGCCTATTTTAGATGAGGCTAGTTTTAGTGTGCGTACGGGTTCAAAAATAACTTTAATGGGTCAAAATGGGGCTGGAAAAAGCACTTTATTTAGTTTAATTACAGGTAATTTAAAACCTAAAGATGGTAAGGTTTCACTTACAAACGGGGCCAGTGTTGCAACTGCAAAACAGGTAGTTGACAGAGAGGATTTTGAAAAAACGGTAGAAGAATATTTCGCCTCTTTATTTGAAGTAGTGCCTCCTGGTTTAAAAAGTGATATTTCCAAGGCGATGGGGGCTGTTAATTTAGTTGTTTCAACTGATCATATCGTAGGAGATCTTTCTGGAGGGCAACAGGCGCGTTTACTTTTAGCAAGTGCTCTAATTCAAAAATCAGATGTCTTACTTTTAGATGAGCCTACTAACAATCTGGATAAAGCCGGAATTGATCATTTGGTAGAATTTTTAGTGATGTATGAAAAAACCGTGATAGTAATTTCCCATGATGCTGATTTCCTAAATTGTTTTACAGAGGGAGTTTTGTATTTAGATTTTTTTACAAAAAAAATAGAAAATTATGTTGGGGATTATTATTCAGTAGTTGAGGAAATTGAAGCAAGGATAGAAAGAGAACGTAAAAAAAATTCACAATTAGAAAAGCTTATAAAAGATCGTAAAGAAAAAGTTAATTTTTTTGCTCACAAGGGAGGCAAGATGAGAAAATTAGCAAAAAAAATGAGTGATCAGACTGTTGAGCTAGAAGATAATAAAGTTGATGTAAGAAGGGAAGATCAGGCTATTAGAGAATTTACAATTCCAAATCAAGATATATTCGGAGACATAGTCACTATTAAAAAAGTAAAAGTTATTAAAAACCATGAACCAGTTGAGAAAGAAGTTAATAAAGTTTTAAAAAGGGATTCTCGATTATTAATTTCTGGACCAAATGGAATTGGAAAAAGCACGCTATTACGCACTTTGGTTAATGATAAAAACGAGAGCGCAGAAATAATGGATGGGGTAAGAGTAGGTTATTATAGCCAGGATTTTTCTTCCCTTGACTATGATCAGACTGTCTTTGATTCTTTGGAAAGCATTTTGGCCAATAATATTGATACGCAGGACATGAGGTCTGTAGCTGCTGGTTTTTTGATAACAGGGGATTTGATGAATCATAAAGTTTCATATCTTTCTGAGGGGCAAAAAGGATTATTGTCTTTTGCTAGATTGGTTTTAATGCAACCAGGGCTTTTAGTGCTTGACGAACCAACTAATCACATTAATTTCCGCCATATTCCAATTATTGCTAAGGCAATAAATGAATACAAGGGCACAATGATATTAATAAGTCATATGTCTGAATTTGCCCAAGAAATTAGGGTTGATGATTATTTAGATTTAAGTAAGTTGTAAATAAATGTATTATCTTTATATAGTAGAATGTGTTGATAAAACTTTATACACTGGCATTACCACCGACTTAAAACGTAGAGTTCTTGAACATAATGAAGACGATAAATTAGGCGCAAAATATACTCATTCCCGTCGTCCGGTGAAACTGGTTTTCTTTAAGAAATTTAAAAGTAGGTCAATCGCCTCTAGGGAAGAATTGGCAACAAAAAAATTAAAAAGATCTAAAAAATTAGAGTTAATTAAAAAGATCTAAAAAAATATTAAGATTGATTCTCTATAAAAATACATCAACAGACATTGATGTATTTTTATTTTTCTGATAAGATTGATTATATGAAAAATAAATGTTGTAAAAATAATTCAAGTGCCCAAAAAGATATTAAAAATTTAAAGAAGGACTTTGAGATTTTAAATAATGAAAATCGTTTACGGATTCTATGCTTACTCAAGGGCTGTGCTGAATTATGCGTTTGTGATATTTATGATGCGCTTGATTTACCGCAGAATCTCACGTCTTACCATCTTGGCAAGCTCAGGGAGTCTGGTTTTATAGAGTCTAGAAAAGAAGGAGTTAAGGTAATTTATTCTCAAAATTATAAAAGAATGGAAAAATTTAAAAATGTTATAAATAATTTAATAAATAAATAAAATTATGATTATTCAAGTTTTTGGTTCGGGTTGTCCAACCTGCAAAAAATTATTAGAAACTACTAAAAAAGTAGTTGAAGATTTAAAAATTAAGGCAGATGTAGAATATGTAACTGATCTGTCTAAAATGATTGAAATGGGTGTGATGTCTAGTCCGGCCTTAGCAATTGATGGCAAAGTTGTTTTAACAGGAGGGGGAAGAGGTGAAGATGAAATAAGAGAAGCAATATGTAGCCAGGAGAGCGAGAAAAATGAACTGGGCTGTTCTTGTAAGCACTGTTGTTAATAATTAAATAAATACATGGATATATTTTACCCTTTGGAATTATTTTCCAAATGGATCACATATGATATTTTCTCAATATCTAATGCGCATCTATCTAGTGCTTTGGATTTTTTTATTTACGATTCATTAAAAATACTCTTACTCATCATAGTGATCACTCATTTTATGAGCTTGCTCAGGTTTTATTTGCCAGTTGAAAAGTTGAGGGATTTTTTGGTGAGTCACAAAATGTTTGGTTTAGATTATTTTTTAGCTTCTATTTTTGGGGCCCTAACTCCTTTTTGTTCTTGTTCTTCTATTCCTCTGTTTGTAGGTTTTATGGAGGCACGCATTCCTCTGGGAGTAACTTTTGCCTTTTTAATTACTTCGCCTCTTATTAATGAAATAGCAATCGGTCTTTTTATTGGACTGTTTGGAATAAAAATTACAGCTACTTATATTGTGGCTGGTATTTTGATCGGTATGATTGGCGGATTTATTATTGGTCGTCTAAAAATGGAA
>Ga0075122_10003176_pt1 | contig 10428 bp, 8 predicted proteins | sample AntAceMetag02UKB_FD_69790 | JGI IMG/M metagenome (GOLD analysis project Ga0075122, IMG submission 69790) | Saline lake microbial communities from Ace Lake, Antarctica - Antarctic Ace Lake Metagenome 02UKB | ecosystem: Environmental > Aquatic > Non-marine Saline and Alkaline > Saline | place...
TAAACTTCTAGAATATGGACGGTTGACCTGTTAGAAACCGGAAGCCCAAAGGCAAAAGTTACCTGCTCACCACCTGGTTTTGGAATGGCTTCAGTCCATCCACCCGGTGGTAAGCTTCCTGCTGTCCACGCTCCAAAGCTGGCAAGGTCACAAACGTCCGTGTCTGCACTTACAAAACCGCCGGAGAAGGTAATAGCCTCCGGGGTGATCCAATCTGACCAACCATAAATATTATGAATCCGTGCGGTTACTTCCCACTTCCGATCAAGTGGTAAACTCTCATTAGGGAAGACAGCCGGGTAGCCTCCAAAGGTTCTGGGTGTACTTCTGCTTTCGTCAACCACCCCAAATGGTAAGGTATCACCTGCGGCAAACACGCCATCAGTATCAACCCTATAAGCTATCTGGCATTGATCCGCCGAATCATTATTACCGGTTGAGGTGATACCTACCAATATCACAGAAGAATTAGCAAATGGATTTACTTCATCCACCAATACTGCAATAGCCACCCCGGACGGTTCTGCTGTATCCGTAGTATTGTTCTTAGCGTTCAATTCAAATACAGTAGACAAACCCCAATTACTAACAACATCTGCCCCAGTGGTAAAAGTAGCCCTGGCCCAATAATCTTTATATCCGGTTGCTGATACACCCAGTTCTTTTGAATATGGCAAACTGGTATCATCGTAGGTACCTATAAATGTCTGCCCCGCATGAACCTGTCCAGCGGCATCAGTTGGCACACCTGCCCCGGTGGCAGCATAATAAACTTCAATGGTCGCCTTCTTAACATTCATTACACCCAGAGCTGGATCAGTTCCAGTGGATTTTTTAGCTTCCACCTTCAAACGATAAGAACCTGTCACAATAACCGATACAATTGGTATGGATGGAGTTCTTGGCAAAATTGTTCCATACACTTTACCGGATACTTCATTTGAAAGATCAGATAATACCAGGCTTTTTGTAACGGCCACCATAGCAAAATAGAAAGTTTGATCTACATCAATATACCCCGCACTTATTGGATGGAAAACTGTTGAAGTTGTTACCACAGTGGGGGCTCCCCCTATGAGGGCCGCTGCACTGAGATCAAAAAAACCGTCATATGATGCTGGTACATCTTTGTCTATGGCATCCGTGGTTGAATAATAAATCTTCCAGCCAAACAGTCTCGTTAAATCATCATCAGAATAATCGTATGTCCAGCTAAGTTTAATTCCATCAGTATGTCCTGTGGGTGTTCCCATAACAGGAGCATCCAGGGCATCCGTGTCACCAGTAAGAAGAATCCGCCGCATTCCACATCGGGGAGTAAGCAATTCTAGCTCTGCATTAAGTAACACACTGGAGGGAGTGGTGCCGTGGGCTCCCCGTTCCACTTTCAAAGTATAATTCGGAGCCCCAGGTGTAACACTTTCCACCCGCATGATTTCCCCGGAAGGAGTTTCCAGGTGGTTTGTTGCTATTAGGGTAGTTGCTTTTGTAGGGGCTAGAATTTCAAACTCAGTTTGTAAGGAATCTATACCCCCAGCTTCCTTTACTGTAAACTTAATCCCGGAAGACCAAAACCCAGGGGAGTTATATTCATTGTTTGCTGAAACCCCAACAGCAAATACATCTATGCTTGGGTCCTTTGTTAAGAATTTGACCTCTTTTAATGTAAACTTATTTTGTACTCCGGTGGCCCCACTATCACTGTCCGCATCGTAATCAAGAATACCTTCCAGGGTTCCACTTTGGGTACTCTTGATCAATTTCCCCATAAGATCTTTTGAGTATTTCCATACGTAAAATACTTTTGTTGGTTTTGGTTGAATTTGATCCATTAAGCAACCCTCACAATTAATTTATCCGTAAACTCCACCAAAGCGGAAGTGTTATCTGTTATGTATAGGGTTAAACGCTTTTCTCCTACGCTGTCAAAGCTGATCGCAAAGGCCCGTACCCTATCTGCTAGGTCTGCTCCGAAAGTGGCAGGAACCGCCGTTTTAACCCCATCATCCACTTTATAATTTACAGCACTCAACTCATCATCATCCAGGGCAAAGGAAGCATCAAAAAACGGGTGAAGTAAAACATCCCGCTCCACAATCTTATCCCGCCCGGCCACCACATCACAAAGTATATCCACCTCCCTGGTTACTACTATATCCATTGCTGTTATTTCCAGGGTAAACACCACTTCTGTTGCAAACGTGTCAGGGGTAAACTCCACTGCACGGGCTGAGGCCACCAAGTCGGGGTAATCCCCCGTTGTAACGGTCTGCCATGCCCCTGCATCCTGTTTATACCGAATAGCCGTCACATCAGTACGGGTCTTAACAAAAAGACTCTCAAAAGGCAAAATAACCTGTCCAAGCTGTGCCCGTCTTGCTCTGCCCTGACTCACGTATAAAGCCGCTTCGGTATAGGCCAGCGTAGCCACCCGGTTTGAATTAGGCAGCGGGTGGAGTCTATAACTGTTTGGTACAACTGTAGTTCTGATCATGATGGTAAAGTTATCTCCCCATCTATTTCGACAATTAAACCGCTCTCCCCATCTCGTGCATTAACTTCCGTTAAACTACTGATTATTAATGGTAATGGTCCTCCCCCTGGTGTATCCGTTATCACTGGCCCAGGAATAATAATAAAATCCCTGGGGTCATACCTATACATTTCTTCCAAATACGGCATACCCTCTAAATTTACTATGCCTTTAAAGTAATCATCCTTTTTGCTTGTTACCCTGGTGAACTGACACCAGTCTGGAAAGTTCTCTCCCTCCAGCCGGTACACATCTTCCATTGGGGTCACATCCTGGGCATCATGAATTGCTGACTGCCAAACAAATTTACCAGGATGGTAATTCGGTTTCTTTTCAATAAAGCTATGCTCATTCATATACAAGGTTCCCAACCGTACGGCTTGCTCCAAGGACCCTGTGAGGCATAGAGGCAGAATTACAGCTTTACGATTTTTAGCATCCTCCCCGGTTAATTCCTTAATACGTTTTTCTGCAAAGGCGTTCCGGATTGTCACCTGCCGTTTGAGAAACCGCTGATCAACGTCAATATATTCAACCCGCACACTGGTAGGGACATCCTTTGCCGCAGCCGGGATGAATTTAAGAGTACTGGTCCCCCGACTTTTTATAACATTTCGGTTGGCCCCCCAATCACTAAAAATACGCTTGGCTGTGATATCACTCATGTCTACAACATCCCGTATTATTGGTACAATTTTTCCGCTCTTTTGGTAATACGTTCCATTACAGTTCTTATAAATATCTTCCAGCATTTCACCAACCCGGCAATCTTTTATCAGGCTTCCGTTGGCTGCATACTTCCTATTACCTGTCACTGTGGAAGAAGCCTCAACCTGGAGGGTAAAATTATCCCCGGCTTCTGGCACTACACCATCAAATAACTGATCCACAACAATCGCCCACCCAGTATTCTCTACTGTAACTTGAATCTGTTTCCCAGTTGGGGGAACAAAGTAAAAAGTATCAGGAACGGCCCAATGCCGGGTAATATTATAGGTATATTCCGTGGCTGAATCGGCTTCAATAGTAATCTGTTTATAATTAACCGTTTCACCCTGGCCTATAGCTGCCGTTGGGATTATCACAATACATAAAGGTAAATCAAGATCGTTTGCAGAAGGTTGTGAAAGATCATCCGGCCCGGCAACCAGAACCCCGGTGATCACCCTGGGATTAGATCCTTTGGGGGTTTCCCCGGCAGCTGCTATATCACTTTGTGCTGTGGTAACGGTTTTATTCAACCGCTCAACCGGTAATCCCCCACCCCACAGATTGTTTTTCGCAAAGTAATAACCGACATCAATCGGAGTTAATACGCTGGTCCAGGAATCATCCGCTTTCTGCATTGGAGAGCCTTCACCCCGGCACTTTACCGTTGGTGTTCCTGAAGCCTGGTACCCTTCCTTTTGAAACCGAACCCGTGTCCAGGCCAGGCACCCCAGGGCGTTCCCACTACCATCTGCAGCGTTAAACTTCCAGGGGTTGTTTTTATACGTATCAATAGCTGCCTTCCTGATCTTTGCGTACGATTCCCTGGAACCTATTGCCTGCATTTGCTGGGATTCTGTTAGTTCCCCACTGACCACTGCTGCGGTATCATTCCCAATCGCACTATCAGATTGCAGTGGGGTTAAAATTCCCCCAACTATCCAGCTATCATCATAAGTTTCTGTGGTTAAATTAACATTATCAACCGGGTAAAGCCCATCCAACTGAGGAGAATTTACGGCATTAACCCGGCCCTCCCCAATTATTCCTAACACATGCAGGTAACCGTCCTCTTCCACATAGCCCCAGGCCAACGGAATCAGGTCACACTGAAACTTCCCTACCCGTACCGGAATAATAGAACCATCATTACCCTCCCCGACTACAGAAGAGAAAAGGCTGCTTGACAGACTACCTATTGCTGCCCGTGGTTCAAGATAAGCATTACCCGGCAAAGTCAGCCCGGTAAAATACCGCCTTGTATCCGTGTTCAGATCATCGTCTTCATCCTGCTGGGAATTAGCCCCAAACATGCCCATATTCATACAGGATTCCTGGGTACCATCATATTCAGTATAAGCAGGGCCACAAAAGAAACTTTCTGCATTAGCAGGAATCTTCACAGTGGTATCCCCAGCATAAAACCAATCTTCCACTGTAATAGTACTTGTCCCTGGGTTGGTGTCTATTATGGAAGCCACCCGGCCTACAATCTTTTTGGTCTTAACAAAAACCAACCAACGCTCCTGCACATCCCCAATATCATCCGTAGTGGTCAGGGTTAATTCGGTTCCCCCTGTTACTGTGCCGGATACTTTGTTTTGAGGAATCCCTTTACCGTCAAGCGGGTCATAGGGGAAGAACTCACTACCAAAAGACGATTCATCAGTTCGACCAAACCTTCGCAGGGCTGGGCGGGTTAATTCACTAAACCCGGCACTAATCTGCATTTTGCTATGTATTTCAAAAGAAGGAGCCTGGCTAATCCATCCCCACCAATATGGGTCATCCCAGGTACCTATCTGGTTATATTCAGTTGCCAGATCCGGGAAAAGCCTGCAAACTGCCACTTCGGCTTCCTGCCAAAGTATTCCCATATTGGCTTTATCTTTTACTATTCCATCTGTATTCTCAAACTCAACCCCAATGGAGGAATCCTTAAACCCTGATACAAACGGTAATGGGTCTATACTTGTTATTCTGGGTTCGTACACCCTCCCTTCAGCACTCAACTTTTCCGTAACCGGGGCCGTGCTCCAGTACAAGTATTCTGTACGGCTTAGTTTAATCCGCATCAGGTCAATATAATTGATACTTCCCGTTGCCAGGGCCGCTTCAATTTGTTCGGTTATGCTGAGTGCCATTAGCTTCTATCCTCTGTAAAAACCAGTCGGGTTACGTTGTGTAGTAACAGTGTCTTAATGGTCCAGCTGAGTTTCCCCAGATGCTTTACCAGGTACCGGCCCACGGTGTCCTCCGCTGAATCGTCATAACCGGGGTCGGAGTTTTCAGTGGGGTTGTAGTAGTAAAATGATTCGTTCCCGGCCTCTTTCCTTGCCATCAAAAAACGCATTATGGCCACAAACTCAAGGGCCGTAAAATCCCGGTTATTTAACACCACTGGGAAGGAAGCTGTGCCTTTTCGGCTCCGACTTTGCCCGGTGAGGTCATAGGCTGTAAAAGCTACTTCATGTTGAACTGTTTTCACTACTCCCCCGCCCAGATCAATCTGGTTTTCTTCGTAGTTTATTTCAGCCCCACCAGGGTAATTTCCTCTCCAAATCCAAACTGGAGTACTCATACGTACACGCTCCCTGTTATTTCATTACTTAATTCATTGATTTCGCTATCATTGGTTAATGCCATTAACCCACCTGCTTCGTTATATCCTGATACAACAACCTGACCTGGTGATACACCATGTAATGCTTGTACAGCCTGAGCCAGTTCAATTAATAAATCGTTAGTTTGTGATGAAGCTGAACCCCCAAAACCCGGAGCTGTGCCTGAATAAACGCCTGAAGCACCCATACTGGCAGATATCCCTGCACCACCACCACCGCCAAAAGACGTAGAGGCTATATTGGCAACAATATTAGCCGCAGCGGTATAAGAAGCCGCAGCAGCAGCCCAAGCCATAGGATTAGCCGCCCCGCCAAGTGTGGCAAACGATTTTGATGCAGCAAGGTGTCCTTGTATGATCGCCTCTGCAATAGCGGCCGCCTTACCAATCTTAAACAGCGTCCGGCTGTTAGTGTTCATTAGACTTGCAAGATCATTAAGCATTTGTTTTTTTGCGTTAACCACATCTATATGTTGTTGTTTAGCAAGGGCCGTTTCATTTGCTGCGGCTTGCTTTTTTAAATCAAGTATAAACTTTTGGAATCGCCGTTCTTCCTCTATCTTATTGTCATTAGCAGCAACCAATTGAGCAAACTCAGTATCTATAAAATCAGCACCACCATAGGGAGAAATCTCAGAACCGGCTGCGGGAGCGGATGGAGCCTGAACAGCAAAAGAATCTACCATCCTTTGTATTTCTTCTTTACTTGGACCAAAACCTCCGAAATCCGGTTTAATTTCTGCATATTGCCCAATACCAAGTAACCAATCAGGTGGAGCTGGGACTGTTGTTGGGATAGCTTTTTTCACTGCATCCCGCAAAGCAATAAACGCCAAAGCAGTTTCACGGGCTTTCTGAAGAACAGGATCAAGGGCTTCATTCGTAAAGGTTTTATATTCATCTGTCATGCGGACTATATCATCAGCGTAATCCTGCATTAATCCACTAAGGGGTATCCCGGATTTAGTCACAATATAAATCATGTCACTTTGGTCTTTTAACATCTTAGTGTAATCCATGATTCGGGCCATGCCGTCAGTAGTGACTATCCCAAACTTTTTCATCTGGGGAACAAGCATTTGAACCAAATCGCCATATTTTGTATAAACCTTTTCTATACTGGAACCTGTCTTATTAAATGCCTTCGACAGCTCCCTATTCATATTCTCAGCCACTACTGTATATGCACTAAATTCTTTAAAAAGTTTAGCACTGGCAAAATTCTTTGACTTTGGCCCAGTCACCGCATCAATACTCATCTGCTGGGCGTTGGTTCCCCCGTTCCTTTGTAACATGGCAAAGAACTGATCTTGAAGTTCTATTGCATCATTTAGGTTTTTAAGTATGTTTCCAAAAGGCTCTTCCATCCCGGTAAGGCTTTTGGCCATGTTATTCCACAACCGGTCCCATTCAAAAGAAAAAGTACCTTTAAATTTCTCAAGGGCCGTAAAGGTGTTTCCTGCTGCGGTGCCCATACCTACCAGGGCTTCCGTAAATCGTTTACTACCGGCCTCGGATGCAAGAATGGCAATTGAGTTAAACGCCTCAACCGAACCAAACATATCCACCTGTGCTTGGGTATTACCTTTGGTGGCAACAATCAATTCATCCAGAAATACCTTTAATCCTTTAGTTCTTAAAGCAACTACCCCAAACTCAAGTCCCAGGGCTTTGGCTGTCTCCAGGGCTTTACCCTGTGGCTTTGCTATGTTGGCAAATACCTGTTTTAACCCGCTCATGGTCTCAGTTGTTTTGATACCAGAAGCAGTCAGGGCCGCTACCGCAGCATTCAACTCTTTAAAAGTTACCCCAATGGCTGCTGCCGTACCAAGCACCCGGCCAAACGAACCGGCCAGCTCTCCGGCAGTTGTTTTACCACGTTTAATGGTTTCAAACAAAATATCACTTACCCACCCCACCTTTGAGGCTGCCATACCGTAGGAATTTATGGCAGTGGTTAACAAATCCACCGAACTCTCTAAATCCGTAACACCCGCTTTGGAAAACTTGGCAGCTTGGCCCAGGAACTCAACCGATTTCAAAACATCAATACCAGCTGATATAACCTGATATAATGAGGCGGCTTTTTCTTCCATAGTGCCATAGGCCCCACTTAGTGATATAAGCCCCTGCTGAAGTTCTTTAGCTGAATACTTGGTTGTATCAAAAAGGGTTTTGACCTCAGTGAATTTGGTCTGGAATTTTACAGTTTGCCTGGTCCACATAGCCAAAGTAGCACCCAGTCCGGTGGCAAGGCCAAGCACACCAAGCCCCATCAGAATACGTTTAACCTGCATACCCGCCCGGCCCATTTTCCTAAAGTTCTTTTGGGTTCTTGCGGCTGTTACTGCCGTTTGAGTCTCGTACTTTTTAACTTGTCTTTTAGAGTGGATCAAAGCGGCATTCAGCTGCTTAGTATCTGCCCCAAAATGAGTGACAAGTTCGCCCATGTCCATAATTGTTTATCCTTATCCAACCCCAAAAAATCGTTTCACTGCTTCGGCTATTTCTTCTTTTGTTTGCCTGCGTGAAGGTTTCTGCTGAACCCCCAGGTTCTTTTCCCTTTCACATTTCAAACTCATATCGTACCAATCCACGGCCTTCTTATCCTTCTTTGTAAGGCCCCCGGCTTGAGCCTGAATAAGCCGGGTAAACGTGTTCTGTGAATCCTGTTCCGGATAACCCCACGGCTCAATCTCACTGTACATCCTCCATTCCATCCATTGCCTGGCAGTTAATTGTTCCAAAAGGGCATCCGGGTCCACACTGCCCACTGCCAGAGCTAACCGATACTTTAATCGGTATCCTTCCCGGTAGATGAGTTTTTTCTTGCCCTCTCCAACCCTGCTTTTGTAACCTTGTTTACGTCCTCAGAAACGTCATACATTTCCTTAACAACATCGGCAGAAAGGCCATCCAATAAAATGTATTCTTCTGGTTTATAAAGGGTCTTACCTTTTTCATCACACAAACAAACCACTATCCACTTGGCCCGCATTGCATCCCGGCGTTGGGTTACTTCCACGGTGCCGTCCTTATTCTCTGTTATGTTTGTTAATAGGGTTTCAAACTCTTCCAGGTCTTTTCCACTGATCTGTCGAAAATATACGTAACCCTTTAACCCTTCAATCCATCTTTTTACAGGTGGCAATGGAGCAATTTCATCAAACTGCTTTCTTCCAAAAACCACTTGTGGTCTTTCTGAGGGATTCACTTCTTCAATTTTCTTTTCTTCCATTTTGATTACTCTGTTTCTAGCCTCTGATTAAGGCTGTTAAAATTAAGCCGGGGTAGCCGAAGCAGACCCTGAATTAATTGTCGGGTTACCTGTTATCTTCAGTGTCATTGGACATTCAATAAGTCCTTCCCTGTCGATGGGTAAACCCAGTTCAGTTATAAACGCCTCCAGCTCTATAGTAGTATTATCTGTATCTGGTAAAACAATCTCATAATTGCAAGCTGTATCTGTATCAAAATCAGCTTTCATCTCTTCATATTCATCACGATCAAACGCAATGGTAAAAGAGAATGAGCCAGCATCCCGCAATCCAGGTAGAAATGTTTTGTAACCTGCTGGAGCATTTAAAAGAGTATCTTCAATAGCGTCACGGGTCATTCCGGGGCCGTCTGCTTCACGGACTCCCACAATTTCCATCCAGCTACCGTCATACCTGCGTATTTGTGTACTAAAACCACCTAATCCCATATTATTAGCCTCCTTTCTTTAGCATTGTTAATAACTGTTTGTGCTTGGTTGCCTTATCAGATCGAAATTAAGAATAAACCTTGGACGTGTATTCTCATCCCAATCCAGCAGGGATAAATCCCCAGCACTAACAATTAACTCATATCTGGCCCCGTTCCAGGTCTCGTGTGCCCGGCCCTGGAGGACCACTCTTATTGCGTCCAACAAATTCCATCCAGTAGTGTATCTACGATTCCTAACCCGAATTTGTATTGCTGGACGTTCAATTCGTATTGTTTTATCCATGAACAACATTGCACCCCAACCGGGAGTGTCAAATATCGTAACCACATTACTTGGGGTAGCTTCCTCTTTACCTATAAACAAATTAGTTTTATAAGTAAGATTTAAACTGGATTCAGCCGCTAGAATATCTTTTATGTCAACACTTGGAGCATTCATTTTTTAATCCTTGCCTCTTTTTGAATCATCCGAAGCATATTGTGTCTTTCTCTAACCATAGCCGCCTGTAAGAATTTAGCCCCCGCATTAGGCCGTTTAAAAGTAGCCTCAAGATTCTCATGAACATAGGAAGCATAATTAGCAGAAAAACCTAAAATAACTAAAGGCTCTTGTACGGCCTTAGCCTCCGTAGTGTACTTTGAAATAATTGCTTCATGCTGGGGCTTCATACTTACATCTTTAAATCTTCCCCCTCTAACACCTGCACCAGCCCCCTTTTTTGTTACTAAGAACCGGGAAGCCCGGAGATTCCCCGTATCAACCGGAATAACCGGAGCAACTTTCTCCATACTTTTCATAACCATAATAGCCGCCCGGATAAGCCCCTTTTGGGTTCTTCCTTCTATCCCTTTTATT
>Ga0075122_10003177_pt1 | contig 10422 bp, 12 predicted proteins | sample AntAceMetag02UKB_FD_69790 | JGI IMG/M metagenome (GOLD analysis project Ga0075122, IMG submission 69790) | Saline lake microbial communities from Ace Lake, Antarctica - Antarctic Ace Lake Metagenome 02UKB | ecosystem: Environmental > Aquatic > Non-marine Saline and Alkaline > Saline | place...
GGAAACTTAGAACCATATCCTGTTTCTAAGGAAAATGGTGCTGGATACATACCATCCACAAGCATCTTTGCATAAAAATGAAAATTTGGCTGATTGATAATATCCGTATTCTTGAGTACAGGTTCAAATTGGGGAGCTAAAAATTCTCCATCTTCGGTACTAGTTCTAGCAATGAGTAATGTACCAACATTACCAAAAACAGCACCCTTAATGTTCTCTGGTAATTGGCCAATATATTGGTGTGCCAAAGTTAGATTTAAACGATATTTCCTAGCTTCAGACAATATCGTAGCAAACTCTTCGGTAGTGAAATTTTGGAATTCGTCAGCATAGAAGAAAAAATCACTCCTCTGTTCCTCTGGTATATCCTCCCTACTCAAAGCAGAAGAGAGAAGTTTCTGAACTATAAGTAATCCTAAAAAGGACATATTCTCATCACCTAAAATACCCTTAGAAAGATTAATTATCAATATCTTTTTACCATCCATAACATCCCTAAAATCAAAAGATGATTTAGACTGTCCTATGATATTTCTAATCGCAAGATTAGTCGTAAATTTGTCAAATTTACTTAAAAAGTAACCCATTGTTTCTGATTTGGTCTTTTGATCTGTTTTTGCAATCTGTTCTGTCCAATATCTCTTCACTTGCTCATCTTTGATCAAAGGTAACCAATGTTCTCTTACCCAATTCTCATCTTGTAGTATCCTAACAACCTCTATTAAGGTCGATCCTTCTTTTGACATTGCAGTTAACATGGAATTTCGGACAGCCTGTTGCATAATTGGACCTACAAAACCTTGTTGATTAGGATCAAAAAGCTTGATAAGTAGAGCTATGAAACTATTAACAATCCTATGCATATCCTGCTCGTTATAGAATTCCATAAGGTTAAAACCAAACGGTCTATCAAAATCTCCAGCATTGAAATATATAACATCCTCTGCCCGTTCTGGAGGAATCCTATCTAAAATCAATTCTGCAGTCTCTCCGTGAGGATCTATAAAGCAAACACCATCGCCATTATAAATATCTTGAATGATCATTCTCATCATTAACCAAGATTTACCAGAACCAGTTTGTCCTAATATGTAGGAATGCCTTCTCCTATCATCCTTCTTGAAACAAACAGGTCTCCTCCGCCCTCTGAAATAGTTATTCCCAAGCCAAATAGTATCTTTAGAATCAATATCCGTACTTATCATATTAGCTGCAGGAGCCTCCTTAGAAAGTAACCATTGAATGTTAGGAGTATCAATATCCTTATTGGGGAAATGAAATATTGTGGCTAGCTCCTCGATATTTAAAATCATACTTGATTTATATGGGGCTCTTCTGAATAGAACATCTTTTACAAATTCTTTCTCACGAGACTTATTAAGCTTTACTTTCTTAAACTTATTAACCTGAGGATTATTAAACTGATCAAAAGCTCCTACAATATTTTCCAAATGCATTTTAGCTAAATCATCATTGGCAGCACTAGTAACAATCCTAATCTCTGTTCTGAAACCAGGCTTTGCAATCTTCTTATTAATCGCTTCTACCCTCTCCTGAGAGACCCCCATACTCTTTTTTTCAGGATCAGACTTACTCTCTTCTACATTCTTTACAAAAGATCTTCCGGCTTTCTGCCATTCAGAACCAGCAGGAGATACTATTACCTGTACCAAAACACCTTCCCCCTCTGATATTTTACTTAAACAACTCAGAATGTTAGAAAGTGGATCTCCTGTAAAATCTTCATATGTCGTAATCGGACAATATTCCTCTTCATCTAATCTTAATGCAGCAAAATCAACCCTACTTCCTTCTGCAAATATATTATAATCAGGAACTATTGTTACATCAGCATCTTGGTATGACCCTAATATCTGCTTTTCTACTAAATCTGCAAACTTTCTAGGACAATTAACAAAAAACCTTATCTCCCCTGGTAATCCAACAACCTCAAAACTAATCCCATTCTCTACACTGAAAAGTTTTGCAAGACCTTTTCCCCTTCCCCCTATCCCTGCAAGGTTAGCAAACATTTGTTCAGCTACTCCTATCTCTATTTCATTCTGCCTAGATACTTTGATCTCGAAAGTAACGGTATCTCTTACCTTTTCATTGCTGTCTTTCCTTAAAAGTTTAGATTTAAGCCAAAGGAAAGCCCCAACAGTAAGACTTATTATCAGAATACTAAAAGATATCCATCCCCAAGGAACATTATCATACCAATGATTACTTAAATCTCCATATGTATTATCTGTATAAGAGACTGTTTCTCCAGGACTACTTTCCACCTCTATACTAGGCCCGAATACTTGAGAGTATATAACTGTATCTTGAGAAGATATGTCTACCATATTAACTAAAGAATATCATAAAAAAAGGAAAGTTTCTTGGGTTGTTATAACTAATTAGCCTTTATTCTATTTAAGCTGCAAGAGGACCTCGATTTCTTGTATCTAACCAAAACTCCCAGCTATTAGGATCATTTTCACCTATTAGTGGTAGTCCTTTACTTTTTAAATTAGGATATCCTATTCCTGACTCTTCTTTTGGTTGCATAGTTCCTACAACGAAAGGAGGATTATTATCAGTCGTTACTTTCTTAATCTCTTCATTAAATGCATCTTCTGCATCTAAAAGTTTCTCATTAAAGGAGGAAACACCTCCCGTTAAATTAAAAGCCTTTTCCACACCTTCTGCCGAAGTAGTATCAGTATTCTTTATTACCTCTACCAGAGGTTGTCCTTTGTCTGTTTGTATAATTGTTTCTGCTATGTTTGTTATCCCATTCATATCCTGTAATTATATCATATATTTTCTTTTCTCTCTATGTAATTCTCTCTCTAAATCCTTCTCTTTTTGAGCATTCTTCTTCTCATACTTCTTCTTTCCTTTTGCTAATGCTATCTCTACCTTCACTCTTCTTCCTTTCAAATACACACTGATAGGGATTAAAGAAAGCCTTCCCTGTTTCATCTTACTCTCTAATTTGACCATTTCCTTCCTCTTTAGGAGTAACTTTCTTGATCTATGAGCATCATAATCAGGATTCCCATCATACTTATACCTAGGAATTTCCATATTAACTAACCAAAATTCTCCCCTTATCTTCTTTACAAAAGCATCTGCCAAGTTTCCTCTATTATTTCTCAAAGATTTAACCTCAGCTCCAGTCAAAACTACCCCTACTTCTAAGGATTCCAATATCTTATAGTTAAAAAATGCCTTCTTATTCTTTATTCTCATATCACGGATTATACACTAAAGAGTAACCTTCCAAATAGTCTTCCCATCTAATATATACATAAACTTCTCCTCTGCATCTACTACAAAATCCTTTACATCTGTAAACATATCCTCTGCTTCTCCCCTATATATATACTGCTGTTTTAGTATTAACTCCCCTGGATGTAACTCCTCCAACCCTTCCTTTGGCTTCTCGAAATCAAGAAATCTCTTTTGATTAGCATCAAATACATACAAACCAAAATCTAAACTACCAGAAGTATACCCTTTTGTAATATTCTCCAATTCATTCCTTAAACCAACTAAAGTAGAGGCTGAATATTCATATTTAAAAGTGAGATAGTTATATATATATGTCTCTAAGCCATCAGATCCTGGACGAAAAATATAGATTGTAAAATCACTAAAGAATTCGTTCGCTTGAGAAAAGCTCTCTGACTCTATATATGCATATGTAAGACCATAACCACTTCCTGTCCTAGAAGACTTAAGTATTGCTCCCTCATTTCTACTAAGTAGATAAATATTGTCTGTTTCTGTTAATATTGCCATCTCTGATATAGAGTCATCATCCAAATCCCTTGCCTTAACCCCAGTTAACAACTCAAAAGAACTGTTAAAACCATTGCTAAATGACGATTTTAAAACACCCTGTGTACTATCATATACATATACTCCCTCGTGTCCATAATCTATATATTCTGGAGATTTCAATAATCCTTCATTATCAGGAAGTTTTTCAACTCCTTTGTCATATATTGCAACTCTATATACCCCCTTCTCTCCTTTGTCCGAAATATAAAGATATTCATTTTCAGAAGTATCTTTGTAAAAAGCTATATCTGTAGTAGCAGAGTCCTCTCCAAACGCTAATCTTGTATCTAAGAATTTGACTAGGGATTCATCTTTAATGACTTTTCTATTTAGTAATAAATCCTCTAATTCTTGATATTCTAAAAGTAAGTCTGCTTTTCTAATTAAATCTTCTTCTGATATCTCTGTCGATAAACTGTCCAATATCTCTTTCGCCAAGAACAATGAACCCTCTGCTTCATTCTTATCTTTTACAATATTTTCACTAGCACTAGAAAGGTGACTCCCTATATTATCCATCTGTTCTATCCCTATTGTATGTATTTCTTTTTCATGCTTTTTGGTAATAATTAATTGGATAATTAGAGCGATTGAAATAATTGCTATAAAAGCTATACCTACAATTAGAATCCTTTGTTTTTTAAGGCTCTTTCTCTTATATCCATCTATTCTAAATCCCTGATTTTTACTCTTACTCTTTTTGAATTTAATCTCAGAAACTCTAGATCCAATTTTTTTAAAAACTTTCTTCTTTGAAAGCTCTCCCCCTACTTTCTCCTTCAAAGGCAACAATGCAAAGGATATCTTTTTAGAAATATTCTTTAAAAATCCTCCTACCGTTCCTAATATTTTCTTAATCTTAAAAAGAATATCCCCAGCTTTCCCATTTAAGGTGATTTCTTTTAATAACTTTCTCTCTCTAGGCTGAGGATCAATTTCCTCAAGAACTTTTTCCTCCACTACAATCCTCTCTTTCTCTCCTTTTTTTTCTTCTTTAGTCTCTATTTCATCAAATTTAACCTCTAAATCCTCCTCTACCCTTAATGTAAAGATCCCTTCTAATCCTTCTAGACTAGCCTCTATACTCCTCAAGGCGTTTTCTATCGCATCCACCCCAGCACTATTATCAAAACTATTTACAAAAGCAGAAAACAATTCGGGTGTTGATATTGCAAGAAATTCTCCCTTTTTAAGTATAATACCTGCAGTTTTAGCCTTATTCTTCTTCAAAACCTCTGATATACATACAAAACTACCTTCTCTATACACAAACACCTCCATATCACCATAAACCCCAACATAGAAACCTTCCTTTTTGTTTGCTACTAATGCGAAATTTAGATTAACACCAGATTCTTCTAGTTCCTTGTCATTCTTTATCAAATCCCTTACCTTTTTCTCCCCCATCTTAAGAGACTCTGTAATGGCTTCATTTGCTGTCTTGGCCTCTGAATATGTATAGGCATCTAATATCCCATCCCAAACAAATTTGGAAAGGGTAGTAGCTTGTATATCTTCCTCACTCTCTAGAGAAAGAAGACAGTAAAGATCTCCTTTTTGAAAAGATCTACTATCGAAGGATTCTTTATATCTATATGCAGAAACAGCATAAGATCCATTTTGTTTCTTTGCTATATATTGAGCAGTCCTTATCTTCATTTCTCATCCCAGAAGAATTAAAACTAAAGACACTAAACACCCCACTATGGACAAGATTGTGTGAATATATGCTAGTCTTTTTATTCCTACATTTTCATTAGAATCTACTGTGTCTGCTAATATCCTAATCCTTAGTAACATCATCATATTGTAAAATATTATTCCAGCAACCAATATTGCTAAAGGCACTTTCAACAACCATGTAAAATCTGGAAATTCAAATGCCATTGTTCCTAATATATCCCCATAATCCATTAGATTTCTCCCTCCTGTTTCATTTCAAGTAAATCATTTAATGTATCCTGAATATCCCTAGGTCTAGGGATATTTTGAAATTCAAATTCTGCATTACTAGCAGCAGTTTGTATATATACTGTACCTACATCAAAAAGAGATCCTAGAAAACCTACATGTTCATGAGAAATGTCCTCTATCTTCTCTAATTGTGCTTCTGAGAATCTATGTTGAAAGGCATTAATGAAGTCTACATCTATTATCCTCTGTGTTGTAATTATATTTACAGAGTAAAACCATTTAAAGAATGCATTCAAGGTATTAGTTACAGAGACGACGATTCCTAGTAACAATAGACCTACTGTTAAAGATAAACTTAAACCAGTGAAAGAAAACATTAACAGGAAAGGGATGAGAACGAGGAGTAGAGAGAATGATATTTGAGATATCCAAGTTATCCAGTGGGCTCTAACAATAACAATTATATCTTCATCTTTGTCTTGTCCATGGAAAGATACATCTTTAGGAAATACTCTTAAAAGACCTTTATCACCGTTCTCATTGGAGAGTGTTGAAAGAAATGATTTCTTCGTATCCCTTAATTTTTTAGGTATATCTTTTTCTTCAATCATATAGCTAACAATATCATAGAATTAGTGTTATAACAATGCTATTTCTTCTCTATGTTGAAGTATGAATAATCTGGTTGTTGTTGTATTCTCATATGCCCAGGAGCAGTTTGATTATAGATATTTTTAAATCCCATCCCTGTTATAGATTTAGCACCTACATCCGTGTGAAAAGTTGCATCGGTAGTATTCCCATTTGATAGTGACATACTAACACTATATACCGTATTAACAGGACTTATTAACAAAGACTTTAGTTCTGATGACGTATATGGATCTTTATCGGTTCTTCCATAATCTAGTCTCCCTGGACAAAGACCATAATCACTTGGCAATAGTCTAGATAAATCAGGTGTCTTTTTCAATCCAATACCATTTTTAATCAAATATGAATTAATCATATTCACCATCTCTCCAGAAGATAACCAAGGGGTATGCCCACAATTTGTGCCACTAGTTGTATAACCCTCTCGATACCAAGACTTGTAGAACCAAGTTACCCCCGAAATCTTCTCCCATGCATCATTAAACCAGTCGGACCCTCCTCCACTTTGAGTATCCCAACCAACACTATTGATCCATCCTCCATGAACTGCTGCATATTGTGTAGAAAACGGAGCTCCTGAAGAAATCGTTAAGACCATTCCTCTCGTAGTCTCTACTGCAGTCTTCCATGCCCCAGTCTTTTTAGAAGAGCCTACAACTTGACAATTTTGGTCTGTACAGATAGTCCCCCTTCCATTATTTGTGTAATTTATTGCGAACGTTCGAGCTGCAATTGCCTGGGCTTTAAGAACCTCCATTGGCCAAGACTCTGGAACTTCTTGAAGCCTTAATAAATAGTCGTCCTCAAAATTAAGGGGTCCGTATGTTGTTGTTGTTATATTCGTCATAATCTCTTCTGTTGTTCCACTAATAACCACATCCCCTGTTCTAAAAATCTTTCCTGGGTAATATGCGTTTAATATCTGGGTATATGTTTGCCCAGCATCTGCCCTAGCCCTTGCTCCCCATTGACTCATGCCATTTCTATGCGTATAGGCTCCAATCGAAAATACTCCCCAATATCCACTAGGTGCTTGAGAAATTGCTGTGCCCTCTTCTGATCCAGTAGTTCCCCCTGTGGATATAAAGCCTGCACTTCTAGCCGCTATCAATGCTTCCTGTAGTTGAGAGACTTTCTTAGTTAGATCTTCAATATCTGCACTCACTCCGCTTTTTTGCACATACTGCGTATTTAACTCTGCCTGTAACTTACTCCTCTCTGCATCTAAAAGAGCATATGATTCATCTAATATCTTCTTTTCTTCATCTAACTCTTCTTTTTCATTTTCTAAATTAGTCCTAGCTTCTGCCAAATTAGAAAATTCTCCAGAAATTTCCTCTATCTCATCTGCTAACATGGAAACAGTAGATTTTCTAATGTATAAACTCTCAAAAAAATCATCTAAACCCTTCCCTGAAAAAAGGAAATTGTAAAACCCGAATCTAGATTCTACATACAATTCCCCAGAAACTACACCTAAAAGAGCCTGTTTCTCTGCCAAAAGTTTCTCTTTAGCATCTATCTCTTTAAGTTTTGTATCAATCTCTACCTCTTTAGCATCTATCATATCCCCCATCTCAGAAACCTCTTCCCCTAGTAAAGAAATCTTCTCACTAAGTGAATACTTACTATTACTAATCTCTGAAATTCTAGCTTCTATCTCTTCTAAAAGAGACTCATTCTCTTCTATTTCATCTTGTTTCTCCTCTATTTCATCTTCTAAGTCATCTATCTCTCCAGAGAAAATAGGTGATTGAAATGGTAACAAAAGAGGTATTAAACAAAGAAAAGAAAGGAACACACTTATTGTAATTTGGGACAGCTTCTTCATTAAGGGAATTATACCATCTTCTCTAATATCTTCCCTATTTCAACAATGAGATATGGAGCAAAAATTATTGTACCTGCAATTGCAGAAAGAATAGAACTAATAAGGACACAACCCGCACTAACATCCTTTGCATATTTAATATTCACCTTATACTCCTTTGATATGGTATCTGCCAATGCCTCTATTACACTATTAGTAGCCTCCGTAACAAGAACCATAGCTACTAGTAGTCCAACTGCAACCCAATCAGAATGATCAATGTCTAATACTAATCCTACTATAAGTACAAAAAATGCAAATATTATCTGTAACCTAAAATTCCTTTCATTCCTGATAATTAACCTCAAGCCATTAAAAGCATAAGATTGACTGTCCCAATATGTCTTTGCTTTATGTTTCTCGTTTTTCATATATTAAGATGAAACAAAGTTGGTAACAATAGAAAGGATTGCTTTTGCTAAAAAGACAAAGATAAAACCAATGGCAGCCCATGTCATAGTACCTTGTGCTTTTTGTTTACCTTCAGGGTTTCCTCCTGACATCATCCACATGTAACCACCAGCAATAAACATTCCAACACAAAGAAGGACCGCAACAGGCACTATTTTATCTATTACAGAATCTACAACAGAAAACATCTCTCCTAGTTCTGGTGGTGCATCTGCGGCATATACTTTAAACATATTTATATTCCTACTATATTACTTAATACAAATTCTATTACAGTTGGAGCAAGAAAAACAAGGATTAAACCTAATATTGAAAAAACTAAAGATCTTTGAGTATCCTTAATCTTATCCTCATCCCCACCAGAAAGCATAAATTTAAAACCTGAGGTTACTAAAGATATGACAGTTACTAACGCAGAAAGGGTCATTGCAAGATTTATAGTACTATTAATAAAAGCCTGTAGGCCATCGTAACCCGTATTATTGAGGAATGATAAATCGATCATTTGATAATTATCTCTCTAAGAAATTTGATTTATCTTGCAACTACTTCTTTTAGTACAAATTGCACTATTAAGACAGATATCAAACATATTACAAGACCAATAATAGCGAAAGTGAGTGATTTCGTAGCTTTCTGAATCTTGTCTTCATCTCCATTCGCAGTTATAAACATATATCCTGAAGCTATTAATACTACAACAGAAGCTAATCCTGCTAATCCTATAACGAGATTCAAAACAGACTTAATCCACGCAAGAAGGCTATCAGAACCTGTTCCCTCTGTAATCCCACCTATTACAGTCAAGGGATCAGTGGAAACAGCATATGCCTTACTCGTAAGTAAAACAAATGATGTGGTTATACCACTAAATACTTTCCCTAATGTGTTTATTGTTTTCTTCATCACAGTTATTTTTATTAAAAAAGTAAAATAATTTTATTAAAATCTAATGAATTATATCTATTAAAAAGCAAAAAATCAACACCCTATGTAGGAAGAATGTTATTAATTAAAAATGTAACAATCAGTTTACTTAATAAAACAAGAACCATACCAACAACCGCTGCGGTGATAATATCAGAGCCCTTTTTAATTTTATCAGGGTCTCCCATTGCGGTTATTAAACTATATCCTCCTACAACAAGCATAACGACTGCTATAAGTGCAGAGAATGGAATTAGGAAATTAAGAAGTTCATAGATTTTTGCCAAGACTCCTTCCCACGAAGATAAGCTAGAGGGCACAGGGTTTTTTACGTCTGCCCATGGATCTACTGCATACACTTTATTAATAATATTCATATTTGTTAATAAATTAAAAGTAAATTCTAAATATTTAAACCTAAAGAATCCTTAATTAAATATAACAGAGTAACAGAGAGAAGGATTACGACAAAACCAATAATAGCGTTTGTAATAACTTCTCTTGATTCCTGTAACTTATCCGGGTTCCCTTGGCTAGTAACCATCATAAAACCCGCATACACGAGAAGTACAAAAGCACATGTAACACCCAAAGGGATGGAAACATCTATAATCCATTGGACAAAAGAGTTCTCATCTCCTACTTTTTCTAGCCTCTCTTTTGTAAAAGCCCCACTAAGTGCTTCCGATAGAGAGCTTGCGGAATATACTTTGGTTGATAATAGACTAAATATTTTTTCAAGCAAATCCTTTAACATATTTAATAGATTGTATATAAAATCGTGTGATTATACCAACTATCTAAGAAAC
>Ga0075122_10003178_pt1 | contig 10422 bp, 6 predicted proteins | sample AntAceMetag02UKB_FD_69790 | JGI IMG/M metagenome (GOLD analysis project Ga0075122, IMG submission 69790) | Saline lake microbial communities from Ace Lake, Antarctica - Antarctic Ace Lake Metagenome 02UKB | ecosystem: Environmental > Aquatic > Non-marine Saline and Alkaline > Saline | place...
AAAAGTTGCTTTTTCCGTCAACGCTTTTGTATCAAAAGGGTTGACTATTTAACCAACTTACCCGCTTTTTCAAAATCAATTTCTCTATTAATCAACTTTCTTAGAATTTCTTTCAAATCTTTTATCTTAACTCTTATTTGTTTTTCACTATCCCTATCTCTCACCGTAACATCATTACTTTCTAAAGAATCAAAATCTATTGTTATTGCAAAAGGCACACCCGAAATAGAACTTCTCCAATATCTTTTTCCAATACTTCCTGAAATATCATACTCAACAATAAATTCTTTCTCTAAATCTTCTTTAACCCCTTGTGAAACTTTCAACAACTCGGGTTTTTTAGTTAAAGGAAAAATAGAAACATCTATGGGAGCCATATTATATGGAATTTTAAACATACTTTTACCTTCTTCCTCTTCTTTTTTTTCATAAAACAAATCAATCAAGGCATAAGTGGGCCTATCTGTACCAAATGCAATCTCTAAAACATGGGGAATAAACTTTTCTCCATTTTCTCTTGCCGCTTCCAACTTAACACCAGAAGATTTAGAATGCTGAGTTAAATCGTAATTTGTTCTATCGTGCACACCACAAGTTTCTGTCCATCCATAATTATTTAATTTAATTTCAATATCCCAAGCATCATCTGCATAAAATGCTTTTTCATCAGGATGATGCTGTCTAAGCCGTATCCTTTCTTCTGGAATACCAAAATTCCTAAATTGGGTATAAGCTAACCAAATACACCAACCATACACCTGACTCTTAATCAAACCCCTTTCTAACGCATTCTCAATGGTTATAACTTCAACTTTTTTATTATACGTCTGACTATCTGAATCCCAAAAAGGAAGTTTTTCGTTTTTAATTCCGTCATATTTATCCCAATTATTTTTTTCATTAGGATCAACAAAAATCTGACCTTCTGCTTGAGTAAACTCCCTACCTCTCAAAACACTTTGTCTAGGAGAAATTTCATTTCTATAAGCCTTACCAATTTGAAAAACGCCTAATGGCAATTTTTTTCTAAAATAATTATAGAATCTATTATAAGGGAGATAGGTAACCGTAGCAGTCTCTGGCCTTAATGAAGCTTCTTGACCTGCAACAACTGTTTTCATCATTAAACTTTGAGTATCAATAGACTTTTCTAGAAATCCTTTACAACTTGGACACACAATTTTATTTTCTTCAATAAAATCTAAAATTTTCTTATCAGAAAAAGAATCTGCAGGAACATCGTACTTTTCTTCAATTAATTTATCTGCCCTAAAAACACTTTTACATTTTGAACACTTAATTATTCGATCATTAAAAGTTTCTAAGTGACCAGAAGCTTTCCAAACACTATCCGGTAAAACCGTAGGACCTTCCAACTCCCTAAAACCATTAACATTAAAACTTTTCCTAACTGAATTTTCAACCTTATTTTTCAATAATTTACCCAAAGGACCATATGTATAAAATCCCGCCAAACCCCCATATATCTCTGGACTAGGCCCCCAAATCAATCCTGCTTCTTGAACAAAACTAATAAAATCTTTTGTTTCTCCAGAATTAATTTCCTTACTTTTCTCTCTATCTTCAACACTCTCTTTAATCTCCTTAACATCTTCAGTCATCTTCTTATTTTCTTCTTCCATCTTAATTCTTACCTCAATCTCTATTTTTTTCTTTTCAGCTTCTTCCCTATCCTTGCCCAAATAAGCAACATTCTTACTTCTAACCTTATCACCTTCTCTCACGCTCTTATTTAGGTAATAATATTCTTTACCTGAAATTATCTTTTTGACAATATGCATACTTTACCCACTACAAATCGATTTAAAAAGATTATGATAAAAAGCACGGAGAGGGAATCGAACCCTCCCAAACTCGCTCTGCAGGCGAGCGCAATACCACTATGCGATCCGTGCGTAAAATTAAGACAAATAACAAGTTTTTAAATATAATTATTCAACACCAAATCAGGATGATGGATTTCTCCATGACAATTACGACAAAGTAATTGACATTTTTTTAATTCTTTTCTAATTTTATCAATAGATCTTAATCTCAATTTTGTCCAAGAAATTTCTTTCATCGCAGGTTCTTTATGATGAAAAGTTAATGAAGCAAAATTTTTACTATAACCGCAAATTTCACACTTTCCCCCAAACTCCTCGACCATTATAATCTTTCTTTTCTTCCATTTATTCATCAAATAAGCATTATGACAATTTTTACATACAGATTGAATTCTTTCCTTATTGATATAGAATTCTCCCCTTTCCTTAATCTTATTGCACTTAGAACAAACACGATGAGTCTTATTACTCCCAAAATAAACACCATGGATTTTTTGATTAAATTTATCTGCTAATTTTACTGTATTGTGTTTTCCAAAAGGAGAACAATCTAGGCAATATTTTCTATTACATAAGTTATGAATTTTGCCATCCATTTTATAACGAGTCTTAAAACTTTTTTTGCATAATTGACAACTTGGCATATGTAGCCTAATTAAATAGAATATATAAATCTATGCCCCGGACAGGATTTGAACCTGCGACCTACTGCTTTCTTCTAATGTTCTCGTTGAAAGAACTTGCCTTATTAGAAGGCAGTCGCTCTAATCCAGACTGAGCTACCAGGGCATATAAAAACCTACATAAATAAGCTATTAAAAGCTTTCTCTTATTTCTTTTTCTTCTTTTTATGCTTCCTTAATAACCACTTATTTTTAGAGTTTTCAGAATGTTTTCCGTGTTTCCGAATTATAAAAAAAACTCCCCCACCAATAAGAATCACAAAAATAATATATCCAATTAATTTATTACCTGAATCTCCAAAAATAACATTTCCAGTAGTTACTGAATCTCCCAAAATAATAGATTGTTTTGAAAACTCATCCAGATTAGAAGATAATGCAAAATAAATATAATAAACTCCAGTAAATTCTTCATCCAAAACCATCAAAACATTCCGTTTAATAATCCCTTCCCGATTTATTTGAAATCTTTCTTGTATCCTTTTAATTTCATTTCCAACTTTATCTACAATCCAAAAATCAACAGAAACTTCTTCTCCAATAATCTGAGAATTATCAAAACTATAACTTAAATTCAACAATCCATTTTCATATACCACTTCATCAAGAGTAATCATTTCTAATCCTTTTGGAATTATAACCTTTAATTCTTGAGACGCACTACCCTCATCACAATTAACAATTAAATTTCCAATATTTTCACCTTCATCTATGCCCTCTGGAACATTTAGATCAAATACAAAATCAATATTTTCACCAGGAGCAATACCTTCAATTTGAGTTGAATAAATCCATGAACTAATTCCTCCCTCAATAATCAATTTACAATTATTCAAAAAAACTTTTCCAAAATTTTTAACATTTAAAGATAATGTTTTTTTATCCCCTTCTCTTGCAATTACATTCCCAATTTCACTTAAAATCAAATCAACAGAGCTAGTAACATTATTCATAACCTTACTTCCACCCCCTCCTCCGCCACCAGAACCCCCTGAATCTCCACCAGGAGGGCTAACAGGACAACTACCGCAATCATTCACACAAGTTGAACAAGTTTCCCCATTATTACAAATTTCATCTCCGCAATACTCTCCTGCAGGAGAAATAATGATTATAATTAAATTATTAGAAACATTGTTAACAAAATTCATCTCCCCAAGAGAATTAGAAGTATAATATGTTTCTACACCACCTACACTAACAATATATTCTAAATCTGCAATTAAATTTTTAGTAGTTATATTTGCCTCATCTTCAAAACTTAAGGTAGAAATATTAAATAATTTAGTAATTCCTGAAATATCATAATCCACCCAACCAAGTTTACTCACATTATTAAAATAAATACTAAAATTCTTAGTTCCCACATACCCTCCAATTTTCAACCTACCAGAATCAGGAATAAAAACTTCAGAATAACTTTCAAACCATTCATCAGAATCGTCTAATCCTAAAATAGCATGACTTCCTCCAGCAACCTCAATATATTCTATTTCTTTTCCATAACTAATCATAGATTCATTATAATTTCTAGCAAGAGCATAATTAACAGACGCATCCCCGGTATATTGAGTAACCCTTATTGGTGTCTGACTATTTTCCCCTAAATAAGCTCCATCTCGAGTTAAAAAAGCCTCAGGATCACTAGTTGGTGTAGCCCCAACTCTGTCTTCAATTGAAGCTTGATAAGAAGGATTAGTCGTATACCATTTTGTTATATTTAAAACTCCCCCTGTTGCAAAGGCCGCAGAAAAAATATCAGGATATTTTGCAGAACAAACTCCTGCTTTACCTCCTGCTCCAGAAAATCCCCAAATATAAAAGACACTATCATTAACATACCCAGAATATGCAGAATCAGTAATTAGATATTGAATAGCCTCATAAATATCTAAACATTCATATCCAAAAGCATCTCTATCCCCTTCAGAATCTCCCTTTCCACGAGTATTTAATGGCACTGAAACAAAACCCAAATCTAAAAAATGTCCTCCAACAGAATCTCTATAAGAATCTTTTGTAGAACTCCAAGAATCAGGAATAATAACTATCCTTCCATTTTCACTAGTTGAATTAAAATAAAAATCAAAATGAATATCTAATCCATGACTATTAGTATAATAAACATCATTAACAATTTTACTTTTTCTCAAAACATAATCTGCACTTAGATTAGATATCTCGCTCCCATTATCACAATAAAAATTAACATTATATTCTCCTGCATCTAAAATATCATCATACCAAAAAGCAGTATCATTTGTTTTATGCATAGTCATATTATTTGCACCATCTCTTGAAAACCAACAAGAATCCACATCAATATTAGTAGTAATAGAATGAGGAATATCAAAAACATTTTCAAAATTAGTAACACTATTTAATGTCAAAATTAAAGACTCAGAAGGAGGTTCCCCACCAGAAAGAGTAACAGTTCTTGATGCAGTATTAATCTTACTTCCAGAATCATTAACAGCATAACCTCTAAAACTATAATCTCCATTACTTAATCCAGTAAAATTATTAAAATACTGATTAGCAGAAGAATTATACAATGCATTAATTTCATTTCCATCTAAATCTCTCTTAAAAATCATAACTTCATCAATCATCCCATCAAATGCATAGATAGTAGATCCATAAAATGTTCCCACACTTAAATCTCCAGATCCCAAAGCATAAATTCCACTAGAAGTAGGGCTCGCGGTTTGTTTTACTCCATCAAGATAAATCTGTCCAGTAGATCCATTAAAAGTCCCGCATAAATGATACCATTGATTCGTATTTAATGCCTCATTAGTATAAGCTTCTAATCCATTAGTAGTATGTGTTTGACCATCAGGACTTAAAATAATACCATATTTATTAGTTGTAGAAGATTTAGCTAATAGATACTGCCTTTCATCAACCTTCCATTTACCTATAAGACCAATATAACCTGACTGATGATCCTCAACATTAAACCAAGTACACATAGTAATCCTATTAGTAACTCCCGGACTATCTAAACTAGCACTGTCGGAAATATTAATGTAATCACTATCACCATCAAACCAAACCCCATTTCCAAAATAACCACTAGAGGAATTTATAACTGCAGTTTCAATTAAACTTCCATGATTTTCATAACTAGATGAATCTAAAACATCACTAATTCCATCAACATCATCCATTCTCATCCAAAATACTAAATCACTATCAAAATCAACAAGCGAATAATAAGTAGAGCCATTACTATCTAAATCAACATAAATAGAACTCCCATCATAAGTTCCACTTGAAGTAGAAGAATCAAAATTAATATTGAACTCACCAGAACTATTACTTCCTGCACTTTCAACAATACTAAAATTAATTAATTCAGTATTATTTAGATGTCCAGATTTATTAACACTATATCCCTTAAGAGAATGGATTCCAAGACTTAAATTAGAAAATAAATAATCATATTCATTAACACTTGCATTATATAATGAATTAATCTCCTCAAAACTTAAAGATCGATTAAAAATCATAACTTCATCAATTGAACCATTAAATTCACTATCTGCCCTTCCAAACTTCCCAATTAAAAGAGATGAATTTGTATTATTATGAAGGCTTGCCAAACTTGAAGTTCCAGATTGTTGAACCCCATCTAAATAAAGAGTTACTAAAGAACCGTTGTAAACTCCACACAAATAATACCACCGACTAGTATCTAAAACAGAATTTGTAAGAACATTTGCATCAAACGTTGTTCCATCAAGACTTAAAAAAATCCCATACCTATTATCCACACTATTTCTTGCCAAAAGATAAGATCTATCCGGATTTCCTGAAAGAGTGTCATATTTACCAACAATTCCTGTAAAATCTATCCCATGTTGATTTACTTGAAACCATGAACAAACAGTTAGTCTTTCACTTACACCAGGACTATCCAAACTTTCACTTTTAGCTACCTCAATATAATCTCCATCTCCATCAAAAGAAGCAGCATCTCCCCAATAACCCGAAGAAACAATTTCTGCAGAATTACCCAAAACCCCATTATTACCATAACTACTCAAATCTTCAGGATCTCCAGAACCATTAACATCATCCATTCTCATATAAAGAATTAAACTATTATCTAAATCAATAAAAGAAAAATGTTCTTCAGACATTTCAGAAGATAAATTAATTCTAAATGGAAGAGTATATTCGCCATCTCTCTCAATTCCATCCCAAACAACATTTCCAGTAATTCCACTTTCTAAAATGAATAACATTAAAACTAATCCAATAAAAACCCCTACAAGAATCCCATATTTACCAACATCTCTTTTTTCCATATTATTTATTTATTATATATTTTCATTTAAAAAATTTCTCTATCCCTTAATATTTTTTACTAAATTTTAATACAACCACTATAACAACCACCAACCCTAAAGCACCTAAAAACAAAACAACCATAGGATATTTATTTAAAAAACTTCCACCTATAACGCTTTCTAACCCCACCACATTACCAGTCAAAGAAACACCCTGAACTTCAAAAGTATTTTCTTCAGTCCCATCACTAACACTAATATCATAAGTCCCTGTCGGAGCAGTTAATCTAATAGTTTTAGTTTGTCCAATCTCTAAATTAACTAAAGCAGTTTCATCATTCTCTCCAATTAAAATAGAAATCCGTTTACTATAAACTACAACATTACCCACATTAGTAATAATCAAATTATCTCCCTCTAACAAAATCTCCACCTTATCTAATTCCCCTATATTAAATTTTTGCTCAGATTTAACTTCGCCATAACTTGCAATAATTGCCCAAAAACCTAACCTCGCATTTTCAGGAATAGAATATATTATTTCCTCTCCAGAAAAAACCACCCCGGAATGCATAACATTTCTATAAATATCATGAATTTCAAAATTTAAATCACCCTCTATTTTTTCCGCATTATCATCATAAAGCGTTAATCTAAACTTCATTTCCTCCCCAGGGACATAATCATTATTAGTATCAATTCGAATACTATCTGCAGAAACAATTCCAATTAAAAATAAGAATATGAAACAAATACCAATATGCCTTAAATTTACCATCTTTTATTCAAATATACTATCATTTTATTATTTTTAAATATTCTCTCTTTCAAAAATCAATCAATAATCTATTTAAACTATATTTTCTAGTATATATTATGAAAATCCCCCTCACATTTCTTGGAACAAGTCAGGCCATTCCAACAGCAACCAGAAATCATACCTCAATTCTAATGCAATATAATGAAGAAAACATCCTAATAGACTGTGGCGAAGGAACCCAAAGACAATTTAGAAAACTACATTTAAATCCTTGTAAATTAACAAAAATCCTAATTACTCATTGGCATGGAGACCATGTTTTAGGATTACCCGGCCTATTTCAAACCCTTGCATTAAATGGTTACAATAAAACACTTAATATCTATGGCCCTAAAGGAACTAAAAAATATATAAATGAATTATTTAAAATATTTCTTCCAGTATTAAAAATAAAAATAAATATACAAGAAGTTTCAGGAAAATTTTTAGACACACCTAATTATTCAATTACTGCTTATCCCCTTCAACATGGCGCACCAACAAACGGATATATGTTTGAAGAAAAAGAAAAATTAAGAATAGATAAATCTAAACTTAAAAAATTAAAAATAGAAAAAAAAGATTTGAAAAAGTTAACTCAATTAACTCAGGGAAAATCCATTAAATTAAATAATAAAACAATATCTCCAAAACAATTAACATATAAAACAGAAACTAAAAAAATTTCATTTATTTTTGATACAAAATTATGTCCAAATTTAAACAAGTTAGCAAAAGATTCAGATTTAGCAATCATAGAAGGAACTTATTTAGATGAAGAAGATTTAGCAAAAGAATATGGACATATGACTATAACTCAATCAGCAAAAGCTGCAAAACAAAATAAAGTAAAACAATTAATTTTAACCCATATTTCTCAAAGATATGAACATAAAGAAAAAATATTAGAAAAAACAGCTAAGGCCATATTCAAAAATTCTATAATTGCGCATGATAAAATGAAAATCATTGTATGATTTTTATTTCCAGCTTTTTAAAATGAAAATTAAGATTTAAATCTAATCATTCTTCTTCCAAATTCTATAAATAATAAAACCCATTAAAAATAATCCTCCGAAGATTAATAAAACAGAACCAATCTTCTCACTACTTTCGATAACCCTACAATTTTTCTGACTCTCACAATTAGGATCACACAAACTCTCTTCACAAAAATTATCATTATCAATTAGACAATCACTTGAACAACTTACATGATTTTCATTATCTTCGCAAATATTATCCCCACAACTATCCGATAAATAATCTAAAGATTTTTCATCTAATAACAAATCCCCTTCATAAATTAAAAGTTTTGCAGAATTTTCATAATAAGGTAATAAAATTGGAAAATTAATATAATCTAAAACAATTGGAGAGGAACTATTTATTGGTAAAATAATATTTGGAACCTGAAAATTATTCTTAAAAATAACTCTCTCATCTTCATCTCGAATTTCCCAAGCATATTTTGAATCTCTAACTTCTATTCCTACCTTAATTGGTTTTAGAAATACTTCATTAACTTCAATATCTCCATTTGAATATTCTAAGTTTACAAAATAACTTTTACTAGGGAGATTTCTTTCAATAGTTTCTTTATTCAACAAACTATTTTCAATAATTCTCAAAATTTGATTTTGCGAGACTAAATTATATTCTGGAAATAAATCTAGCATAATAGAATGAGACTCCACAGACTTATACAATGAAGAATAACTACACCCAGAATAACAATCCTTACTAATCTCTCCCCATTTATCACATCCTACATCATCACAATTTGCTAAATCAATCTCTCCAATATCATAACCTTCATAAATATCTTCATAAACATACTCATCTGCTAAATCTCCAAAACTATGTCCTAATTCATGCATTAAAATAATATTCTTATTTTCATTTTTAACACAAACCTTAGCATAACTAGAAGCAGAACCGCAAAAACTAGAATCATTAATCAAAATAAATACATTATCAAATCCACATCGAGATGCTTCTTCAAAAACTTTTTGAGTATTACAGCAAACCATTGCCTCGATACCCTTACACCCCACATCACATCCCAAATCCTCTTGAGAATTAACAAGAGTAAATAAAAACTTATCTGAATTTGATTTAAATGGTTCAAAATTCATAAAACTCTCCCCACTATTCAAAATTTCCAATGCATCATTTTTAAAATCTGAATAATCTGAATAATCTGAAGAAAGAATAACAAAATTAATATTATCTTCTCGAGAAGTGCCCTTAATCACTTCACAACCAGGATCATAAACACTAAAATTCTTTTCCAAAACCCCATACTCTCCTAATGGCTTAGCAGTTGAATCAAAAAAACCCCCATAAATACTATCCCCAGAATCTTCATCCTGATGATTCCCATCATCATAAACGTTTACAAATTCCTCATAATTTTCTCCACTTACCAAAATCTGTAAATTTTGACTTTCTTTTCGTGAATAATCAAAAACTTTAATAAAAAATTCAGTTCCTTGTTGTGAACTAGAAGGAATAATCAAAACATCTTTTGAATTTAGTACGTTATTTGGAAAAACAGGCAATTCTTCAGAAACAACAACTAGTTTTACTAATAAAATTATACCCAAAATTAAAATTACAACTGAGATAATAATGATCACTAAACTTTTGATTGATAAACTCATGCCCATCTAAAAGAAAAACAGTTTCTAATTAAATAGTTTGTTATTTAATATAGTTATCACTGTTTCTGAAACCTCTTGAGAACTCACAACCGTGCGAATCTAATCAGGTTTAACGCTCAAATTCAGTTT
>Ga0075122_10003180_pt1 | contig 10417 bp, 10 predicted proteins | sample AntAceMetag02UKB_FD_69790 | JGI IMG/M metagenome (GOLD analysis project Ga0075122, IMG submission 69790) | Saline lake microbial communities from Ace Lake, Antarctica - Antarctic Ace Lake Metagenome 02UKB | ecosystem: Environmental > Aquatic > Non-marine Saline and Alkaline > Saline | place...
ATCAGGTTTGTCTGGTTCTGGTTTAGACGCTCAAAAAAGGGCTTTTCTCTTTTTTTCTTAGGGAACGCTCAAAAAGAGCGATCCAATCAAACTCATGATTGGCGCGCTTAATGATCCAACGTGAGCAGGTGGTAACTTTATGACGCTCAAAAAACGCCTTTCTCCTATTTTTCTTAGGATACGCTCCTTTTTAGCGTTAAAAATCCATAATGGTCAGCGGGTTCACTTGAGCTGAAGTTCAAATCTGTTACCAACTTTTTGTCCTTTCTGGTTTGAAGTGACCTGCTTCAGGTTGAATCGTGACTTCGTGCATATACCCTCCAATGACCTGATAACATTGTTTGCGCGACTTCCAATAATATCCCCAATATCAGCAGTGTTAAGTAAAACACTCTTTCCCTCGAAAAGGTTGGGATCATAATCATTAATTTTTACCATTTTTGTTTTTTGACTGCTCGTCAGTTTATTCAGCTCATCATAGATGTCAGCACTTCTAGTCCCAGACAATTTTCCTTGGTACAAATGACCGTTGGAATTCCAACCAAAATAGTCACGAATCTCTTTGAACACGAGTAGCGAGCTCATCAAATAGCAATTTACAGGTTCTGAAAGGTCCGGTCGCCTGCTTTTCGATCGTTCAATCTCTTGGATTGTTGTAGCTGCTACACTCTTGATTATGTCAATTTCCCTTAAAGGACGTTTTAAATAAATCTCTCTTTCATCATACACTCGTTGAGGCAAGTAGTGATCCCCAAGAATAATAACGGTATTACAGTGAGAGTAACGATTTTCGCCTTTAGTCTTACCAAAATGACTGATGTAAAGTTTGATCTGACTTTCCAAGTCCGCTGACAACTGCCCAAACTCATCTGAGCTAGGATCAATGCCTCGTTGAATAGCAAGATGCAAATCGATTTCTTTGTCAATATTCGTATACAGCTTCAAAGCTTTAGCAGCTTCAGATACTGCTGACTCAGCGTTAATTTCACCTTTTTTGAACCATCTCCCTGGTCTTGGTTTCGGATCAATCACATATTCTCTATACAGTTTCGATATATGCTGTTCTTGGCGGAATGACGTATCAACTAAAGCGGAATTCACTACTAAGGAAGTCGTTCCTGATTCATTATGGATGTAATCACGTTTAATCTGCGACTGTGCCTGATCCATCCACGTACACAAGTAAACTACATTATCGTTAATACAAGTAGATTCCAGTAGTTCTTTCACAAGCAGGTAAAAATGATTACTCAACGATTTTGCATCTTCTTTGGAAGTGGGTTTCCAAAATCGCTTGTCAGTTTTTCCGTTGACACGGTGAACCTGAATTGTGTCTGAACGTGGTTTAACTTTTGGTTCTACAATGTGGCATAAATCATCGGGGTACATGTCCAATTCACCAGTTGCATCTAAAATCAGCGTTCCCACGCCATGAAGTGCATTCCAGGCGTATAAAGGAGAAAGGACTGAGCAAGCTAGGTAATCACCTTTTACTTCCTTATAGCGACCGGATAGTAGAGCAAAATAAATCATATGGAATTGGTACATGAAACGGTTGATCAATAGATCTTTTGTTTCTTGCTTCAATTTCTTATAGATGTACATCTCTTCAAGATCTTTTAGCCCACTATAACTTGAAGAATGGGTTACTATGCCTGCATCTGCCAGTCTGGTTTTACATTCAATTAATCTGCTCACGTAGTTCCTTAAATCATGATCAACTGTCGCAAGCGTATTTAGTATCGACTTTACTTCCAGGGAGGGGCGTTTCCCAAATAGCACCTGATCAATCAAAGTTCCCAAATCTGAACTCAGTCTTCTGGTTTTATCCAGTATAGTTTCTGTCATGATATTGACAGTGAAGACTTGGTCATTGGGCATTTCATCAATAATAATCGATTGGCAGTAATTTGCGATGGAGTTATCAGTGAACATCCAACGTTGCACATTATCCATACTTAATCGAGCATGGGTGATAATCGAAATCGGTTTAGATCTGTTTTTATCGTAAAGCTCACTTATGTCGTCACTAGTCTTACCGTCACTGTGATAGACACCTATTAAACCTTCCAGCTTTGGATTGATTTTCAATAAATCTGCTTTAAGTTCATTGCAACTTGGAATCTTCTCCACCACTAGTCGTGGAGCTTCATGAAAGTTTTCACAGACGTAGTGATTACGAGCTGTGGACTTACCAGACCCACACCGATCCGTAATAACAGCTATCTTCCCATTCTGTCGGGACAGCTGCGTGTATTCCTTCATATCCATTGCAGTCAAATAGTCTTTCATTTTAATCATCAAATTTGAGGGTTAATAAAACATGGAATAAAAGTATAATTATATACCATAAAATTTATAAATTGCAATAATTTCATAATGTTACCTTATAGTTGCTTCTAATTCGAGTGCCTTCCTGCAATGTCCTTTTCCATCTATTTCCTTCCTTTACAAGACAAGGTTTTAGACAGGTTTATTTGTCGTTCCTTTGGCTTCTATGTGCTTCTACAGACTTCTAAATAGTTCCTCAAAGCTCTATGTTCTTCAGCTGCCACAACCCTGCTGGAAGTCTGTAACGCTGTTTTATCGCTCTTTTCTTTCAAAAAAAGAGCGTTTTATTAATAAAAACAATGATATAACGCTCTTTTTATCTTGCTTTTTTAACTGTTTTTTGGGAAAATAGTCTTGTGTGGGGCCCTTCCCCGTCTAGGTTTAGCGGATTTTAACCGTCTAAAAGGAGAACTGTGGAAAAGTGTGTTGCATATTTTCGAACCTCAAGCCTCGCAAACGTTGGGTTTGAAAAAGATTCTCTTAAACGTCAGAAAAAGGCCTGTTGGGATTTTGCCAATCAAAACAATTTGGAGATCGTCAAAGAGTTCTATGACGCCGGTATCAAGGGAAAAGATCTATTGCAGGATCGTCCAGGGTTTTCAGAACTTTTAGAATTCTCAGAAATCGCCGAAGTTAAAACCATTGTTTTTGAGACAGCAAGTAGGTTCAGCCGTGAGATTGTTGTTCAAGAGCTGGGTTGGAAGGAACTGACTCAGCAAGGTTTTCAAATGATTTGCGCTGACGCTCCTGGTTACTTCTCTGCAAGTGACGTTGAGCCAAGCCGGAAAATGATTCGGCAAATCCTAGGTGTTGTCTCAGAGTTTCAAAAAGACGAGCTGGTCGGAAAACTGATTCAAGCCCGTAAGCGGAAAGAACAGGTCAATAAAGAAAAAGGCTATCTGACTCTTTCTGGCTGTGGAAAGTGCGCTGGAAGAAAATCTTGGAAGGAAATAAATAAAGATGTTGTCAAACTAGCAAAAAAGTTAGCTCGAAAGAATCCGAAGACTGGTCAGCGTCGGTCAAGATTGAAAATAGCCCGAATTCTTTTTGAACAAGGGTACAAAACAGCAAACGGTACTCTCTTTGGTCATGAACAAATAAAGAGGTTTTTAAAATGTTGAAAAATTTGCCACTAATCCCGTTCAATTTGCGGGATGGAGCTGTTTAGCTCCGAATTCCTCTATGTTTCCTCAGCAGACCAGCTGCAACATGCAAAAACAGCCATTTCTCAAGCCAGATTCCTCGGCATTGACACAGAAACGACAGGTTTAGATCCATATGAAAATCAGATTCGGTTAATTCAAGTAGCCACGCAAAATAATCCCACTTTTGTTTTTGATCTTTTCAAATTCCAAGATCTCTCCTCTCTTCAAGACATTTTCGATAACAGCTCAACCAAGGTTTTTCACAACGCAAAGTTTGACCTGAAATTCCTGAAAACAGCTGGTTTTATCGTTAACGGGCCTTTCTTCGACACAATGTTGGCGTATAAAATTGTAACTGCCGGTAAGTACAAAGGGGCAAGTCTCAAAGAACTCTGTTTTGAGCTGTTGGGAGTTGAAATTGAAAAGGAAGAGCAAATTTCAGATTGGTCAGCGCTAGGTCTTACCGAATCTCAACTGGAATATGCAGCCAAAGACGCTGCGATACTTCTTCCACTTCAAAGGGTTCTGATGGAAGAAGTGTTGAACAACATGCTTTACCAGGTCGCGAAGCTTGAGTTCGAGGCTCTTGAGCCAACGGTGGAAATTGAGTTGAATGGGATGCTCCTTGATTCCTCCAAACTTGAAAAACTGAAAAATGAGGCTGAAGCAGAGCTGGAAACCTTACGATCCGAATTGCAAACAGAGTTTCAAAATCTCGATTTAAATCTTAACTCGCCTCAACAGGTCAAAGAGGCATTGATCTCCAAGGGAATAGAGGTCCAGTCCACATCAAAGGCTGCACTTGTTCCGCTGGTCGGTGAATTCCCACTCTTAAGTAAACTCTTGCGATATCGAAAAGAGTTCAAACTCAATTCAAGCTTTCTATCGTCGCTTCCTTGTCATGTTCATCCAAAAACCGGTCGAGTACATCCCACGCTCTGGCAACTTGGCGCTGTGACAGGGCGCTATTCCTGCTCTAACCCTAACCTTCAACAAATTCCCAGGGAATCGAAAGTCAGAGAGTGCTTTATTGTTCCCTCTGGTAAAAAGCTGGTCATAGCAGATTTCTCTCAAATTGAATTGAGAGTTGTTGCAGAGCTGACTCAAGACAAAAAGATGCGTGAAGCTTTCATCAACGGCGAAGATTTGCACAGTTTGACGGCCTCCCTGGTTTGTCAAAAAGACATCTCACAAGTTTCAGCTGAAGAACGAACAAAAGCAAAAGCGATTAACTTTGGTTTGACTTTTGGTATGTCAGTCTTTGCCCTGAAAAACTACACGCTGATCAATTACGGGTTGGAAATGTCCTGGTGGCAAGCGTGGCGTTTTCATGACCGGTTTTTTGAAGCGTATTCGGCGCTAAAAGAGTGGCATCAAATTGAAAAAGAAAAAGTTTCAACTGAATGTTTCACGATGTCGGGTCGTAGGCGAAGTTTTCCGGAAGAAAGTTGGTTCACGGTTCGGCTGAACACACCTATTCAAGGCACGGCTGCGGATATCATGAAAAAGTCTTTGGCAATTCTGTTTGAAAGATTGAAAGGAACTGAAACCAAGATCATTGGAACGGTTCACGATGAGATCCTTTTGGAGGTACCTGAAAATGAAGCTGAAGAGGCTGCAACGCTGCTTGAGGATTCGATGAAAAAAGGAGGGGAATTCTATTTAAAGTCTGTCCCTGTCGAAGTCGATGTAAAAATCGGTAAGGATTGGGGAGCAAAATGATCTTTTTTGCCAAACCGTTTTTTCGGGGCAAACAGCGTCGGAAGCGGTTTGATTTTACGGGTAAAACGCTTTTAGACGGGTTTTTAGATGTTGGAAAAACACCCCAAAGAGGAAATAAAATTGCCCGCTCAACAACTGCTAAACCGCTCCTAAAGCGGTTTAGCTAAATTCAATAAATGGAGATTTATGAAACTAATTACAGAAGATTTTGAAAAAATGTTCGAAAACTTTCCGCTGTACTCGCAAGAAAATGAGACTGATCCGCTGGTTGTCGCTAAGTTTTTCGATCCCTGCGGATCGGCCACATGGTTTCTGACAGAATACAACCCTGTGGACAAGATTGCATTTGGATATGTGACCGGACTGACCGCTGACGAGTATGGTTATGTCTCTCTTACCGAATTAGAAGAAATAAAAAGACCTTATGGACTTACGATTGAAAGAGATCTTTACTTTCAACAAAAACGATTAAGTGAGTGTGTTGCCTTGCAGTCAAATTAAATAAAACCGGGTGAATATATGAAAAGATACTTTGTTCCTGGGATTCTTGCCGCCCTTTGTTTAGGCGGATCAAGCTACATTGTGTTGGAATCAGCGGGTTATTACCAAAAATTGTATGCTTTAGCCGGGTTATCTCCGAAAATGGGCTGGTTTACAGCGATCTTGGCAGAATCTTTCCAATTAACGTTGGTAATTCTCTTGCCGACCTCCAAAGAGGATAAGGTTTTTCGGTTTAGTTTGCTGACTATCATAGCTTCCATATACGTTTTAACTGTTTTTGCCTCCGGCATGAACATCGGAAAACCGCTAATTGAGAAGTGGAGTCAGTCAAAACGGCAAGATAAATTATTCAGTATTCTGGTCAAGGAACAAGAAGCACTGAACCTTCAAGTCAGCTTATTCAATGGTCAAAAACAAAAATTGAATACAGCGATTTCCGTCCAGGCTCAACGTAATTCATTTCAAGAAATAAAAGATCATCTTGCAAGTAAAAACTCAATCAACGAAATCCTGATTCAAATTGAACTGGCTGCTCTTTGGCTACTCCGAATCTTAATTCAATTGGCAAATTTGATTTGTGGGAGATTTATCGCTATCAATTGGAAAGAAAACTTTGAATTATCAAACAGTTCTTTAACTGAAAGTGAAACTCCAAAGAAAGCAAAGGTAATTCGACAATGGAAAGCCCGCTACACCAGGAATGAAAAGGGATTTATCGGAATCCTGGAATTCGATGATGGAAGCTTTGTGTCGGTGGGTCCGAAAGGGAAAAGAAAATACAAATCCTTTCAAAGAGCATTAAACTTCTTCAATGGAAGTCCATATAAAGACAAAATTCCAAATGATCCAACTTAATAATATTTCTTTCACAGGCTGTTTCTGTTACTGGTCCCAATATATGGAAAAACCATGCAATGACAGTCTCTCGATGCTGATCAACTTGTTTTTATAGATTGGCAGGAGTATGGTTCTGCAAGAAGAGATGAATTATCAGCAGATTGACCAGTTCAAGTTAGGAAAATTTTTTGAGAGGGATCGGGTCGGAAAAACTGATGAAGCAGATTATCCTGGCAACTCCAAGTTGGCATTAAATATTGTGCTCAAATCAGCCAAGTACAATAATTAGTGTTTTTACCAGCACAACACTTAATATTTCTGTCTACTCAACACTAATGATTAACTAATAAAAAATTCATGGGAACTGAAATTAAAACCTGGCAAATAAAAAATAATTTACTTGAACCTTTGAATTGTAAATTAAAGGACAATTCTCGAACAGAACCATATGATCTTGAGCCTTGGATACAATCAAATCCAGATATACTAGGTTCTGACATTTCAATCATTGGAAATCAAGTAAGTTCTAAATCAGGCCCAATAGATTTATTGGGAATTGATACTTCTGGAAACTTGATAATCATTGAACTAAAACGTGATAAATTACCAAGGGAAGCTTTGGCTCAAGCTATTGATTATGCCTCAGATGTATCCTCATGGAGTATAGAAAAAGTATCTGAAATATGTTCATCAAAAACAGGCAAGCCTCTTGAAGAGTTTTATCAAGAACAGTTTCCTAATGTGGATTTAGAATCTATCATTATTAATGGCATTCAACGTATTCTTCTTGTTGGATTTTCCATTGAGTCTTCACTTGAAAGAATGACAGAGTGGCTATCTGACGGCTATGGAGTCAATATTAACGCTATTGTTTTATCCTATGCAAAAACAGAAAGCGGTGATGAACTACTTATCAGAACATCCATTATTTCAGAAGAATTAGAGAGAGAAAGAGTAAAAAAGAAAAAAAAGTTTGAGATTCCTATGTCTGATGAACCTGGGGAGTATCCAGAAGATGAATTATCCAAACTTATGGCTACATATTTGTCACGAAACTCCAAAACAAATCAACGGATAAGAGATGTTCTCCTTCCTGCTTGCCTTGAAACGAAAGTTGTCACAAGAGAAGATCTAAAAAAGAAATATTTAGAATATGAGCCGGATGCTGACGAATCAAAAATAGGGTACTATTTGACGCCTATTTCATCTCAACTTGGGATGAAAAAAAATGATTTCTTAAGGCAGGTCATTAAGTATGAGTATCCAAAGCATGAATGGGAGAAAGATAACTTTCAGATTAATGCAGAATACCGTGAATTAGTAAAACAATTAATTTCAAATAAGGAAAATTCACTAATCGAGTAGCCAGGAGTTTTTCTCTCCCTGCAACACATGCGAGCCCGGACCGTTTTACTTAAACGGAGCTAACTCCACCAATTAGAATGATTGCTGGAATTAGTAATTAATGTAACAAATTCCAACATATTCAATGAAATTTCTGTCGTGTTGACGTTATACGCGAATACATAAGGAAAATATGCCGACAGCAACATTAAAAATCTTCTTGGCATTTGGTGATCCAAAAAGATTACGGACAGCAGAACTGTCAAATTGGACGGGGAAAGCTGTTGCAGGTCCAAGAAGTGAATTCGATAAAGTACTGGAGAGAGAAGAATCCCTGAGCCCAGGGGTCTACTTTCTTACAGGTATAGATCCTAAAAGTAGCAAACAAGCTATTTACATTGGAGAAGCGGAATGTGTTCGGGATAGGATTAAGAATCATCTTGATAAAGACTTTTGGAACCATATTGTATTCTTTATCAGTAAGGATGAAAACCTGACCAAAGCCCATATAAGGTATATTGAGGGCCGTTTTATTGAGGTTGCTAAATCAGCAGGTCGATCTGTTGTAATGAATAATCAAGGTAGTGGGTCAAAACTTCCTGAGTCAGATAGAGAAGATATGGAAGTATTTCTCGAAAAAATGCAACAAGTTCTTCCCGTACTTGGAGTGGAAGCATTCGTTTCAGCCGTATCAAAGGAGCAACGAGAAACTGAACGTGAACTTCTGATATGCAGCATTAAAGAAATCACCGCATCAGGCTATCTTATTCCAAATGGACTTGTAGTGCTTTCTGGTTCACAGGCTGTCTTGCAAGAACGCGATTCAGCTAAAAATTATCCTGGAGTATTGACACAAAGAAAAAAATTAATCGAAGAGAAGGATTTAGTCCCAAAAGATGGCAATCTTGTTTTTACTAAAGATATTGAGTTCTCTAGTCCAAGTGCTGCAGCTGCTGTGATACATGGTGGCAGCGCAAATGGATTAGTGGCTTGGAAGAATGAGCAGGGAAAAACAATCAAAGAGTTAGAAAATAAATAGTTCATATGAAAATCGTATCCTGGAACTGCAACGGAGCATTGCGAAAGAAAACAAAATTTATTGACTCATATTCTGCCGATATTCTTGTCATCCAGGAATGTGAACATCCAAACCAGTCAACTAAAGCATATCAATCATGGGCAGATAACTACTTGTGGCATGGCGACAATAAAAATAAAGGTATCGGGATATTTGCTCGAAACGGACATAAAATTGAAAAACTAGACTGGTCAGGTGAGTTCACTCTTTCTGGAATACAAAGCAATAGCCCCGCTCTCACATGGAAAACTGAAGATGTAAAACTATTTCTTCCATGCAGAATCAATAATGAGCGCACACTGCTTGGAGTCTGGACAAAAGCAAATGACTCAAGTTCTATTGGTTACATGGGCCAGTTTTGGAAATACCTACAAATTCACAAGTCCGATTTATCAAAAGATAAAACCATCATTTGTGGTGACTTTAACAGTAATGCCTATTGGGATGAACCAGGACGCTGGTGGAATCATTCTGACATAATTGCTGAGTTAGAAGATATTGGATTGCAGAGCGTTTATCATCACGTCAACAATGAGGAACAAGGTAAGGAAAAACAACCAACACTTTTTCTGCAGAAGAATCCAGATAAGGCATATCATATAGATTATTTCTTTGTTTCAGAGGATATGCTGTTACACAGCGATATGGAGATTGAAAAATCTGAACAATGGATAAAGTACAGTGATCATGCATCTCTTGCATTAACTATCCCTGACTAAGAATATTGAAGAAAAATGATCATGATCTGAATTGTTGACTAACGAAATATCATTTACCAAGTTCGAAATGCCAGATAGTAAGAAAAAGGAAGCACTAAGAAAAAAGTCTCTTGGAGAATTAGGGGAGTTATTTGCTATTAAAGCTTTGGTCGATAATTCATTTGAAAGAATTGTAAATCTGAATGATCAGCAAATGAACTATCCATTTGCTGATTTGTATGCTGAAAAGGATGGAAAAAAGTATGTCATTAGCATAAAAGCCAGGAATAAATATCAAAAAAATAATAAGCTGAATGCAAATTATAATCTTGGCAATAATGCGTATAAGAAAGCGGAAGCAGCTGAGATTGAGTATGATGCAGAGGCATATTGGATGGCAATTCAGTTTGATGAATTAACATATGCTATTTTCTTTGGTTCGTTAAAAGAGTTGGATCATCATAACTCAATCCCGATACGAAAATGTGAAGAGAGACTTATTGGGCAATGCCTAGTGAAGGACAAAAGACATTATTTTGATTTTGGTTTCTTCGTCAATTTGAAAGATGGTGTAGAGACATAATCAGGTATCAACCAAAAAGTAGTTAAACATCAGGCAGACTCCCACTTTTCAGCCACCTGTCGGGGTGATGCCCTCGCGCGAGGACCGTTTTACCAGTTACAAGGCTGCTAAACGAGCGTTTTTAAGTTTTTGGGGCCACCGGTGTCGGCGAAAATAGAGGCCGAAATTTGAGGTTTAT
>Ga0075122_10003181_pt1 | contig 10413 bp, 12 predicted proteins | sample AntAceMetag02UKB_FD_69790 | JGI IMG/M metagenome (GOLD analysis project Ga0075122, IMG submission 69790) | Saline lake microbial communities from Ace Lake, Antarctica - Antarctic Ace Lake Metagenome 02UKB | ecosystem: Environmental > Aquatic > Non-marine Saline and Alkaline > Saline | place...
ATTCAGCCGCGATCTGGGGATATAGCTTGATCATCTCCTCGAAGGTAATTGTCCCTGCGAGAATTTGCATAAAGTGCATCCAGCAAAAACGGATGTTGTCGTCCATGGTCATTCTTTCCTTCCGAAGGGGTTGAGAGTGGCCGCGGAATTGCGGCCCCTCTGTCTGAACAGCAGTGCAACGTCGAGGCTATGTGTAGTCCTCAACGGGCGGATTTTTCGGCAGAGCGGCGTCGAATTCCGCGAGTCGGCCCGCTAAATTCACGGGCTTCGAATCCGATGCTTCACGACTTCTCTCCTTTTCTGTTAAATTTCCTACCGATTCTTTTAAAGATCAGTGTCTCGCAAAAGCGAGACTCATACCAAGGCACAACAGGCGCCAAGGTAGCGGACATTATAAGAGAAAAGTGGGTTTTGTAAAGGAATACGGCTACGAAAGCTGCTTTAGACAATCTTCTTCCTCGTCTCCTTTATATCACTTTGGCGATGCTTCCCATCAAGCATTTTTTGCTTTGCACGTTTACTACGTCGCTTCTTCTGCTTACGTAGCTTGAAGAGCTTTTTGGCCTTCTCGGATTTCTTGCCTTTTACTTTAGTTTCAATCTTAGAGATCAGTAACTTGTATGCCGAGATGCGGTTGGCACTTTGCTGACGGTGCTTTTGTACTCGAACAGTAATACCAGTTGGTACGTGCGTAAGCTCTACACAGATCGAAGTCTTATTAATCTTCTGCCCACCGGAGCCTGTACCACGAGTGAAGGCTTCGGAAATATCTTCAGGATCTATCTTCAGTTCTTCAGCCAAGGCTTGGAACTTGTCGGGGAGTTCTACGGGGAAGTCCATGAGGGCATTGTAATCTAAATACAAAAAAGACGCCCATGTGGGCGTCTGTTCTGTTCTTCTTTTGGAAGAGCGACTAGAGGTCGCATGGTCGAACAGTCTTGCGGCCATTCTCCTTTGCACGGGCAACTGCCCTGCTTACAGCTGTCTCGAGCATGGCGCTTGCTGCGTCACCGAGGTCACCTGAGGACATCATGCCCTGTGTCTTCACGAGATCTTTTAGCTTAGAAGCTACTACGTAACTCATAATATTGAGGGTAATATAAATAAAAGACGTATGGATTCTAAGGGGGTATATGAGGGGATTGCAAGCAAAATATGCAAAATACCCTCCTTTTATACAAAAAATGTGCAATTGACCAAAGTGCCCTTTCTTGTCTGATTTACGGCGCTACAATACAAATGGAGGGATGGCTGAGTGGTCGAAAGCGCACGACTCGAAATCGTGTATCCCGTTCTACGGGATCGGGGGTTCGAATCCCCCTCCCCCCGCCATGCACCACGTGGGGTGTATGGCGGGCCAATATCGAACCCCAATTTTTAATCATGTATGGCATATCTACTCCTTTGCAGCTCTTTTCAGCTCAGCATCAATAAATGGCTGTAAATGGCCATTTAAGACCCCTTCGGTGTCGCTGGTTTCTTCGTTTGTACGGAGGTCTTTTACCATCTGATACGGGTGTAATACGTAGCTCCTTATCTGCTGTCCGAAGTCGGCACTCTTAGTAGCGCCCTTGAGTCCTTCTTTCTTCTCGGCATCTTCCGAACGTTGCTTCTCCAGAAGTTTTGCAGTGAGAATGTTCATAGCCTGCCTACGGTTTTGTTGTTGGCTTCGTTCACTTTGGCAGGCCCCTACAAGGCTCGTAGGAATGTGGGTGATGCGAACGGCAGAATCTGTCTTATTCACATGTTGACCGCCTGCACCACTGCTCCTATATGTGTCAATTCTTAGATCTTTTTGGTCAATATCTACTTCTGAGGTCTCATCTATCTCCGGTAGAACTTCCAATAATGCAAAACTTGTCTGGCGAAGATTTTTTGCATTGAAAGGGGAGAGGCGCACCAGTCGGTGCGTTCCTCTCTCACACTTAAGAAAACCATAAGCCATCTCGCCCTCCACATAGACCGTGACAGACTTAATGCCGGCCTCCTGACCATCCGTTTTTTCCAGAGTGGTTGTCTTCCAACTCTGATCTTCACAATAACGGAGGTACATCCTTAAAAGCATGGCTGCCCAGTCCTGTGCTTCGGTACCGCCTGCACCACCACTAATGGTCACATAACAGTTGTTCGCATCGAACTCACCACTCAAGTAGAGCTTCGATTCCAGTTCTTCCCAATCCTTAATCAACTTATCGTATTCTGTTTGAATATCAGCTTCGTCTCCTGCTGCAGCATCCTTTGTGAGCCCTATAAGTGTTTCGACGCTTTCGGAAAGTTCTGCCACAGGTTCCCACTGAGATTTGAGAGCTTTTAGTTTGTTAAAAAGGGCATTGGCCGCCTGTTGATCGTCCCAAATGTCTGGAGCTTTCCCTTTCTCTTCCAACTCTGCAATGGTCTTAGGAATATCCTTCGACTCAAAGAGAGTCCTTGCCCGTGTTAACGGCAGAGTGCAGGTCCTGTAATTTTTTGAGGAGCTCTTCCACGGGAAAGGAGGAAAGTGCGAAGACATTATAGCTTGGAATGGATAATTCCTCCACCCAGGATTTGTTCAAAAGCGGTTTTTACGCTAGAATATAGGGAATACATGACAAACAAACCAAGAAGCAGAAGGCAGTCTGTCTCCATAGCGACGATCGCACATCGTAGCGCGTTGCCGCTATTCCTATTCTCATTCGTGCTACTGGTTCTTCTTGTTATCTCGCATCTTTATCTTATACCTTGGCTTACAACAGTAGAGATTGCAGGATCTACGAGAGATACACAGGAACTTCGCTCGTATCACGAATCACTAATCATAGAACTTGCGGATAAAGAGAAGCAGCGCGATGAACTAATACTTCCCATGCAAGACAGTGCATACAGTCGTCTAATAGAACTTAAACACGAGCAGTTCCCGCTTCTCGTTCTTCGCTCCTCGCTTGAACAGGTTGTGCGAGAACTATCATCCGGAGATAGTAATGTCGTTAATATAGAGAGCGTTCGATACATCCCGGGAAAGAAGCGTGCTGAACTCACAGGAGACGTGCGAAATGTTGGTACAAGAAGCATGACCGTACTTGCTCAGTTACTTGAAGAACTTCGTGAGCTTCCATATGTATCCGATATTGCAAGTCCACGATTTGTACGTAAAGAGGATGCAGAAGTTGGTCCGCACTCACCATTTACACTTCGAATGAAACTATTATGAACAGACGCAAAGGCCAGCGCCGGGTACGCACGGCACTCCTTCTTACAGTAGGAGTCTCTATGCTTGCTATCTCAGGATCCCTCCTAACTAAGCATGCACAGGCGGTCTTGGAGGTGCAGGAAATATCAGTTCCTCTTGTAGCGGATATCCCTAACTTCGAGCGTAGGCTTGCAATGCTCACAGATCAAATAGAGCTAGCCGAGCTTAACGCTGCAACGAGTCTCGGTTCCGAAGAGGAGTACATAAATGTATTTGTGATTCCAGAGAGCATCGACTTCGATCGACTTCTTGCCGTGTTCGACGTTGTAGGTTCAGAGCTTAAGAGTCAGGGGCTTCTTTCAGAAATTTCAGAAATAACTATGGGTGATCCTATTTCCTCCGAAGAGGAAGGTTTAGAAACACGAAAGCTCTCTATCAAATTCTCTGCTCATGAAAATGGAGTACAGGCATTTCTCTCACTCGTTAAATTTGCAGGACTCCTCAGCGTAGGAGATATGCTTTCAGAAGATGAAAGACGTATCCTTCTACAGAAGACAGAAGAAGAGAATCCTGCCGGTGTGGTTGCGATGGAACAGTTTCTATCCACAGATATATTGAGTTACACAGGTGATCCAAAAACGCACGAGACACAACTCTTACGGTCATTCACGTCACCATTATTCGTCAAGTCTTTCCAAGACACGCTGCAGTCTTCTCTTATGAGAGATGCACGTAGAATATTAGGTGGTCAAATTGGAACGCGTCTAAGTCAACATGATCTGTGGCCACTGCCACTTATGATGTTCGATGAAGTGCGGATTCATCCCGGTGGAGCACCTCGTTGGTTCACACTTTCTGTTGCAGTAAAGGTATACAGCAGAACAAATGCGTTGTAGCATTCTCATGTAGAGCGTTGATTTCTTGACATATGCTCCATGGCAATCTTAGATTTTGCCTGTACCTAATTACTTTTTCCCCTTTTCTCACTCTGCGTAAACGTCGAAGAGTTCCCACTGGTTCAAAGTTTAAAACGAAAAAACCACGAACGAACGAAGAAATTAGTGCCCCCAAGGTACTACTTGTAACAGAAGAAGGTGCAGATAAACTTACGGTACCGGAGGCAATTGAGCGTGCGCAGGCAGAAGGGATGGATCTTATAGAAGTTTCACCCAAGGCAAAGCCACCAGTTGTTAAGATTGGTGATGTGGGTCAACACATGTATCAGCTTAATAAAAAGGAGAAGAAGCAGCGTTCACACAATAAGCAGACTGAAGTTAAGACGTTGAGATTTGGATTCCGTACTGAGCGTCACGATCTTGATCGTCTTGTTGAGCGTGCAAAAGAATTCCTTGCTGAGCGCCACTTAGTTAAGTTTGTAGTTCGCTTGAGAGGGCGCGAGCTTACCAACAAGTCATATGCAGAGGGAAAGCTTAATGCTGTAGTAAAACAGCTTGAGGATGTTGCAGAGATAGAACAGGAGGTAAAGAAGCAGGGAAATCAATTTATCGTCATTATTCGCGGAAAAAAGAATCAGCAGGCTAAGGTAGTTGATACTAAAACAGAGCCTAAGAAAGAAGAATAATAAGCAGTTTTATCCTTGAACTTGCCATTCGCGTGGTTATACTGCTCCAGCTATGCCGAAAATGAAATCACACAGTGGCGCAAAGAAGAGGGTCCGAAAGACCGGCTCTGGCAAGATTGCTATGAAACGTGGGCGCAGAAATCATCTGCTCCAACAGAAGAGCAAACGCCAAAAGAATCTTAATCGCACGTTGATACCGGCAAAGTCTGAGAAGAAATCTCTTACTTCACTTCTTCCTTACCTCTAGTCATGCGTGTAAAAAGAGGAGCTGTTCGTCATAACCGTCACAAAAAGATTCGCAAACTTGCGAAGGGGTATCGTGGTATGCGACGTACAACTTTTAAGAAAGCTAATGAGGCAGTTATGAAGGCGGGGCAGCATGCATATGTAGATCGCAAAAAGAAGAAGCGTGTTTTCCGTGCACTATGGATTACGCGTATTAGTGCTGCTGTTCGTGAGCGTGGCATAAACTACTCACGTCTCGTAAAGGGAATGAAGGACCAGAAAATTGGTATAAACAGAAAAGTACTTTCCGAGTTGGCTATTCATGAGCCAAAAGTATTTGACGAGGTGCTCAAAGAGGCGAAGGTGGTCTAATCCCTATTTATTAGCTTTCTCAGCTTCTTCTAGGCTGGCTTTAATGCGCATGGTGGAGATAATTCCTGCGCGCTCACTCTCATCCAGTTTCATGGTGATGTATTTCACTGTCTCTTTAATGTCCGGAATCATCTTATGTTCTAAGGCATTCACACGGCGACGGGTTGTTTCCAATTCAATAGCGATGCTCTCTGCCTGTTTTTCGATTTGTGCGAGTTCGATGAGTGTTTCGAAGAGTTCATCGAATTTTCCAATGGCTTGATCGAGCAAAGCGTTCGTTCCGCTGAAGCCGTAGGTGCGAGGATTTCCTTCTTTCTCAATACTGAAGAAGGGGATACGCACGCTCATCACATTCTTTGTCTCCACAGATAGAGATACCTTTGCTTCGGGGCTCGAAAGAGCATTTTCCAATTGCGCATCGGTCAACCAGGCAGATGCGAGAAGGAACGTATGAAATGCTGCACCAATCTCTTCTTCTACTTTTGATCGTAGCTCTTTTGCACTACGGATAATTCCCAAGAACTCCTGCATAAGACCATCCTGCTTATCCTTCAACAGCTTGTGGCCACGCTCTGCCGATTTGGCACGTCGTTTGAGGTCCATGAGGGCCATGCGCGTTGGATTTACGTTGAGGAGAGCCATAATTAGGTAGCGTTACTTGTTAAGCAGTGACGGGTTCTTTGGAAGTTTTCTTCATGTACTTTTCAATCTGATCAGGCTTCACACGTTTGAGCTCAGCCTTTGGTAGTTCACTTAAGAGATCCCATCCAATACTCAGAGAATCGAATATGGAACGGTTATCACCTTCACCTTGTGCAATAAATTCCTTCTCGAACCTATCAGAAAATTTCAAGTAAGTCTTATCAACATCACTAAGAGAAGACTCACCAAGAATAACTGCGAGCTCACGAATTTCTACACCACGTGCGTATGCTGCAGTTAGCTGAGCGTCCATAGCACTGTGATCTTCTCGTGTTACTCCTTCGCCTTGAGCTTTTGCTTTAAGACGTGAAAGAGATCCCATAGGAATAATTGGTGGGAAGATACCCTTCTGGTGAAGACCACGATCTAGACGGATCTGGCCCTCGGTAATGTATCCGGTAAGGTCAGGAATTGGATGAGTCACGTCATCCTCAGGCATTGTAAGAATAGGAATCTGCGTGATTGAACCTTCTTGTCCACGGATGCGTCCTGCACGCTCATAAATTGTTGCTAGGTCAGTGTAGAGGTAACCAGGGTAACCACGACGTCCAGGAACCTCCTTTCGTGCGGCGGATATTTCACGAAGAGCCTCACAGTAGTTAGTCATGTCTGTAAGAATCACAGTTACGTGGTAGCCTTTTTCATATGCGAGGTATTCGGCAGCTGTAAGGGCCAGACGTGGTGTTGCAATACGCTCTACCACAGGGTTATCAGCTGTATTTATGAAGAGAACAGCGCGTGAAAGTGCACCGGTCTTCTCGAACTCCTGTTTGAAGTATTGAGCTTCTTCGAATGTCACACCCATAGCAGCAAATACAACAGCGAACTTTCCTTCTTCTGCACTTGCGTCGTACTCTGCCTTACCTTCCGTCTCCACTTCTTCTGCTGTAAGCACACGCGCCTGACGGGCGATCTGTGCTGCAAGTTGAGCGTGAGGAAGACCGGCCCCAGAGAAGATAGGAAGCTTTTGTCCTCGCACAAGCGTGTTCAAAACATCAATTGTGGAAACACCAGTCTGAATAAAGTTGGCTGGGTACTCACGTGAGAATGGATTGATTGGAGCACCGTTAATATCAATCTTCTTTTCGGGAACAATCTCCGGGCCATCATCAATCGGCTTACCAGAACCATTGAAAACGCGCCCTAGAATATCTTCGGAGACGCCTATCTCGAAAGCTCGCCCTAGGAAGCGCACTTTGGTGCCTTCTGTAGAGGCTCCTTGAGAAGATTCGAAGAGCTGAACGACTGCGAGTCCCTCACGGGCTTCGAGAACCTTACCAAGGCGCTTGTCGCCGTTGGGAAGCTCGATATCACAGAGCTCATCGTAGGTGACACCTTTGACTCCTTCTACCATCAGTAGAGGTCCGGCGATGTCTCTAACGGTTTTGTATGAAGTGGACATGATTAAGAGATGAAAAAAGTCAAAATTACGCAGTAACAGCTTCTTCTTTACGGGCTTCGGTTGGTGCAGCCGTTACTTGCAAAGCACTAACCTGTTTTTTAATAGTTTCTTCGAGGGCATCAATCTTTTCTTCTGCCTCTTCCTCTGGCACAAAACTAATTTGTGCGATCTCTTCTTTTACGGGGAGCTCTTGCAGCTTTTTAAAGTCAAAATCTTCCTGCAGAATGATAGGTTCTGCAGTATCTGCAAAGAGAAGAATGGCTTTTAGAATTCGGAACTGTGTCTTAAGAGAAGTGAATGCATCTACAGGGTCGAAAGCGTTCTGGAAGAGGAAGTCTTCCCGAATCATTCGTGCAGTTTCTAGTGTGAGCTGCTCCTTTGGAGAAAGTGCATCGGTACCAACCAATCGTACAATCTCCTCTAGCTTACTTTCTTCCTGAAGAATCTTCATGGCCCGGTCACGGTTTGCAGAAAAGCCATCTGCAATCTCCTTGTCGTAGAAGCCACTGAGGCTATCTGAATACAAAGAGTAACTCTGAAGCCAGTTAATGGCAGGGAAGTGACGCTTGTAAGCGAGCTTGGCATCCAATGCCCAGAACACTTTGGTCACACGTAGAGTATTTTGCGTTACAGGCTCAGAGAAGTCTCCTCCTGGAGGAGATACTGCCCCAATTACTGAGAGTGATCCGCTTCTTCCATCAGTTCCCAAGCAATCAACGATTCCTGCACGTTCGTAGAATCCTGCAGTGCGAGATCCAAGATATGCTGGGTAACCTTCTTCACCAGGCATCTCTTCCAAGCGTCCAGACATTTCACGCATAGCTTCTGCCCACCTTGAGGTGGAGTCGGCCATGAGAGCAACATCGTAGCCCATATCGCGATAGTATTCTGCGATGGTAATACCTGTGTACACACTCGCTTCACGAGCAGCTACAGGCATATTGGAAGTGTTAGCGATCAAAATTGTTCGTTTCATGAGTGGCTCACCAGTGTTTGGGTCTTCGAGGTGAGGGAACTCAGAAAGTACCTCTGTCATCTCGTTACCACGCTCACCACAACCAATGTAAACAATCACTTGAGCAGCACAGTACTTAGCTAGTGCCTGCTGTGTGACTGTCTTACCTGCTCCGAATGGTCCAGGTATAGCGCCTGCGCCACCCTTAGCGATAGGGAAGAGAGTGTCCAATATACGTGTTCCAGTTTGAAGTGGTTGGCTTGGAATACCCTTTCCTTTGGAAGGACGTGGGATACGAATAGGCCAACGCTGGAGCATAACAATTTTCTTTCCATCTATTTCTGCAATTGTGTCCTCGACTGTGAACGATCCCGATTTGATGTCCTTGAGCGTCCCCTTTACGCCTGGAGGAACCATCACCTTGTGCTCAATGAGCGTTGTCTCCTGCACGGTTCCAAGAATATCTCCTCCCTCTACTGAGTCGCCTGCAGAAGCAGTGGCTTTGAAATCCCATTTTTTGCTTCGGTCTATTCCAGGAACATTAATTCCACGAGTGATGTACGCACTCTTGGCTTCTTTCTCAATAAGCTCTAGTGGTCGCTGAATTCCATCGTAAATAGATGTAAGCAAACCAGGTGCAAGCTCTACAGAAAGAGTTTCGCCAGTGCGCTCTACGGGTTCACCAGGGCCTATGCCACTAGTTTCTTCGTAGACCTGAATAGAAGCTTCATCGCCATGAAGTTCGATAACTTCGCCCACGAGTTTTTCTTTAGACACGCGGACAACCTCGTACATTCTGGCGTCACGCATACCCTTGGCAACGACCAGGGGTCCTGCGACTTTCACAATAGTAGGTTGAGAGGACATAAAAATAAGGGGAAATACGTTACTTAAGAATATCGGATCCCACTGCACGCTCCACTATGCGCCGTAAGCGCTGGAGGCCGTAGCCTGTAGAACCTTGATGGGAAGGAATAGGAATAATTGCGGGTAGGGCCCCACGAGCGAGCTTCTTTTCATCATCTGGTGAAATTCCGCTCGAGAGGTCCTCGGTAATAAATACAATGGCGTAAGTGTTTCGTTCTCTTCCGGTTTTATCTTGGGTCATGTCTCTCTTGAGATTGAATAGCTCTTCAACTGCCTGCTCGTTGGAATCTACTGCAACAATATCAACCCCTAGGAGTGCAAAACCTCCTACGGCTTCTTTGGACCCGACCATGGCTATACGGTAGTTCATGAAAGGTAGTGAGTAGCAGAAAGAAATGGCGGGAGAGCCTTCTTAATATCTTGAGGAGAGAGTCCGTTCCTCTTTCCGATCAAAATCATGCGGAGGAGCTTGAGCTGTGCGATTGCAATAGCTGCAAATGCGAATGTGGGTTCTATGCTCAGCGTGACGTTCCACATATCTGCAATATCTACAGCGATAACTTCGCTTAGGTTTCTTTCGAGGGCGTTCACATCATCAATCGTCTGTAGGCAGTCATTTAAGAAGTACCCAAGATTAGAACGACCAATGGCTTTGATGGTATTTTCAAGTGGACCTGCAAGATCATTTGAATCAATAGTTCCTCCCTCTAAGAGATAGGGGAGACAAACTTCATCCTCTTCATCTGCCAGTCGCAAAGCTGTGCGAATATTCTGAAGATCTATTAGGTGTTGTACGTATCTTTGAATGAGCTTTGAGTTTGCAGCTCTAGCAAGCGCAAGGCTTGTGTTTGCAACGTATTGTGAGACTCTTGTATCAATTGTTCGTGCATCCAGATCTTGTTCTTCACTCATCTCTTTCACAAATGAGACAAGATGTTCTGGAAGTGTGCCTTCATCATCATCACGAACGAGTGCACGAAGAGCATCAGAACTGTAAGCAGAAATACCACTTGTTGGTTCTGTGCTTATAGGAGACGTGAGACCTTGTTTCTCTTTAAGAAGATACGCGAGGAACGGTGCATCACCTTCCATCCACAGAATATTGAAGATTGGTTGTCTTGAGAGGGGAGTCATTTGCTCTA
>Ga0075122_10003182_pt1 | contig 10412 bp, 9 predicted proteins | sample AntAceMetag02UKB_FD_69790 | JGI IMG/M metagenome (GOLD analysis project Ga0075122, IMG submission 69790) | Saline lake microbial communities from Ace Lake, Antarctica - Antarctic Ace Lake Metagenome 02UKB | ecosystem: Environmental > Aquatic > Non-marine Saline and Alkaline > Saline | place...
CTAGGGTATTTTCGAAAGCTAATTCCATATCTGTTCCTTCTGGTTGAGCATAAAAAGTGTGAGAAATTGTACTAACCAATAAATCTGCAATCTCTTGATTCTTAGGATTAGTGTTTTTGTATTCTTGATAAATAAAAATTTGACCCAATTTATTATACTCTTCTATGTTTGGGTTCGAAATTGTTATTTTAGGTTCAAACTCAGCGCTACTTCCTGGAAGTATAAAATAATTAAAGTCGGGAGTGTTATTTGATGTCATATTTTTATTTAATAAATGTTTTGATTTATTGGTTATATTATACTATAATTGTATTAATTAGTGAAGATAATAAATATTCAATAAATATAATGCTTGAACAACTATTTGGCTCAAGAACCAGGGTAAAATTATTAAGACTTTTCTTGCAAAATCCACACAAAGCATACTTTGTTCGTGAATTAACTAGAGAAATAAGTGAGCAGATTAACTCCGTTCGTCGAGAAATAAATAATCTTATTCAGATAGGCTTGATATCAGAAGTTAAGAATAAGGTAAAAACTGATAAAAAGGAGTTAAAGAAATTTTATCAAGTTAACGTAGATTTTTCTTTGTATCCTGAGCTTAAGTCACTGATAATAAAATCAAGAATGGTTTTAGAAAAAAGCATCATGAGGTCAGTTTCTGCTTTAGGAAGTATTCAGTATTTAGCTTTTTGTGGAATGTTTAGCGATGATCCATCTGCACCAACTGATATTTTGGTGGTAGGTAGAGTCAACAGAAAGAAATTAACAGCACTTTTGAAAAAGATGGCTTATGGGTTAGAAAAGGAAATCAACTATACAGTCATGACTAAAGAAGAATATCTTTATAGAAAGGACATAACAGATATGTTTTTGTACAGCATCTTAGACGGAAAGAAAATTGAGATTGTTAACAAAATAGATAAAATAGATGAATAAAAAAATATTAATATTCGCTTTTTGTTTTATATTTTTAGCCTTGAGCGTAACAGCGGCACAGGCTAAGTCTTGGTATTTTGATTCTTGGGAAGTTGATATAGATATCAACGAGGATTCTAGTTTTGTGGTTTCAGAAAAACAAACTTTCAATTTTGATGGAGATTTCAGTTGGGTGACTAGGAATATTGCTAAAAAAGATTTTTTTGATATAGATGATGTAAAGGTGTTCGATCAGGAAGGAAATCAATTAATAGGGGAGAGTATTGAAATTACGGAAGATCCATCTTATTTGTATATCAAAATTTATTTTGATTTAAGTGATACTGTCTATGCTTGGACATTTGAATATACTATTTATGGGGGGCTTGGTTTTTTTGAAGATCAAGATGAGCTTTATTGGAATGCAGTTTCGAGTGATAGAGATGTGAAGATAGAAAAAGTAATAGCCAGTGTAACATTGCCAGAAAAGCAAGACCTAGATGATATAGTAGCGACAACGTATTCAGGTGCCTATGGATATGAAACAACAGTCGGTGAAACATTATTTTTAGAAAATGGAGATTTATACTATGAAGGGTCTGATATAGGCGCTTTTGATAATTTTACTATTGTGGCAGGTTGGCCAAAAAATGTTGTTAGTGAGCCAGGTTATTTGTACGTAGAATCAACCCCTGGAGATATCGGTGTGGTTATTGATGGTCAAGATACTTTAAAAGTAACACCGGCGTATTTTTTGATCGGCAGCGAAGTAGAAGAAGGCGTTAGGTCAATTGAATTAAACAAGTTGGGTCATGAAACCTCTTTGCAAAATGTTTCTTTAGAAAAAGGTGTTGATAATAATCTTTCTATCGCTGTTGTTGAAAAGGCTTGGTATAAAAGTTTAAAAATTCTATTTTTTGCTTTAGCTGGTTTATATTTTTTATCACCTTTAGTGGTTTTAATATATTTAATTACTAGATGGAAAAAATACGGTAAAGATCCAAAGGGTAAGGGGACTATTATTCCTCAGTATGAAGCACCAGGTAAAGTTTCGCCAGCTGTTATGGGTACTTTATATGATGAAAGAGTTGATATGAAAGATATCTCGTCAGCTATAATTGATTTGGCTTTTAGGGGATACTTGAAAATCAAGGAAGAGTCCAAGAAGGGATTTCTACAAAAAGGAAAAACTTATACATTTTTTAAAGAAAAAGACTTTCAGAATGATTCGAATTTAAAAAGTTTTGAGAGAAATATTTTGAAAGGAATGTTTGGTAATACTAAGGTAAAAGTTAAATTGAGCGAGTTAAGTAATAAGTTTTATAAAAAATTACCAGCTATTAAAAAAGATTTGTATCAAGAGATGATGGGTCTCGATTATTTTCATAAAGATCCAGACAAGGTTAGAAAGCAGTGGCGTGGCTGGGGAATAGGCTTAGCTTCTTTTGGCATGTTTACATCTTTCTTTTATCTAATTGGTGTACCAATTTTATTGATCGGCATATTAATCTCATTTTTTGCAGGATTCATGCCACAGAAAACTATTAAAGGTGTCCTGGCAAAAGAACACGCTCAAGGGCTTAAAATGTATTTACATACTGCAGAGAGATTCCGTCTAAAAGATGTTAAACCAGAGGCTTTTGAGAAGTTTTTGTCCTATGCTATAGTATTAGGCGTAGAGAAAGAATGGGCTGAGCGATTTGTTGATATCTATAAAGCTAAACCAGCTTGGTTTGAATCTGATGATCCGATAGGTACTTGGTCAATTCATGGCTTCGCTGCAAATATGTCAACTGGTTTTGCATCTTCTGTTAGCTCTTCTTTTTCATCAACCCCTGGAGGAACCTCAGGCGGAGGAACATCTGGTTTTTCGGGTGGATTTTCTGGTGGCGGAGGCGGTGGCGGTGGCTCCGGAGCCGGTTAAAATAAAAATAAATAAAACAAAAATATGCCAAAGAAAAGTATGGTTAAAAAAACGACTAAAAAACCTGTTAAAAAGACAGTCAAAAAGCCAGTAGCTAAGAAACTGGTTATAAGCACGGTCAAAAAAAAGGTAGTTAAAAAAGATCATTTACCCTTGGGTTCAGTACAGCCACATGTTAAATTTTCATTTGCTCGACTATTGTTGTTGTTAACAAATGTCCTGGGCGGAATAATATTTATTACTTTGTTGATAGTTTATGTTTATGTGGGAATTATTTATGATAATAATACTAAAGAACAAATAGCTGAAAGTCTAGCATTGCAAGACAGTAGTGATGTAGAGCTAAAAAGAACTTATCAAGATTCAATAATCGATATACAACAAAAGTATTTGTTTGATATAAAATCAGATTTGGTAATTACGGATAATCCTGATATAAAGAAAAAATATTATCAAGACAAGGAAAAAAATCTAGATTCTATGTTAGATGATTTGTATGTACTTAAAGTGCCTTCGGTTTGGAAAGAACTACACATGGATTTATTTTCTTCATACACCTATCTATTACAAGCTAATAATAGTATGTTAGATATTGTTAATGAGGGTAATCAATCAGGTGAAAAAGTATTAGAATATCAAATTAATTATCAAGAGTATTTAGAAAAAGCTCAAGATAAAATTGAAGCTTTAAATAAATTGTATTCTTGGATAAAAATATTTTAAATGTCAAATAAAGTAAGTCAAATAATCCGAAAAATTAGTCCCTATCTTTCAAGTTTGGTTATTTTGGGTTTGGTTGAGTGGTTTTTGTTAGATACTTCAAATTGGTTGCTGTCATCTATTTTACTTGTCTTTGTAGTTTTTGTAGCGATTTCTCATCTGATCAATTGGAAAATATTTAGTTTTGAATTTTTATTCTGGTTTGTCATGCAAACTAGTTTTTTACTTAGTTCACTTTTGTTTGTCTCATTTTTAGAAACTGATTGGATTCAACATATAATTGTTATTTTGGTAGCATTAATTTGTTTCTTGTTTTTGAAAAATATTTATCTTTTTATTAATAATTCTCAAAAGTACCAAACTAACGCTTTAGAATATATTACTAGCTACATAAATTTCATAACTTTATTTTTCTTATTTTCTTCATGTTTCAATCTGATTGTATTTATGTCTTGGCCTGTTTGGAAACCCTTGATATTTATTGTGGTTGTTGTTTACGTGCTAAGTCTAACAAGATTTTGGTCACATAAAATTGAGCTAAAAAAAGCTTGGTTGTACTCATTGATTTTGACAGTAATCTTTTCTCAATTATTTTGGGTTTTTAGTTATCTGCCTATCAGTAATATTGTGTCAGGTCTAATCTTCGTGTTGTTTTATTTTTCTGCTGTTAATATCTCTCTTGATTTTATGTCTGTTCAGTTAAATAAAAATAATCTAACAAAAAATATTTTAATAAGTGTTATTGCTATTGTGTTGGTATTGTTGACTGCACAATGGATTTAATTAATTTTATTTTATGAAAGCAAAACCAATTCCGACATCACCAAAAAATCATCCAAAAAGACGAGCAGATATTATTAATAAAGAAGACTGGTCAAGAATAGAAAAACCGACTAAACGAAGGGGCTATATTTTTTGGGTAGTTGTTTTGGGAATTATTTTTGGTTTTATAGCTGGTTTTGTAGCAAGTTTGAGTCAGGATTATGTAGTTGAAAAGGTCCCATTTTTAAAAAATTTAGTTTTAGAAAGTGAACCCTTTACAGGAGAAGTAATAATAAAAAATGAATCAGATTCAGTTAGAGAAAGAGAGGAGCGTATTGAAAATATTATTAATAATTCAAAAAATTCTGTTGTTGCTATTTATTTAAAGAATGCAGGATTGGAATTAAGTGCTCTAAATTCATATTTTGATAACGAGATGGTTGGAAATGGTGTAGTTGTCACTAAAGATGGTTATATTGTTATTCCAAAAGATTTGATTGATAGTATGGATAATTATATTGTGGTGACATCAGATAATAAAGTCCATGACATCACACATCATTATCATGACCCAGCTGCTCATCTGTCATTTATTAAAATATCCGTAGATAATCTTCCGTCGAGTGATTTTGTAAAGATGAGTGAAGTAAAGGTTGGGGAGGAGATATTTGTCTTGAACGCTAATCAAGAGTTGTTGCCAATATTTATTCAGACAGTTGATACATTAGAATCGTCTCTAGTTACAAAAGTTTTAAGTTCTGATTTGGTAAACAATGTTTTTAAAACATCTACTATATTGGATGAAGAATTTGTGGGCTCGCCAGTTTATAATTACATGGGTCAAATAGTTGGTTTGAATTTAGGAAATGATAAAAGTCTATTTCCGGGTGAGCTAGTCTCAGAGGTAACTAATAATCTTTTGAATAATAAAGAAATAGTTCGGCCATATTTGGGTGTAAATTATATAAACCTTGAATCTGTTGCTGGATTATCAGATAAGTTTTCTCAAAACTTAATCAAGGGTGCTTTACTCTATGGCGACTCAACACTTGGTGTTTCTGCTGTCGTAGGTGACTCTCCAGCCGATCTTGCTAGTCTTTCTGAAGGGGATATAATTATGAAAATAAATGATGTGGAAATAGATAAATCTAATGATTTATCAACCATCTTGGCAAATATTTCTCCGCAGCAAGAAATAACACTTGTTGTTTTAAAGAGCGGGGTAGAAACAAATGAAATAATTACTCTCGAAACGCTCTAACACTATTTTGGCTAATTTTGGCTAAATAAACTAAATATATATAATCAAGCCCTATTTTTATTAAATAGGGCTTGACATTTTTATTAGTATGTGATAATATACAAAATCAATTATATTAATTATTAGTTGAAACATTTAATTCTTTATTCATTATAAATAGATAAAGTAATGAATCGGAAAGGAGTGTGAATAACATATGCAAAAAAATTATTTAGAATTAGTAAAAAGTAAATATAAAGTAGTAATTATACTAACTTGTTTAGTGGTGGCTTCGGTTGTCTTCATTACTAGTCTAATGCCATTTGAATATCAATCTAATGTACAGTTACTAATTATTCAGGATGAAGCTTCTAGTGACTTGTATCAAGCTTCCAGAGCTGCTGAAAGATTGGGTGAGAGTTTATCAAAAGTTATTTATACTACCTCATTTTATGAAAAGGCTTTAGACACAAAACTTATCGATAGTTCATACTTCTCAGAAGATGAACAAGAACGAAGAGAGCTATGGTCAAAATCAGTAGCTTCAAGCGTAATTCCTGGAACTAGTATTTTAGAAATTTATACATATTCTACAGATAAACAAAAAGCTGAGAACCTTGCTTCTGCCATTGCTATGACGTTAAGTAAAAATGGAGCAGAGTATTATGGAGAAGAAAATAATGTAGAAATTAAATTAATCAACGATGCTTTAACAAGTAAGAATCCAGTTAAGCCAAACTTACCAGTTAATATTGCTTTAGGAATAGTAATTGGTTTAGCTTTGTCAGCCGTTTACCTTTTATTTGTAAAAGTTCCTACCTTGGATAAATTTGGTGAAGAATTAAATAAAGAGTCTGAATCAAAAAATAAAGTAGAGATTAAAAAAGACAAAATAGAAGACATTTTTGAAGATGAGATAGTTCAAGTATTAGAGGTTAATAATTTTAAAAATACAGATAAATATAAATTAGAACCAATCGAGCTTGTACCTGAGTTTTCTATGTATGATCATCTAAGCTAAATTTTCAGATAGTTCCTGTGTCAATTAGACGCAGGAATCTCTGAGCAACTTAGCTCTATTGCAACTTAACAACGCGTATTGCTCAAATTTTTGAGCACGCAGGTAATATAGAAAACCAGCTGAAGACATTTCGTCTGACGCTAAAATTTACGAAGGAGAAGATCGATGACACAGAATAAGTGGATCGCTTTGGTGGTGGTGGTTTTGTTGGCTATCGCAGCTTATATCTGGGGACCGGGTCTTATGGCCCAGATCAACCCCAGTGGTGATGGCAATAACGAAGCTGGCACAGGCACGGTCGAGAATCCGTATCGGATGACGATCGGCAAAGTCTGGACATTTACATGTCCGGATGGGAAGATCAAGACCAAACGGCAGAAGAATGGTGACGTAACGTTGAGTTGCGTGGCCAAGAAGGTTTCGAAGAAGGCGGCAACGCCCGAACCGACGCCGGAGCCGACTTCCGAGCCGACACTGAAACCGAAGGTGTTTACTCAGGACAACGTTGACACTTCGGGATTTCATTCCCACCAAACACAGTAAGGAAGGAGCAGGAAATTGAAACATATTAACATTCTGGTTCTCTCGGTATTGCTGATTGTCTTGCTTGCTTCCGTTTCGGTCGCCGGCACCAAGGACAATTACACCCTCTACGCCCAGCCTACCCAGGACGCCAAAGTGGTCATCTACCACGAGACGGATTTTCTGGATTGGCGGGTAAAACTGATCGATCACATGAACGATAATCCTCTCGACCGCTTGGAAATCAAGTTGGTCTACCCTTCCGGGTGGGGAATCTCTTCGTCCATGGCCGACAACAAGGCGCGTTTCCTCCTGAATCGTGTCATGAACAGCCTGCTTGATAAGGCAGTGATCTCTTCCACTTCGGATGCAACCTATGGATACAACTCAGTCGCTTCGACCAAGAACGACTGCCGGTATGTAGCCATCTTTCACCCGCCGATCGTTTCACTCGAGACGATCAACAAGGTCGCTAAGGACGAAGTCAATAAGGTCAAACGATCCCACAACGGCGTTTACGTCGGGGTTGTTGCTTCCGGTCAGACTTCCGGCCAAGCTACCATTTTCCCCGTTGTTGGGTTCACTAGTGAATCTTCCTTCGGTGGAGTAACTGGTTTCAACGTAGCAGCTGGTGCCAAACAAGGTGAAGAAGTCTTTGAGGATGGTGATGAAAATCTCGCCAAAATCTCGACCTTTGATCTTTACGGGGAATTTGCCATTACGTTTAAGGCATATACCAAGGATGACGACGATGAGGACTGGTTCCTCGATCTCGAACCCGCGGTAGTGCTGCAATACGTTGGTCTCCAAATGGATGACAATGGCGACTTCGGCATGGTTCGGACATCGGTCAACGGAGCTCTCGGAGTGGAATTTGGATGGGCTTCGCCCTCGAAGAATTTCATCTTCAAGATTTCTCCGCGAGCTGGTGCTGGTCCTGGATACGTCCATCAATCGGATGTTCGACCCAGTGACCCAGACTTTGCTGATTCAGTCATCGGTCTGAACTGGTTCGCCGCGTTGAATCTCGAGTTTCTTTTCTAAACCTACCTGCGCTTCAAACGCGTTTTTCCGTCCCGGAGCGAAAGCCCTGCTTTCGCTCCGGTGACATTTAAAAATCTATTTCTCAGAAATAGTGATAAAGAGTTTTATCAAAATTTCCGAGCAATGGGCTCGATTTTGTATGTTAACAACTGGCCATCATTCAAGAGGCCACACATTTCTCTTTGAAGGGAGAAGGAACATGAAAACTCGTATGTTTTTCATTTTGGCCATCCTGATGATGGTCGCGGCAATGACGGCATGTTCGACAGACTCCGGCAGCGGCACTCTCGCTGACGAAGAAGACGACGGCTGTGGTGACGATTGCGACAACAACAATCCGCCGCCTTCCGATGACGATGATTATCCCGATCAACACGGCGATAGTGTCGGAACGATCTATTATGACTGTGCTTTCGATTACTGCACGTTGACCTTCGCCAGCGACATCGACATCGACATCGCAGGAGTGGATCTCGGAGCAACACACCACAGTGCGTTGTACCCCATTGATTATCAGTGGGATGTCCAGGTAAACCGCGGAGTTACTTCCGGCGGCTATGTCTGGATGGACATTCCGGCTGGGTTCGACTTCGTTTGCATCTTCGCCTCCGACGGGAAATATCACAACCTGTCCAAGTGGACAATCCCGAGTCCGTTGAAGTGGTACGGATATGACGAAATGTTCGACCTCAACGGCGATCCATTCGGGTATTTCCTCCACGTTCCGCTCTGGAACAAATGAACCTTCTGGTAAAGCAGGCTAATAACCTCGACTTTACCCTACGCCTACCAAAGCTATTGCAGCTGCGGTGGGCGTTTTTATTTACCTTGAATATACAATAGGGCTGCTTCTATTGACAAAAATTAGATTTTTTGTTATGATATAGTTGTTATGAGAATTATCGATGACGTAAAACAACGACTAAACTTAGCTGCTAATAAGCTAACTGAGGAGGCAATCTATGCCATTCTCGGTATTTTTATTGTTTCTATATTCGTTATTGTAAGTTTTTCATATTATTCGTTTGTTTTGTTTGTTGCTTGCTTTCTAGCCCTGGCCATAATCATTATCAGAAAACCAGCAATTGGTATATATATTACTATTTTCTGTACCTTTGTTTTTGAAAGACATTATACTTTATTACCCATTTACTACGATGATTATGTCATTAAGATTTACCCGTTGGATATAGTTTTAGCTATTACCGTTTTGGCTTTGTTGTTGCGTGTCACTATCGGTAAACGACCTCAGTTTAAAGCAAAGTTGATAGAGTTACCGATGCTTATTTTTTCTGGCATCTTTGCTCTGTTTTTTGCAGCTAGTTTTTTTATGTCTTCTAAGTTTGAGATAGCTTTTAGTACGTTCAAAAATTTCATTCTCTATATGATTTTTTATGTTTTGATTATTAATCTAATTAAAAGCAGAGATCAGCTTAGACGTATGTTTTATGCTATGTTAGCAGCCGGTATCGCTATTGTTGTCTTTATCGCCCTAGGTATGGTGACAGGCTCAGGTATTTGGAGTGAGTATATGCCGCTCTCTACTTTTGGGGATAGATTATTAGCTGGTCCACACGCTTGGTATGCTGTCATATTAATCGTGGGCATGTTTTGTTATTTAGCTTGGAAAAAACGTTCACAAAATGTTGTTATATTGTTGTGGGGATTTATTTTGGTCTTATTGTTGGGAATTAGTTTTTCACTAGTTAGACATCTTTGGATAGCTTTGTTTTTAGCTCTCTTTGTCTGTTTAATATTTTTTACTATTAAACAAAGAAATAGAGTATTTAAATTAGTGGCAATTTCTGCTTTGCTAATATTTTTAGCTGTCGTTGTTCTTGGCTTGGTTTATTCGTGGCAAGGAAAGACAAATGCGTTACAATCTGATCTGACTTATTCTATCGAACAGAGATTTACTTCGTTGTTTGATTATAATTCTCCAGATTCTTCTGTGGCTTGGCGGTTTACAGCTTGGCAAAAAGCTTGGGATGAAATGAAAAATTCATATTTTTTAGGAATAGGCTTGGGCAAAGAACTGATCTTTGATTTTGAAGGTTACGAATCTATAATTGAAGTCAGAGACCTGCACAACGATTATGTTTCCGTCGCCTTGCAGCTGGGCTTTTTAGGAATAGCTAGTTTTTTGGCAATGATAATTTCTTGGTTAATATTCTTTAAGAAAAATTATCAGAAAATTACTAATCAATACAAGCCTTTCTTTATTGCTAGTTTTGGTCTAATTATTGCTTTCATCTTTAATG
>Ga0075122_10003184_pt1 | contig 10405 bp, 9 predicted proteins | sample AntAceMetag02UKB_FD_69790 | JGI IMG/M metagenome (GOLD analysis project Ga0075122, IMG submission 69790) | Saline lake microbial communities from Ace Lake, Antarctica - Antarctic Ace Lake Metagenome 02UKB | ecosystem: Environmental > Aquatic > Non-marine Saline and Alkaline > Saline | place...
TTATCAAATTCATTTTTGTTGAGTTCAACAACATAAGTTGGTTCAACTCTCATTTCATGGGGTTTTGTACTCATTTCAATACTCTCTGCTAGTATTTATCATATAACTAGCTACATATTTGAGTAGTAACTATTGTTTTTTAAGATTTTTGATATTCTTTTAAGGCGCAATCTTTCCTATGTTTTTGAGTTTTTCAGAATCAGTATTGCCTATAGCAAATTTTATTGTATTCAAAGATTCTGAAACTAATAATTCGCCAAGTAGATCTTGCGCTATTTCTTCTTCTCCCGCTAAGGTCGCTATTTGATAAATAATCAAATTATCGTCAGAACTTTCCGCTAAAGGAAGCAATTCCTGAAAAAAAGCTTTAAATTCAATATCATCATACTTTGTTCTAATACTTGGGCTCTTATTTGAAATAGGTAATACTTTATGGAAAAATTTACGCAATCTGACTTCGGAATTTTTTGTATTTTTAACATAGTATCTTCTAAAATTTCTTATACCTAAATCAACGCCTTCTCGATGAGATTCCTTAATCGCCCGTCGTAGAACTGTTTTGATATTATCTAGAATCTCTTCATGCTGTAGATAAATAGGATGATATGCTTCCATATAACTCATAGGTATTACTATATTATCAAAACTACTTGGATTTTTACTATCTATAGTAGATCCTACAAGATAGTCCTCACCCAAAAGCAATAAATCTTTCAAATCATTATTTGGCTCAATGTTAATAATTTCTTGAAGTCGCATACCAACTGCACTATGGAGATTATTAAGCCGACCTGCTACAAACTCGTCTAAAATCGCTTTCCTAACAGTATAATAACAAATCGGCGTATGTTCTAATAAATCATAATAAAACTCATCATCTATATGAGATTTACTTAAACGATTACTTAGTATTTCCCCTTCTTCACTTAAAGTTGAATCAAAAATCTCATAAGAAGAGTATTCTATAATTTTTGATTCTTTAGACGCACTTAGTTTAAAACTCGCATCTTGAATAAATCCATTTTTAACTAATATTTCAAACTCTTCTCTATTTTCGCCAGATAGATATTTTCTTATGCCATGTCTCTTAAGAAAATTTAACTTCAGTTTTATTTTTTCTTTTATAGACCAATCTTTTGTATTTGGTAAGTAATCTGCTATATCGATTTTTTTAGGATAACCTAATAAAATTTCAGATAAAGCTTGTTTTTGAGCAATTTCATCGGTTAAAAATAATGCTGAAAAATATTTTAAAACAGGGTCATTAACATCTTTAGCGATATTATTTAGAACCTCTGGAAAGCTAGATACTAACTTTTCATTATTAATAATTTTATCAAAAACAAACCCTAACTCTGCTCTTTCCATTTCATCATCATGTACTGCTGCAGAAAGAATGCGTTTCATATCCGAAGAATTATTAGCAAAATTAATTGCAGAAGTATATGATTTATGATTTAATTCGCGTTGAATTAAATCCTCTTTAGTTTCTTTTTCATTTTTCTTAATCTGAAGTTCAAACACTTTTGGTAAATATTCGGTAAAGACCGTATCTTCTAGATATTTATCTTTCCCTATTTGTGCCACATCAAGAAGTAAATTACATTCTGCTTCACGACCTTCTAAAATAATATCTTTTTCGATTCTAATCAAATCGTGCAATCCTGATCTAATTACTGAGGAATAACGTGGACCACAATTTACTAGAAAGTTTTTATAGTAGAAAAAATCTTCTTCAGAACTCGAGAGTGATATAATTTTATCTATTATTAAATTACCTTCAATACTTGGTTCTTCATGATATTTATTTAATGTATTTTGCCAAGGTTCTGCTTTTTGGAAAACCTGCGACATTAAAGGAGCAATGCTATCTAAATCATTATTTTCCAGATAGGTCTTAAACTGAATTAATTCCTCATTATTTAGCCATTGTTTAAGTTTTGTCATTTTAATTAGTTACATACGTTCAGTAAATTATGTTAAATTATTCTCCGAAATTTCCGATTCGAGATTAAGCATTGTTGCAATTTCATCCGAAACACTTGAACTTATTACGTGTCCAAACTTATAATCTCTTTATTAGTATACTCTTCTTTAAGTTGGGATATACAATAAGGAATATCATCAACCCCACCTGTCAAAATACTCAAAGGTAAAACCAAACTGTGTGCTTTAAAATGTTTAGCATAATCAAATAAATGAGCAAAATAAGGTTGGCAAATAAAAGGTAAATTCATTGCGAAAATTCCCAATGCTATTTGTGTATTTCCTGTCTCCATGGCATAAGCAATTTCGTTTGTAAAATGGTGTGCTGTTTGTATATACGCACCAGCATTAAAACCAATTAACGTATCTTCATAGAATTTAACGTTTGTTTTCTCATTAGCTGACTTTTGTTCAATACCTAAGCCATCAGCTAGTTTATTAGCGATTTTATGGCTATGCAAATTTACTGTGTTTATCTTTTGACTCATTGTATACTCTGATGAATTTATAAAATTTTCAAATGTATTGTTTAATTTTTTAGTACGACCAACAGCATTTAATAAAAAGTTTAATCGTGGGTCAGATACGTCTTGTTCAGATAAAACAAATCTCGCAATAACTTTAGAAGAAGTTTTTACTTCATCAGAAGATAACAACCTTGTTGATATAATATACGCTTCTTGAAAATCTTCGGATTTTATTGCAGCAATTAATGAGCGTACTGCAGAATGTACATTTTCTTCATTGAACGTATATTTTGTAGAATCTGCAGCAAATTGTAATGGTTCGTATGCTTCAATCAATTTTTCAACATCTGGATTAAACGTAAAATTATATACCTCATTAAGCTGATTGTATACGGACCTGCGTATATTCGAACCATTATCAAAGAATCGGTTAGATAAATGGTCTTCTTTAATATCTTTTTTCGCTTCGGCGATCAATGCTTGCTGATTTTCTTCATAACATATTGGCGTCATCATTAATGCATAATAGTAATTCATTGTCCCACTACTTTGTAATTCATTTGATTTTTGTAAAAAAAGCTCCCCCTCAATACTATGTATCTGTTCAAATTTATTTTGAAATACTTGTCCAAAATCACTCTCCATTGAAAATGGAAAATATCGCATTTGCCAGAAAGCATCCATAAAATAATTTTTCTCGATTAATTGCTTAAATTCTGGAAATCGTTTTTTAGTTGACCATTGTACGAGTGATTTCATTTCTTAATCAACTCCAATTTTTCACGTACTGCCTTAGATTTAGAAGCATCTAATAAATCATAAACATTAGCTGCAAACTTAAAATCACCATCAAGTATGGCTTGCTTAGCAATACTATCTAATCTAATTTTAGCTTCATGCATAACATCACGTATAGAATTTCGTCCGCGTAATATAATCCATTTATATTCGCGATAAGCATCGAAATCATTACCTTGCTCCAAAAATTTATTTCCCCTATCTAAACGATAGTTTAAATCATCTTCCAGTTCTTCTGTAGAAAAAAATGCTGCGTCAAATCTTTCTCCTGCTCGAGCAGCATCTCTAATTCCTGCAAATCCCGATATATGTGGTAATAAAGCACTTACTGAACGCCAAGTATGTTCATATGTATTTTTTTTATTTTTAAATATATCTTCAACTATATTTTTTTTATTAAATAATATCTGATACGCACAAGTATATTTCAATAATATATCCAGAGTTTCATCATCCAAATCATAAAGTTTTTTTACAAGGCTATTATCTGTTGAATCAAAATGTAAATATCTAATCGCAGCTGAGAAAAATAACGCAGGTGCTCCGTTTTCTAACATGGAGATTACTATTGCATTTTTCTTTACATCTGGTTTAAAATAATCTTTAGGAGAAGTATAATCATATTTTTCTTTTTTTATACGAGTCATTTCAGATTTAAGTTCTGATTGTATGGATTCTAGTTTATCAAACTTATTTGCGCAAGTTAAATAAGCTAGATACGACCAAAAAGTCTGAACTTGATTTGTTTCTTCATATTTCGCAATTAACTGATCACTAACTTCAATAAATTTGTTGTGAAATTGTTCAATGGGTAAATCATTTTTTGAACCAAAACGAATAGCTTCATTAAGATATCCTCGATCCAATATATATTCTAATTCTAAAGCAAGTTGTCTTTTAGTTGCTTCACTACCCCGATCAGATATAGGACCCGTCATATTATAGTAGTACAACTGCTTTTAAAAGAATTATTAATTAACTAATATATGGTATTTCAAGCACTTGGAGATATTTGTTTAATAAAAAAAGAAGATAAACAACTTGCTCAAGAAATTCTCAAAAAACTTCCTCGATTTAAATCAGTTTATTTTTCCAGTAAAATTACCGGAAAACTAAGAAAACCAAACGTTATTTGGCTAGCTGGAGAAAAAAATACGCGTACAAAAATTAAGGAAAACCATTGTGAATTTGTTATAGATATTTCAAAAGTTATGTTTTCAAAGGGAAACCAGGAAGAAAAAAGACAAATTGTTAGTCAAATTAAAGAAAAAGAAGATGTACTTGATATGTTCGCAGGAATTGGTTATTTTACAATTCCAATTGCTAAGCTAACTCCTGCCAAAGTTTGGGCAATTGAGCTAAATCCCGATTCAGTTGAGCTTTTGAATCAAAATATTACACTCAATAAAATAAAAGATAAGGTTACAGTTATTGAAGGTGATTGTAAGCTTAAAGCGCTTGAATTGAGGCGTAAATTCAATAGAATCCATATGGGTTACTTTGATGTTAACAATAAAAAAGGAACATATGATTTTCTTCCAACTGCACTAAAAGTTTGTAAAAAAGGTGGTATAATCCATTTCCATGAGCTAGCTGAAGCCTCAAAAGACATTGAAAAACGCGTAAAAGAAATTGCTGAAAAACAAGGCTACAAAATTAAAATATTAAACTCAAGAAAAGTAAAAAAATACAGTATTAAAAATTATCACTGGGTTATTGATCTTCAGATTTAACTATCATTTTAGCTACAGTTTCTCTCAAAATCTGATTTGAAACAGGTTTTTCTAAAACTTTGTAAATTGTTAATTCAGTCAAATCTGCACCAAAAGTATTGCCACTCATTAGCGAAACTGGAATAGTGGGATATTTTTGATTTAGATATCTTATCAAATCAGTACCTAATTCACCAGACATTATTTGATCAGTTATAATTGCATCAATTGTTTGCGCATTAACTTCTCTTTTAGCTTGAGCAACATCTGGTGCTAAAATAACATTATATTTTCTACTGAGAACTGCATATGAAACATTTCTAATTATAGCTTCATCATCAACAATCATTACAGTTGGTTTAGGTATCATTTATAATCAAAATACTATGTCTTTTTAAGTGTTTTTATTGTGCTTTGTTTTTTCGTGTTACCTAACACAACATATAAAATTCTCAAACAAAAAGCTTTTAAGTCAAAAAATAGCCATTACACAATGAAACGTGGAAATAAAATTACTGCAGTTGAGCCAATCGAAGTTAAATATATCCCAAAATTAGTTGAACAAACTGAGCAAGACAGTCGTAATATTTTAATTACAGGTGTAACTCCTGAAATTATACGATTACTTGGTGAATTAGTATCTGGGCATGTTCCATACGATAACGTAGACATAACATCTGAACCAAATTTTACTAAAAATAAATATGAATTAGGTGTGGTTGATGTTGGCACGGGAGCACCTGAAGCAATTGATTTTATATCCCAATTAAAAAAACAAAATGCCAAAGTATTAGCATATACTAGTGCAATAAATAACGCTCAAATTTATGATAAATTAGAACAAGCTGGAGCTGATGAAATACTTCACGAAGTATTTACTGTAGATAGTTTCATTAAAAGCTTAGATAAATTATTAATTAATTAATAAAGTCCAGATTCTTGTTTTAGTATTTCAGCTTTGTCCGTCTTTTCCCAAGTAAAGTCTGAGTCTTCGCGTCCAAAGTGTCCATATGCAGCTGTTTTTTCATAAATTGGTCTTAGCAAATCAAGCTCTTTAATTATATCTGCTGGCTTAATTGGGAAATGCTTTCTAACTAGTTCAACAATTTTTTCTTCAGGTATTTTTGCTGTACCAAAAGTATCTACTAAAATTGAAACTGGCTCTGCAACACCAATTGAAAACGCTAGCTGAACTTCGCATCGGTTTGCTAAACCTGATGCAACAATATTTTTTGCTATATATCGACCAGCATACGCACCAGAACGGTCTACTTTTGATGGGTCTTTTCCTGAAAAAGCTCCACCACCATGTTTTCCCATTCCACCATACGTATCAACAATGATTTTTCTTCCAGTAACACCTGCGTCTGCTTGAGGACCACCAACAGCAAAGATTCCAGTCTCATTTACAAAGAATTTCGTGTTTTTATCAACCCACTCACCACAAACTGGCTTAATTACATTTTCAATAATTTCTTTCTTTATATCGTGGTGCTCCATTTTTGGATCATGATGAACTGCAACAACAACTGCATCAATACGTGTTGGCTTACCCGCAACATATTCAACAGTAACTTGTGATTTGCCATCAGGTCTAATCCAATCAAAATTACCACTTCGTCTTAATTCAGATAATTTAAACGTTAATTTATGTGCCATTGAAATTGGAAGCGGCATAAGTTCAGGTGTTTCATTACAAGCAAAACCAAACATCATACCTTGGTCACCTGCACCTTGTTCTACATGAGCGCCTTTATTATCATCAACACCAACAGAAATATTCTGACTTTGCTCGTGAATCGCAGTTAAAACTGCACAATTGTCACCACTAATACCGTATGTAGCATCCGTATAACCAATTCGATTCAATGTATTTCGAACAACGTGTTGAACATCAACATAACCTGATGTAGTTACTTCGCCAGCAGCTACGATTAAACCTGTTGTAGTTAAGCATTCAACAGCAACACGGCTTTTTTTATCTTGTTTTAGTAATTCATCAAGAATTGCATCTGAAACTTGGTCACATACTTTATCTGGATGTCCTTCTGTAACGGACTCACTTGTAAATAATATTTTCTTTGCCATTCATCATAAGAAACAGTTTGTTTTTAATTATTATGCTACTAAAGCATAGAAATCTAACTCATTAAAAAGTTTTAAAAGTCTTTTAGTCGTTATTCAACATGAGTAATAACAACCTCACATGGGAAAAAGTATTGGATAATATAAACTATGCCCCTAAACATGAATCGTTTCACAAACAACTTTCTGAAAAATATAAGCCAATTTATGTGGATCTTTTTGTTAACCTTGCTTGTTCTTTCTATGAAAAATTTCCAAGTGATTATAATGAAGATAATATCACAAATTTTATTTTGTTTTTTATTGGTATAAAAGAATCAGATGACTTAGTTGATACGTCACAAATAGATAAAAAATTTTCATTAAGAACACTTGTAACTAATATATATAATAATAACCCAAAAAATCTTGGTGAATGGTGTATCTCATATGTATCGCATAACATAAAAAATACTGAAATACACCAAGCCTTTATTGAACAATCCATATTATTAGCTCAAGAAGAAATTCATAACACCTATCTTGAAAGTGCAGATGAATGTTTAGAAAATAGAAAGTTACTTTGGGCGCTATCATTAGAGCAATTAGCAATTTTAACAGGTCATTTAGATAAAAACCATATTTCTAGAAAATCATGCTGTTTATTGGGTGAGGCTATCAGCATAGTGGATGATATTATCGACTATGAAACAGATATTAAAGAAGGAAATAAAACAGCTCTTACTGCAAAAGATTCGTATTCATCTGCTGAACTTTTTACTGAATCTCAAAACTGTTTATTTGAATTAGAAAAATTAATTAAAGATCCAGTTTTATTCCAAAACGCTGAACAATGTTATAATCTTTGGGCAGATCGCATTCCTAATGAAATAATTTCAACTAATTAATTCATCAAAGGCGCTAAATCAATTTCAAAAATACCAACGGGATTTTCCAATCGCCATTTACTCAAAACTTGTGGGTGAATCTCTCCAACTAAACCAATTTCTTGATTATTTACTAAAATTTTTCCAACTCTGCCCGGTATAAAACTATTATGCTCCGTTTCTTCTACACTAAACTCAATTTTTAATCCATCTAATAAGGATTCCAGAATTTGTTTAATTTCTGTGAATGTAACATTTTTGTGCGTTGTTGCAAAAGCTAATCTCCTAATTGTATCGGTGCTAGTTTCTGCTTTTGGATTTAAAACAACAACATCTCCAACTTCAAAAACTCGCTGTGGGTATTCTTTAGTTGTATTTTTGCTTAGAAAACTAATTATTGATGGTGCTAACCAATTACGCAATACACTCCAATTTTGCGAAACCGGATTAGCAATTTCGACACATTTTTGATTTTCAAGATTCATATCTCCAAATAGTTTTGCTTTGTCAGTAAGTGTAAATGAGAGTATTTCTTGCGCACCAAAACCAATCATAAATTCTCGCACTTTTTTACTAAATATTTCAATTGGTGCTTCTTCACCAATAACTGACATTTCAGGAATCTCGCATTCAATATTATTATATCCATAAGCAATTAACAAATCTTCAATAATATCCACTTCATGCATTATATCTTTACGATATGCAGGATATACAACATTAATTACTGAACCTGAAACCGTAGCATTGAGTCTAGCGTTTCTAAGTAAATCAACAATTTGTTTTGGGGTTAAATCCAATCCAGATAAATTATTGAATTTATCAACAGAAATTTTTATTTTCTCTGAAGTAAAATCTGGACAAGTTATTTTCTCACTTAAACTATAATTAACATGAACTTCGTAAACGTTTCCACCCCTATCTGCTAATGCTGCAACAAAAGCAGTAAGTGCTGTATGAACAAACTTATCAGACATGCCTGAAACTTCAATAAATAAATTTTTTGTTTGATTAGTAATTTTACCCGAATAATTTGAATTAATTATTGGTGGCATAGATAAAACATTTTTAGCTGAATCTATGAAAACTGGGTATTTTTTCTTTCCATCTAATAAATGCGCAAATTCTCTTCCTTTTGGATGTTTTACAAGTATTTGATTAAGTGTTAAAGCTACATCCATTTCTAAAGGTATAAATTTAATTTTATTTGGGTCAAGCGCAGAGTAATTAATTGGCCATTTAATTTTATCAAAATCATAAACACCAATCGCTGCTTCTTTTCGATTTCTACCAAAACTACTTGAAATTTTTTCCTGCATTTGAATAATTTGCTTTAGAATTTCATCAGTAACTTCAATATTTTTAACGACCGCACAAGCTGTACGTGGTCGAATATTTTTAAGTTGAGGGTCAACGCGAACCAAGTAATCAGACTTATTAACATTAATCTGTTGAATTCCAGTTTCTTTTCCTAACCCACCTTTTATTTGCCGAGCAATTCCTTCAACACACCATAAATCTGGACGATTAGTATCTTTACAATCAGCCTTAATTAAATCACCCTCACCACCATCATACTCACATTTAGCATAAGGAAGCACTTCTTCTAGCTCTTGTTGGCTTAACTTCTTTCCAATTTGTTTTTCTAAATCTCGTTTACTAATTTCGATTGTTGGCATTATCTTACAATCCTCTCTTTTCTTATCCAATTTAAATCTTGAGCAAATAAATAACGAATATCATTTATACCTAGCTTGCACATTGCAAGTCGGTCAATACCTGGTCCCCAAGCTAAAACGGGGTGCTTAATTCCCAATGGTTCGGTTAATTCTGGTCGGAGAATACCTGCTCCAGCTAGCTCAATCCATCCTAATTTTGGATGATAACCATCCATTTGTACAGATGGTTCTGTAAATGGATAATAATCTGGAATAAACCTAACTTTTTCCACACCTGCGAACTCTAAAGCTAGTTGCTTTAGTAATCCTAACAAGTTCTTGAATGATAGATTTTTATCAATAACAATACCTTCAATTTGATTAAATTCAACTAAATGTGTTGCATCAAGAACATCTGGTCTATAACATCTTGCAATACCAAAGTATTTTCCTGGAACAGTTACACCTTTTGCTAGTTGTCTAGCAGTTAATGCAGTAGTATGTGCGCGTAATAACAATTGGCTAGCGATTTTTTCGCTCCATTCATATTTCCAAGATTTTTCATGAGATGCTTTAACTTTTTTAGCAATATCTTTAGGTATTTTACCAAATAAGGGATATTTTGTTGAATATGTATCTGCTTCAATACGTGCAGCGTGATGCTGTGGTTGGAAAAGAGCATCAAAGTTCCAAAACTCGGTTTCAACAATTGGTCCAGTCATCTCTTTAAATCCCATTTTAACTAATTTAGCTCGAATATCATCTAAATAAGCAAGATAAGGTTGTTTTTTACCTGGATAAATTCGAGGTATTGGTGCAGAAACATCGTATCG
>Ga0075122_10003187_pt1 | contig 10396 bp, 8 predicted proteins | sample AntAceMetag02UKB_FD_69790 | JGI IMG/M metagenome (GOLD analysis project Ga0075122, IMG submission 69790) | Saline lake microbial communities from Ace Lake, Antarctica - Antarctic Ace Lake Metagenome 02UKB | ecosystem: Environmental > Aquatic > Non-marine Saline and Alkaline > Saline | place...
GTCCGAAAACATTACCTGCTTACTACTTTTACTTCTCTATCTACGCTGTCTATCCCGATTCTGATGTCAATGAACTTAAGCTTTAATAATAAAGTTTAAAATTTACTTTTGCAACTAAAAAAGAATCTAAATTCGATTTAAATGGTTACTCTAGCAAAACTCTATTATATCCGGGATATGCCTGAAGAGAGATACTCGACTCGGCCTCGAACAAGGACAAGTTGCTGATATATCAAACCTACCGGTTTTAGCTGGTGGCGAGACCAGGAATCGAACCAGGGACACGGGGATTTTCAGTCCCCTGCTCTACCGACTGAGCTATCTCGCCGCTAGCCAAAGATAAGATATTAGCTTTCCGATTTTATCATGTCAAGCCTATTTCAGAAAAAACAGTCCAAAAAGAGTCGCAGTGGGCCTTATCTTTCTGATTTATTACGAAGTGAAAGATTCATAGCTCAGCCACAGCGAGGTCATGAAAGCCTTCCACAGGACAAATCCATTTATTCAGCCCAGCGATTTTCTTTCAACATTTCAAAAACGAGCTGATCTGTTGCAAGGAGCCTTTTCTCCAAGATATCAAAATATTGATCTGAAACTTGTGGATTAAAGCGGCCGATTTCAAGTCGATTTTCCAGGGAGTGCCTCAAATATCCCTGGTTTCCAATCATACCCATCACCGGCCCTTCTCGAACAAGTGCCAGACTCCTGGCATCAAGGTCAAAAAATGAGACTCCCAGCGAGCTGACTTTTCCCTGTAATCCAAGAACGTCCACTATAGAGGAAAACACGTCAACCTGTGACCAGACCGTATCGATGGTTTTTGAATCAAAAATTTTCGGCGCATACACAATCAGCGGGATATGAAAACGATCCTTGAAGCCACCCGTCTGATAATGTGCCAGGGCGTGATCAGCTGTGATCATAAAAATAGTATCGTCAAACCAGGGTTGTTTCTCAAGTCTTTGCAGCAACTGGCCAATTCCCCAATCCAAGTAATAGACTGTATTCAGGAAACCTTCCTCTTTGTTTGCGTGATGTGGATATTTTTCCAGGAATTCAGGCAGAGGCGGGTACGGTGTATGAGTCGTACCGGTAACGATATACGTTAAGAAAGGTTTTTTGACTTTTTCCATCCGTTCCGCCGCCTTCATAAAGGTCTCATAGTCCCAGCCCCAACGAGCGGCTTCCGGGTCGGGATAGTCCAGTAGAATTGGGATATCCTCCATACCGTAAAACTCTCTAAATCCAGCTGAACCTGCTATGGCGTCCAAGCGAAAGGATCTACGTTTGAGGCTCTCAGCAAAGATTGTGGCATAGCCATTTTGTTCCGCTACCTCTCCTAGTTTGGAATATTTTGCGAGTATTCCAGACCCAATAGTTGGTAACCCTATGATAGAGGGAATTCCGGTCAAAGTTGCCTGAATGCCTTCCACGCTCCTCTGCCCACTGGCAAAAAACCGTGTGAATTTCAAGCCCAGACCAGCCATGCGATCCAGGTTGGGAGTCACTCCCAGCCTCTTTCCAGAGAAACTGTCGACATACTTAACGCTCAAACTTTCAACTAGTATAAAGACTAGGTTGTATGGTTTCGCAGACGCTTTTGGGGATTTTTTTTGGAAGGGATAGTCCGGATTCGAAATCCCAATACGCTGCTTGATCACGTTTAACGTTTCTGTTTGGGGGAAAAACCGGTGGTTAACATCTTCAGCTTTTAGAGAAGATTGAGAGATACTAAAAACACCGTTTAGAACCAGATTACTATAACTGGAGTTGCCAGAAGCGAACGCATCAATAATTGCAATTGGTTTATAGCCCAATCCGCCCCTACCGGCGATTATGAGGATCAGAAAGAAGATGAAGTAGGCTGGGAGCTGCCTTATTTTAAAACCTTTTTGACTCAGGGACACTGTGGATATTTTTCTCCACAGAAATAGCAATACCACTGCATTGACCAGAAATGCCATGAAGAATGGCAGAAATACACTAAAGATCATCCCCCCCATCAGACCGGCATCACCCTCTCCAAAGGTTAGTAGTTCTTGAGCCGTATGGCGTTTGACAAAATCAAAATAGACAATGTCACCGTATAACGCCCCTGTCATAATCAATAGAACAGTGAAGAGGATCCACGACCAAACTCCCTGCCAGAGACGTTCCCTGCAGATACGAATTGGCACAGTCAGTAGCAACAAAGGGATGGACGAAAAAACGGTGATTGAAGCAAGATCAAACCGCACACCTTCAATAAATGCCTGAATTATTTGAAAAGCACTAAGCTGGGCAAATTGATTATAGTATAACCCCAACAGTGCCGTGCGTGCGAGTGTAAATTGTACCAGAGCAATCAAATAGATAAACAGAATCTTTTTAAATAATGGAAACGATGAGTTCATGCAGGAATTCCCTGAACGGTGAGACAAATTAATTGATTCGGGGTTCACAATCCCCTGGATAAGTGATCTCTTTGAAATATCATACTAATAGAAATCTATCAGAAAAATTGTTTTCCTTCTACTGTTTTCACATCCTGTAAAATGCGCTATTCATGTATGTAGTTAACCTGAAACCATACAGACAAATATAAAAACCCAACAGAAATGAAATTCCGTCCCTGCATCGATCTTCATCAAGGATCAGTCAAGCAAATAGTCGGCGCATCGCTGTCTGACAACCCAACAGACTCCCCTGTCGTTAATTTCACGAGTCAGCAATCACCTGGATGGTATGCACAAAAATACCAGCATGATGGTCTGGATGGGGGCCATGTGATTCGTCTCGGCCCTGGTAATGACGAGGCTGCTATTGATGCGCTTGCTGGTTGGCCAGGAGGGATGCAGCTTGGAGGCGGTATCAATGCAGCAAACGCTCGTTACTGGTTGGCTAAAGGGGCTGGAAAAGTCATCGTCACATCATATGTGTTCAAAGATGGGCAAATCCACGAAGAACGACTGAGAGAACTTTCAACACTTGTTGGCATAAATAAGCTCGTTCTCGATCTCAGTTGCCGGAAAAAAGGAGATCGCTATTGGATTGTCACCGATCGGTGGCAAAAATTCACTTCAGTTGAGATCAATCCCGCACACCTGGATTTCTTCTCGACCTTTTGCTCTGAATTTCTGATTCACGCCGTAGATGTGGAGGGAAAATCCCGGGGAATTGAGGAAAATCTGGTACGCCAGTTGGGGAAGTGGTCAAAAATTCCGGTTACATATGCCGGTGGTGTTCACAGCTGGGAAGACATTCACACGATTGAAACACTGGGTGGCGGGAAAATTGATTTCACCGTAGGAAGCGCACTGGACTTTTTTGGTGGACATGGATTGAAGTATGACGAGCTGGTGAAGACATTCAATTAATTAACGATTTAATCAACTATGTTCACTATCACGCTTCTGGACCCGCAAATCCCACAAAACACTGGTAATATCGGACGCCTTTGCGGGGCAAATAATACACCGCTTGAAATTGTCGGAAATATTGGATTCAAGCTCACAGATCGTTATTTAAAAAGAGCCGGACTGGATTACTGGAAATTCGTTGACTGGAAGTACATAGAGGATTTAAAGCTGTATATGGAACAGCTGAATCCTGAAAAGATCCATTTATTCACAACCAAGGCAACCGTCAGTTATACAGAGAAACGGTTCCTGCCTGGCGATCATTTGATTTTCGGCAGCGAAACAAAGGGGATCGCGAAAGAATACCTTGATCTCCACCATTCAAGATGTTGTACGATACCGATGTCAAACCCCGGTATTCGAAGCCTGAATCTCAGTTCGTCCGTTGCCATCAGCCTCTACGAGGCAATACGCCAGAATCTGTAATACGATCACCCTTTTAAACACCAATTGCATATGATTATAGAGATTCATCCAAATAACCCACAACCCAGGCTGATTGATAAGGTTATCGATATTCTGCAAAACAATGGCGTTATTATCTACGGCACAGATACCACTTATGCCTTTGGGTGCAACATCCAGAGCAAACGGGCGATGAATCGCATTTATCAGATCAAGGATATTGACAAGAAGAAACCTCTGACCTTTATCTGCAGCAACACCCAACAGTTTCAGCAATTCACAAAGGGTATCAGTACACCCGTCTTCCGAAAAATCAAATCTATTGTACCGGGTCCTTATACATTCATCTTTGAAGCTTCGAAAATGGTACCCAAGACCATGCTCTCCCCCAGAGCAACTATCGGCGTCAAGATGCCGGAAGCCCCTATCGCCATCGCCCTGGCTGAAGGGATGCAGCAACCGGTTCTGAGTAGTAGTCTGCCGAGAGATGAAAACGGAATTCTAAATCCGTATGATATAGATGAAGAATATGGGAAACGAGTGGATTGTATTGTAGACTGCGGGGATATTTATATTTCGCGATCCGCTATTATCGATTTTTCAGTCACCCCTGCCGAAATTATCCGGCCGGGGGATGTCGATCTGAGCTGGATAGAAGACTAGTGAACCAATTCAACTAACAATTTAGAATCACAAGATCTCTTCACAAAACAACAGTTCTTCATTTTTTCTCAGAAATCGATTCAACTCTTTCACAAGATAAGTAGCACAAATCTGCGAGGATTTTTTCTCCCAGTCTTCCCCCGGTAAAAGGTGTAAAATCAGATATAAAGCTTCGAAATAGATCTTTGCGGTTTTTGCGGAAAAAAGCAGTTCATTATACACCTTCGTCACACCATTTTGTTCCACAGTCCGGTTGGCAGCACTCCCCTCTTTAGATGCCGTCCCTTCCACGAAAAGAACAGCGTATGGAAAGATTGATTTCTCCTCAATGATGGGCAATTTCGGATTTTTGATATGAGTCAGGCCAAGACAAAGCAGGTAGCGGTCAAACTGGTACGCCGCGTAGTATTCTCTGATTTGACGTTGGGTTTTATAGGTGATCTCTTTCACCTTTTCGTCCAGGATCAATTTTTGAAACAGAAGTTTGAAGACGGAAAGAAACTGAATCATCAACTTTTCATCTTTTCTGAAAATACGGGAGTTATAGCCGAAGTCTTTATAAGTCGCACCTTCATGCTCTCCTCTGAAAGAGATGACGCTGGTATTCACCAGATTAAAAGACTGGGTCATCTGAGAAAATGCATCCAGGTTTTTTGAAAGGATGGCTGACCGTTCAACTTTTGTGTTGACCGAGTCAAACAGGGAGGATTTGACCTTTTCATCCCGCAATTGTTCCTCTTCGTTAAAGCTCTCGTAGGCACTTCTAATCTGCGCATAGGCATATAAAAAAGGTCCTGTGGTGATACTCAAGCCTTTTTCGACCATTGCAATGAAACCGTCCCAAACGTTTTTCAGGATCGTTTTAATCGAAAATTTTTGAATATCCTGGAATTCGTTACCAAAATTAGCTTTTGAAATATGTTGCAGGCTCACCCGTAACCTGCCAAGCAGTCGGAAAATGATACTGGGAGAGAGTTTATCGATGAATTCCAGCAGCATTTCCAATGTATCATTGGCATTAAATGCAGCGTCATCGATCATTTTTGCAATCAACTCATTCGGTGGCTGTAGTTGCTCATTGGCCATCAGACAACCCGCCAATATCTTGCTGGTATCAATCGGATCCACTTCTTTGAAGCGGTTTTCCCGGGTCAGCCCAATCAGGAATTGCTTATAGTAGTCGCTCCGCTTAATCGCATAGCTGTAAAGGCTCTCGTGAGATTGAATAGCAACGATGAATTCCAGCACAATTTCCCGTATGCGATCTTCATCATCAATCATTTCCTGATAAACAAATTCAGGTTCCCCCTCAAATTTCTTGTTAAATTTAAACGAAACGGGATCAAAGGCTGTGGAGAGAAAAGCCAGTGTCGAATAATCACCAGAGATTTGAGAAACAAATTCGTCTTTAAAGAGACGAATAACAATCCGGGAAATATCGGAGATAAGAACATAGAGGCCACTACGATCAATATGAATTGTTTTTTCATCAAATATTTCGTCACATGCCACTAGCGTTTCAACATTTTTTTGAATGCTAAAGAAGGTAGGGAAGATAAATTCAGAAATTGCCTTCTTCTGGTCTTCCCCGCTCAATGAGATAAGTGCCGGAATCAGCTTGTTGATGCCGATTTTGCTGCTGAAAAAGTTTATTGTCTCAAGAATATAAAAACGCCGCTTGGGGTCCAATCTATTGACTTTACCCTGCATCTCTTTTAAGGCCCCAAAGACTTCGGTTGTTACATCCTCAGAGATTTCATCTTGCTGCCCATCGCCAAATAGAACTTCGACAGCATCATCCTGTAAAACCGGCGACCGTTGAATAAGTTCTTCTAAGGACAGATTTCGGCGTTTTTTCTTCTGCAGCAATTCATTTTGTTTATGCTTGTGATGCTGTATAAACTGGTCAACCTGTTTTTTAAAAACTTTTTTATCAACCTTCGCATCTGCTGACGGTTTTATTTCATCAGACATTCAAGCTCCTCTTTGATAATGGGAACATCTTTTGATTTAGAGAGAGTGGATTTTGCCTCCGTATTAATCGGCTTGAAAGCAATTTACCACTTAATCTACAAAATTCACAACCTTGTCAAGTTTCAATGGAAACCCCTCTCCCCTATGTTACCCAGTTGATGATATCTTGATGAAAGGTTAGTATGAATCGATCACGGATCAATTATTCTGGCTGCAGTTTGAATTACAGATTTCTATTTCACCCGTAGTAGTCAATTGTATTATTTTAATTTTTCAATATATTTCAGTGCTTTATAAAGACGAAAAGGTTTTTCGCTATCGATATGATTTCGATACGAAACTGCTCCAGGATTTTATCAAGGAGCGATATTTTAACAACGAGAGCGCTGAAGAACTCGAGGGAATTCTCTCCTCCAGGGTCAGCCTGAACGGTGAAGCGGTAAACAATAAAACGGTTGTCCAGAAAGGAGATTGGATTGAATATCTCCATTTGCGAAGCGATGAAGATTCATTGAATTTTACGCCCGAAACGCTCTATGAAGACGACTGGATGATCGCCATCTCTAAACCCGATTTTCTGCCTGTGATTCCCAATACCAGTTTTTATTTTAATTCCCTGGCAATCCTGATCAAAGAGACATTCGGCAGAGAAGAGATCAGCCCGGTACATCGCCTGGACATTGAAACCAGCGGCGTCCTGCTGTTTGGGAAAAATCGGAAAGCCTGCAGTGAAATTCAACGTTTGTTCAGAATGCGGGCAGTGGAAAAACGTTATCAGGCAATTACATTTGAAAAGCCCGTCGTCAATGAGGTAATTGGTAATTTAGTGCCTGCCCGGAACTCACAAATATATACAAAGCTGGAACTGGACCTGGCAGAAAAAGGCAGCACTACACTCATCGAAAAGTGTGAGCCCTGGGGGCTCTATTATCGACTCTGGCTCAAACCACTTACTGGAAAAACCAACCAGATCCGGGCGCATTTGGCTGCAATCAATTGTCCCATCGTGGGAGACAAAAAATATTACCCCGATGAGTCCGTATTTCTTGACTGGTTTGCCCATCGAAATATTGAACGTGTAATTGATCGGTTGAAACTAACCCGCCAGGCACTGCATAGTGAATCATTATCGTTCATCCACCCCTTTACTCAAAAAACGTTAGATATTCAGGACAAAACTCAAACCTGGATGGATAAAATCCGGACACTTATCCCGGTAACAATTAACAATTAAAGTGACTATTCAACAAGCACCGAACCGATGGGATCATGATTCAAAATATGAGGTGCGAGACTCGCAGCACCGAACGAAATCCATCCCTGGAGCTGGCGGAAAACGTCCTGTTGGAAAAATGGTGAATAGTTCCCAATTAAAAAGGACATCCATGCAGCAGATCGTCATCCGCTATTCGGAAATCGGGCTGAAAGGCAAAAACCGGCACTGGTTTGAAAACCTACTCATCAGAAATATTAAAAAACACCTGTCTAATATCGGCAGCTGTCAAATCAGTAAAATCCACGGGCGCATCATTCTGGATACCGATGGTGAAGTGCTGCCAGTTAGTAAAGTCCTGCAATATATCCCAGGAATTGCCAACTTCAGTGTCACTGTTGCATCCAGCCACGATATGACTGAGATCGCCGAAAATGCAGTCAGCCTAACCCGAAAATTTCTTGAAGACAAAAAATTGGTTTCTGCCACCTTTAAGGTATCGGCCCGCAGGAGCGACAAAACCTTCCCCATGAACTCCATGCAGCTATCGGCTGAAATGGGTGGTCAAATTCTTGACAAACTGCCCGATCTGAAAGTGGATCTTCATCATCCACAAATGGAGATTGGGATAGAGATCTGGCCCAAGGGCAGATCCATCCTCTACCTGGAAAAAATCCCCGGCCAGGGCGGACTACCTTCCGGTTCAGCAGGGAAAGTAATTTCATTGATCAGTGGCGGGATCGACAGCCCGGTGTCCAGTTGGTTCATGATGAAACGCGGCTGCACACCTATCTTTTTGCATTTTCACTCATTTCCTTTCGTTGGAGAGCAAAGCAGACAAAAGGTAATCGATCTGGTAACGCATCTCAGCCGGTATCAACCAGAATCAACTTTGATCATTGTCCCCTTCTCAGATATCCAGAAAGCCATCAAGACTGAATGCTCCGAAAAAAACCGCACCCTTCTTTATCGGCGTTTGATGTATCACATTGGCGAAAAAATTCGGGAGCAATATCATGCCTTGGCTTTTGTAACAGGTGAAGCAGTGGGGCAGGTTGCATCACAAACATTGGAAAATCTGACTTGCACCGCCGCTATGACAACAGTCCCGGTATTGAGGCCCCTCATCGGAATGGAGAAGTCTGAAATTATCGTCTGGGCTAAAAAAATCGGAACATACAACATCAGCATTCAACCCTTCCCCGATTGCTGTACAGTCTTTCAACCTAGAAAACCTGAAATTCATGGTAAGGTTCGCGATATTGAAGCGGACGAGGCTCATCTTGAAATCGATGAATTAGTCGCAGAAACCATGGAAAAGACTGAGATTCTGACCTTCCAAACTCAGATTCAGGATAAATTCTGGACTTAGGAGGTGCTCTGTCTCAGATCCGTTATCCAATCTGAAAAAGGATTTTATTGATCAAAAATAATGAAAAAAGAAAGAAGGGTCTCCGTTGTTGACTATCCGTTTGGCATTTTCAATATTGAATTAACAAACCGATGTCCTATGCGTTGTGTCATGTGTCCCCGCACGAAAAACATGAATCGCAAGCAGGGGTTGATGGATTTTGAACTGTTCTCAAGACTGATCGACGAGCTGGTTCAGACAAACAAAGATTACATCAATAATCAACCGGTCTGGCTGCACCATTTCGGAGAAAGTCTGCTACACCCTGAGTTCGATCGCTTCATCCAGTACGCCGTGAAGAAAGGGGTCGTTACTTGTCTCTCAATAAATCCGATTATGCTGAATCAGGCTGTTTCAAAGGCTTTACTGCAATCGAAGCCACAAATTCTCTATATTTCGCTGGATGGACATGACGACGCATCCTTTCAAGAAATCAGAGGAATCAAAAACACCTATCAGAAATCAGTCGACAACTTACACGGTTTTCTGAAGTTGAAGCAGGACTCAGGGAGTGATTGCCGTATTGTGCTTTCCATGATCGATTTCAATCTCAATCGGCAAAGTATTGAGCAGACGCGGTCCCAATGGGAATCTGCTCCAGGAGTGGACGAATTCCTGATGAAAAGCTTTTCCACTTGGGATGGCGGTGCTGCGGACATTAACTGTCTGGAAGATACCCCAAAAATAGAGACTGACAAATCCGATCGGGTTAAATGCAATTTCCCCTGGGAGCGGATGACGGTACTTTGGAATGGTGAAGTCGTTCCCTGCTGCAATGATTATAATAAAAAACTGAGCCTGGGAGATTTCAATCACCAAACCCTGTCAGAAATCTGGAATGATTCTAAAATGAGGAAGCTTCGAGAAGAGTTTATCAGTGGCCGGGTCACGAACCCCCTCTGCCGCCACTGTGAAAAATTGCGGTTACCGCGAGAAAAATGGGATTGGTGATATGATAATTCACTGCATCGGCGACAGTCACGCTAATTTTTTCAGCGGATTCGATGACATGCAACCGGAGTGGCCGGCACCGGATATTAACAACAGATTGCCATTTTTCCGGTCCTATCGAATCGGACCCGTTTTGGCCTACAATTTATGTGAATATGGTGCGACTACTCGGGGACGGGAAAAACTGGAGGAATTACTGAGTCTTCTGGAGCCTGGCAGCCATATCATGTTCTGCTTTGGGGAAATCGATTGCCGGGCCCATATTATCCTGCAATCTCAAAAACAGAACCGCCCCCTTGAGGCAGTCATCGAAGATGTTGTTGGACGCTACTTTACCATGATCCTGCAAGTTCGGACAATGGTGTTTGAACCGTTGATCTG
>Ga0075122_10003188_pt1 | contig 10395 bp, 23 predicted proteins | sample AntAceMetag02UKB_FD_69790 | JGI IMG/M metagenome (GOLD analysis project Ga0075122, IMG submission 69790) | Saline lake microbial communities from Ace Lake, Antarctica - Antarctic Ace Lake Metagenome 02UKB | ecosystem: Environmental > Aquatic > Non-marine Saline and Alkaline > Saline | place...
GAATACGGATATTTGTACCATTTATTTTTTCTGTCCAAAGCCAATAATTATCCTGCAGGTATTCAAATTCCGGCTTTGCGAATTGACCGATTAAAAGCGTTTTAAATTTATTTTCTGGATCCCTTAAAAAAACTGTTTGAATTTTATGATATGTTTCCATTTATACCACCTCTACAGTTGATATATCATTTAGGTCTTTCTTTGTTCTAATAATTCGATCTGCTGCATCCATTAATTCTTTTGCCTGACTGATCATAATAATTTGTAAACCTAAACCTTTTGGTGGTGGTTTAGTTAATTCTCTTAAAAATTGTCCTGCTAAATGCATCGTTGTTATTTCGCTTCCTTTTGCTTTCTCTTTATCTAAAAATCGAAAGGGCTCATCAGTAATTAGAATTGGTCTTGGCCTTGGCTGTGCTAAACATAGGCTTCCGATTCTTAATGCAAATGAACCAATATCAATTGGACCTCCACCTGTAGATCCACCAAATTTATCAACTGGTTTTACAATATTTCCATTTCGTTCAAACCCAAGATGGCATTCCGTATTACCTTTTCCTGTAATCTGAAAGTCTGCGACCATTTTGTAGGGGTTTTCATAAACAGCTGCAAGCGCTAAACTTACTGGTTCGGTAATCCGATATGATAATTCATTTTGAGTTTTCTGGGCAACTGTTTGAATTATGATTTGTGCTTTCTCACTATAAGAGATCTCCTTTTCAATTTCTTCACAGCTTTGTTCTGCATTTTTAAGGTCAGATTTAATTTGATTAGCCTGACCTTTTTTCTGATTTAAATTATCTCTAATAGATTGAAGATTCATTATTTATCCTTCTTCAAAAGATCACCATCTGCATCACAATAAGGTGGTGGATATCCATGTTTATGTACATTCCAAGATCGCATAATTCTATTTGGTAAATTAACACAAGCAATAACTACATTATCAATTACAACCACAAATATAATTAGAAGAATAAAAGTTAAATATGGATTGTTTGTTATATATGAATACATTTAATATTTTCCTTTTTCTTTGCTCTCCTATCTTGTTGTCGCCTACTGCCAAGTCGTCGTTCAGGTATATATAATTTATATGGCCATGCCCTACGTCCACTTCTAATTCTACGGTTTATTTTACGTTTGAAATTCATTTCCCTTTCTCATTTAAAATTAATCCCACTCATATGAATCTTCTAATTTTTTCATATCATTTTTAAATTCATTTTCTTGATCGTCTATTTTATCTCCAATATCCTTTAACATATCTTCCATTTCTGGTATTTCTTTTACTCCAAATTGATCTAAAGTTCTTTCCTCTTCAGATTTTATTTTACCAGTAATTTCTGATTGCTTAGGTACTGCTTCATCAATTTGTTTTTTTATTTCCAGTAATCGTTCTGTTGAATTCATTTTATTTCTCCTTTTCTTCCATACAACACCCACAACATCCATGAACTGCCTCAACTTCAATATCTCTATCACTAAAACAATCTAATCTGCTTTTAAATGCCAAATCATCTGGATCTGGATGACCAACACCACATTTACAAATTCGTTCCATTAGCTGTCTGTCATCTCTCCAATGAGTTGGCCAATCTTTCATCTTATGGTCAGACGGATTATGAATGCAACAATATTCACCTTTGCATTTTTCTTTATCATGGACACCAATTATTTGTCCTGTTCCAGTTTTATATTTTTCTATTTTAAACATTATTAACCTTCATTGCATGAAGTCCACGCAAATAATTCTTTTTAATCAACGGAACTTTTGTTACTCTTGCTTTTATTGCTCTACCTTCTGCGATTCTCATTCCTTCTTCAGAAGATAGTCTGCGATTTTTATCATCAACTTTGCCTGCACGTGCAATACCAAGTGAAATAGATCCATCTAAATCTTCTATAATGGCAACTGTTTCATGTGCATGTTCGGTCTGATAGAATTTAGTTTTTATTAATGTATAATTATTAATTGGATTTTTTATTACTTTTTCAATAGCCTCTAAAGTATCTGGAAATATTTCATCTAATCCATCCATTTTGTCCTCCTTTATTATATTATAAAATTGTATTAATGTTTTTAAAAATTATCCTACAGAATTCCAAACTTTTTGTACAATCGGTTTCTCTGTTCTATATTTTTTGAAATAATTTTCGAGATTGTTTTCATAGGATAGATCAATTTCAATATCATTATTTATACGAGCTACGAATGCAGCATTTCTGTTTTCTCTTGCTTTTGCAACTTCTATATGGGTTTTGGAAATCACATTTTGTTCTATCGGTAAATATACTTTTTTAATTTCGTTAGTTTCAGCAAACCAAAGATAAACCCTTGGCTTATGATTAATCTGTTCTGTCGTAGTGCGCATTAAACTGCCGGGATTTACAAGCCATCTTCCTTCATATTCAACTTCGAATGCATTGTGATTGTCACCCGAGAGGATGAGCTCGAATTCAGGATATTTTTTTAATAGCTGATTACCTTTCGGAGCAACCTGGTCGGGCCACAGAGGTTTATTCTCAATCACCATCTGATGCGTCATACAAATATATGGAACATGCGGTTTAATTTTTTCTTTCTCATGAATAATATCTTCACCATAATGAAAAGGATATACTATAAATTGATTAATAAGAGTTGGTTCAAATATTACTTTAATTGCTTTAGCTGCATGTAAAACACCAATGCCAGATTTTTCAAAAAAGTCCAGCCTATGGTTCAACAAATCATGCTGGCCACAAATAGAAATTATTTCATACCCTTCTGTTTTTGAAATAAACCATTCCAGAAGCCAATTTTTCCATTGTGATTTATGCCCAAGATCTCCGGAATTTAATATAGGACACTCATGCTCTTTTGATAGTGCAAGAATAAAATCCCATTTATTTTCCATGGATTTGAAAAAATCGTCGGTTCTACATACAGGAAAGTCTGGACGAATATGTGGATCCGCCATTAGGACAGCAGATACTTTTTTATTTATTTTACGTTTAAATTTAGTCATGTTATTATCATATTAATAAAAATAGCCATTATTAACGCTAAATTAATTAAACTAAGTCCAGTTAATATTATTAACCAGTTTTCAATAAAATGAAATTTATCCATGATCACCTCCTCGTCCACACAACGGGCACTCATCTGGCATTAACTTATCAAACTCATCCTTTAATGTTTGCAATTCTTTAACCGATTCATCATATTTGGCATTTAATAATACCCTGTTTTCAAGCTGTTTCTGCAAAGAGTTATAGTCAGCTATGTCTTTTTCAATTTGACCGTCCAGAACAAGCAATGCTTTAGCCTGAGTGCTATATTTGATGATAGTTTTATATTGTTTTTGGTTTTCATAAAGGCTTTTTAACTTATCAATGGATTTTTCTAATAATTCTTCTTTATCCATTAGAGCATTAATCTGATTTGACTTCTTTATTAATCCTTTTACAACATCTTTATGGTAAACAATTTTCTTTAGCTCTTTGTCCTGTATTTTTAATCTTTCAAGAGTTTCAATCTGTATTTTTAATTTATCATATAATTCTTGCTTGCCTTTAATTATTGATGTGTCAGTTATAAGTGCTTTTACAGTATCTTTGAATTGGGTAATCTTTCGAATCTCTTGTTCTAATTTTTTTAATCTATTAAGAGTTTCAATTGATTTAGATAGTGTGGACCAATCTGAATTTAATTTTTTAATGTATCCTTTTTTCTTTTCTAATGCAGATAGATCTTTTTCTGCATCTGCAAGCCAACCATATTCTTTCAATTCATCTGTTTTTTGTTCAACAACATTTTCTTTAATTTTTAGATTTGTCTTTTCTTTCTTTAATGTAGAATTTATATTTTTTAATGTATCATCGATTATAGTTAGATTTACAAGACTATTATAATGCTTTGCTACATCAGGTGGGGTTCTATCTAATAAAAAGGGGCCATCTAATTGGAAATTGATATTCATCGGGGAGAGATTTATATGTTGTTCTATATCTGGTGGCACTTTTCCTCTGCCAAATGCATTAAATGGCTCATCATCCAATGTATATAGGTTTTTTGTTCCAGCTTTATATTTTCCTGTTTCTTTATCGATGACAGAATTTCTAAAACGACCAACAGATTTGCCGCCTATATCCATTTTAATATCTAAGTCACCACCATGCCAAGAAATATAGTCAGCTCTACTGGGTTTATTTTGTGCAATTAATAAAATTGCTCTTAAAAGACTACTCTTGCCCGCGTCATTTTTTCCAATGATAACGTTAACGCCGGGATGAAAATCAACAGAAAAATCTTTATAAGAAAAGAAATTTTGTCCAGATAGATTTGATATATAATTTGTCATTTATTCTTCTTCTTGGTTAAAAGGGCTTCCATAAAAATACCATTCGTCTTTTGAACAATAATATAATGTGCATGGCAAAAAAGTACCCATAAAATCGGCATTGTATTGTTTTTCAGTTCTCCAAATCTTACGATGAAATAAGAAACACCAAATCTTTTTCATTTATTTCTTCTCCAATAATAAATCAAAATGTCTTTCTACTTTTGACAAAGCATGTTTTGCAGAATCTAATTGCATTGTTAAAATATTAATTTGCCTTTTCTTTCTCATTTTAAAGCTTGTCAATGCTTCTTTTTTTGTTGGATATGCATATCTTTTTCTTGATGAATTAGATATCCATCTTGATTTATCTGATTCCCAATTGATTCCAAAGTCTTCTTTAATCCACCATCCACATGGCGTTTCTTTAATACTATTGAATTTTCTTAAACGAACAATAGCATTGTATTCAGAAGCCCATGAATCATATCTATAAAAAGTTTTTGTTTGAGTTTTAGGCATATTCTTTTACCTTTTCTAATAGTGCTTCAAATTCTTTTGTTAATTTTCCGCTTTTTGGATACGGTGGCACTTTCTTTCTTTTTGGATACATTTTGAAATAGTACTTGACTATTTTATTATAGTCTCTTTTACCAAGTTTTTTAAATATTCTTTCGTTTGGATGAACATATTCTGGTTTCATAGGTGGATGCTCAAGATAATCGGCCAACGATCTTAATAAGTCTGGTAATGTTATGTCGAATTTATGCAAACCATATCTTTTGAACGCATTAGTAATTTTTCCTTCAAATGAATTTACTTGAAACTGAATAACACCTCTTAATAATCCTTTTCCATCTTCACCAATTTTCTCTGCTTTAGTTTTATGCTTATGATCGAATACAGAATCTTCAAGTGTAATTTTTTGCCTTAATATAGGACAAATTTCTTTTTGTCTTTTCCATTGTAAATGTCGAAGAATTTTAAACTCATTATATGTTATTTCTATAAGTTCCGTCATTAAAATTTTCTTTCTATATCTAATGCATTCCAAATAGCTGAACGCATTTTAAATTCATATGCCGGTTCATCTGCTGGATCCTCATCAAAAATTGGATTCTGTAATATATCTTTTAACCATTTTGCTTCTTCTTCATTAAGAATTATTGTATAGAGTATTTTTTTATTTTTTATACATTCAGCCATTATCTTTTTCTTCTGCCTCTATTCTTTCAATTAATCTACTTCCAATATTAAATAATAATTTTTGATATTCATATTGATATTCATGTTGAACGTATTTTCTTTTTGGTTTATTTCCTGTACCTCTTGCAATTATATCTTTAAAAATTCCAAGTTCATTTTGTTTTATATCAATTTTCATTATCTAACAAACCTTCTTTTTCTATCTGACAAACGAATATCTTTTTCAATCTGATTCCATACTTCACCAACTATTTTTTGAACTTTTTCTTCAAGATTTTCTTTTTCAATAAATTTAATTAAGTTTGCTCTATACATTTGTTCATCCCCCAATATTTGAGGGAACTTCATATATGCACCTTTCATTTTAATTTCATTTGTTTTCTTTAGAAAATCAACATTACTGGCAACATCATCAATTCCAAGATCTTCATAAATGTCAAATTCAATAGTTCTCTTTTTACCGTTTAATTTATTTTTGATAACCTGGACTTGTGTCCTGCCACCAATTTTATGCTTTATATTTCTGGATTCATCGGTATGATTTTTTATTGAATTTGTATATATTCTATGAAAGGAATAAAAAAACGGAGCTTCTCCACCAGATGTTACCCAATTAGGTTGGGATTTAAAAATTTTATTTAAATTTTGTTTTGTCTGCTGAACAATAAACAAAGCACTGTCACTATTTTTTATTTTCCCATTAACCATTCTAAGCGTCTGGCTAATAATTCTTGCTTTCTCTGTTCCATATGATTGTTTGGCTTTTTCTTTTTCTTCAGTAGTTTTGGCATTCTTAACAGCATTTTTATATTCTCTATCTATTTCTGCTGTTGATGATAATGCATCTAAACTGTCTAATACATGAATAAATGGTTTGCCGGCTTTACATCTTAATAATATATTGCCTTCAAAATCTTCAATAGTATTACTATGAATAGGTATTTCACCATCATATCTTGGTGCTTTTAATCTTCCAACTAATACTGGAAATAAATATTCTAAATCAAATGATTGTGCTGCTTCTCCATCATCTAAAATTAATTCATAATCATCAAATTCTGGCATAGAAGCACATGCAGCCAACATCGTAAGCATTAAAGCTGTTTTACCAGATGCAGATTTTCCTGGAATAGTATTAATTGATCCTTTAGCAAAAGCTCCAAACGGATTATCACTACAGGCACAATTCAATAATGTAGCTCCACTCGGTATAAGTCTGTCTGGAGTAATGGTTTTAGGATCTGGACCGATATTATCAACAAAAGGTTCAACTTCTTTGTTTGCTGATTCTTCAACTTGCTCTGTTAATGTTTTTCTTTTTCTTCTTGTTGGCATTTATTTTTCCTTTTTACGATTCAAGTGATAATTTGCCATTCATTAAATGGGCATGTGCAGCAGCTATAAACTTACAAATTGTATCGCCATTCTGTTGTTCTATTTCTGCTATTTTTGAATTTATAATCATTTCTATATGATCTTCGGCTACCCAGTTGCCATCTATATCCATTTCAAGTTTACTTCCTGGAGTAGGGAATGGATCATATTCTTTAACAGGAAATGCTTCAACAACTGCAAAAGCATAGCATTTTTCACCATAAGAAAGCCAATACCATGGCCAGCAATCTGTATGATTTTCCATATCTTTTATAAATTTATCCATTTATTTTTCCTTTTTGTTATTATGACGATCCGTCCCGGATTCGAACCGGAATCAGGCATTCCGAGTTTTTATGACAGGACTTGAACCTGCCTCCTGGAAACATTGTTTCATCACCATGCGGATCATTCCTTTTTGTCACTAATTAAAACACCATTCATATGATCGATTTCATGTTGAATAAGTTCTGCTTTAAACCCTCTGGCAGATAATCTTTTGCCATCAGAGGTATATTTAATTTTGTATCTACGCTTAACCTTAAAATATTTATTTGGAATAGATAAACATCCTTCTCGAACCAATTTTCTTTTTCCACCAAATTCAATAATGCATGGATTCAAAAGTGTAAATTCTTTTTCACCCCAAATAAACCATGCAAAGCGTAGTGCTATTCCAATTTGAATAGCTGCAAGTCCAGCGCCTTTTGTCCATGCAGTACCATTTGATGCTCGTAAACGATTAATTAAGTCCAAAGATTCAACCTCTTCAATAGTTGTTTCTTTAGAAATAGTTTTTAATTTAGAATGGTTTGTTATAATTTTATCTATCATTATTTTCTATTTCTTTTACCGCATCCCTTAGATTTATTACAGCTGGATTTTTAGTAAACGGATACCAAAAATTTTCATCTTTAATAGTTGCAGCAAGACCAATAATTGTAAGTAATTCTTTTGCTGCTTTTAGTAAGTTTGATTGTTTTTCACACATGCTACCTCCAGTTTAATGTTTGGGCAAGGCAGGATTCGAACCTGCATGGTCCATCTACGAGTAACTAAGAGCTAAGGATCTTAACCTTGGTTTTCCCTTATTGCTCACCAACGCAAGGCACACTCACTTTCGGATGACATAACGTCGCGTCTACCAATTCCGCCACTTGCCCAATCTTTTTTATGACCTACTTCTTCGCCTACGTCTTGATGTTACTTTTTCTTCCTTGGGTTCTTCTTTTGGTTCCTCCTTTGGTTCTGGTTTTGATGCTTCTTTTTCTGCATCTGCCTCTTTAACACATTCATCAAAAATCTTATCCGGGCATTCTTTACATTCATCACCATCCAGATCAGGGTCACCGAATGTTAATCCTGATGGACATTCTCCAGGATCAACATCGTCTTTCTTTTCAGGATTATCTTCTGTTTTAGAATCTTTGCTTGGTCCTCTTCGACGATTGGAAGATTTTTTTGGCTCTTCCTTATCTGGCACAGTATCATCTTTCTTTGATTCTGTATCTGCATCTGATCCCAGTCGAATTCTTACAAATTCATCATAATCAACAAACTTAACTAATGAATCAAAAGAAACTGTGTCATTTACAACATCTTCACTATATGGTTCATCTCGATCTAAAAACTCAACATTGCCCACTACAACATAAGGTTTACCTTTATATTTCTTTTCTTTTCCTTTAATTTCAACTGTTTTTCCTTCTTCTATACAAGAATAAAGAATTGCTTCTTCACCATCATCTGCAGCCTCTTGCATTTCTATTTCCCAATTAAAATGAGACATATCTTCCCATACTGAATATTCAGCATCAGGATTATTTTCTTCGCTGTAATCATACAAGTTATACCAACAGCGCCAGGATGGACTTAAGGGTTTTGTTATTTTTTCATCAGGGCTTTCTTTTTCATATTCTTCAAACAGTTTTTCACAATCTGGACATTTTTTACCAAATGCAAGTCTTTGGCAAACAATGTGGTCATTATTTTCACCAACATTTCTATGAACTGGCAATTCCAATTTATAATCCCAATCGCCAACTTCTAAATTTGTTGTAAGACCGCTTTTAGTTCTTAAATTTTTATACCAATCTTGCGTAACAACAAATGGTAGAATATCAATTACATTTAGATCTTTACTACCAGATGTTTCCTTGTAGCTCATTGGCTTTTTGCCAGCAAGCCTACTCCAATCCAGAACAGATTTTCTTCCAAGTCCTTTCTGATTCCTTGTTTGAATTGATTGTTTTTGCCTATTCCGTAGCTTTTCCCGTCTTAATTCACTTGCTGATTTTCCCATGGTGTTTCTCCTTTTCTTCTAGAAATGTTTTCACAATTATTTTTGTTAATACTCGTACTGTAAATGCCAGTGCAACAATACCAATAATAATTAAACAAATAAATTTAAACCAGCCAATGGCATTAATGAATTCAATCATTTATTTCTCCTTCGGCGTGTTGAATTTATTTTCTCTCTATGATTCTTTACCTTTTCTCCAAGAACCTCTTCTGCTATTTTTAATTTACCAGCTTCAGTCATTCTTTCTTCTCTTGGTGTTGCAAAATAATTATTAATCCAAAGTTTTACTTCATCCTGTAGAGCAAATTTTTTATCGTCCATTGCTTTAAGCGCATTCCAGCACATACCAAGTTCATATTCAGCATCAATCTGGGCATTTTTAGCATCTATATGATCATCATGAGTGCGATAATATGTTTCTCTTAAACTGTCAGATGTTAATTTTAATTCTTTGTTTTCTTTTGCTTCTTTAATTAATCTGGATCTAACGGTTTTGACTTTTTCATGTGCTTTTGATTTTACTTTTTCTAAATAAGAAACTTCATCTGCATATTTTTTTCTTTTAGCAGCCTGAGTTGCCCACTCTTCATGTAAATTATCAAAGTCAATTGCAACATCATTTTTAAAATCAAATTCTGGTCTTTCATCTTCAGATCTTTCATCAACCATTTGTTTTTTCCTTTTCAATCAAAGGATACCAACATCCTTCCCAATTAGTAGATTCATCAGGGAGTATTTCATCAAGTATAGCTGGACCAACAAACATATTTTCATTAGTACAAGTGCCAATAGCTTTTTGTTTATCAGAAAACACCCCGCCAAACTCCCAAACCATACCATCTATTTTTAAAGCTATTCCAATATATTTTCCTACTATCCACAATTCCATTTTATTTCTCCTTATTTAAAGTAGATGCATATAAAGCCAATTGCTGATATATTTCTTTGACGTTTGTCCATGGGATATCATGTTTAATAATATATGTCTCTTCACCTGGTCGTGGATTTAAATGATCAATTGCTTCTTCTTCGATAAAAAATTCACCCATGAATTTTGCTTTCATGGTATCCAATATTAATGGTTTACCATTATAATCTACTTGTATTTTAATATATTTTGTCATTTCCTTTCCTTTATTCAAACAAAACAGGTATAAGTTTTCTTACTTCTTCTTGTAATGGTTTTAT